>Ga0224495_10001224_pt1 | contig 18524 bp, 18 predicted proteins | sample SF_Jul11_sed_USG_FD_168128 | JGI IMG/M metagenome (GOLD analysis project Ga0224495, IMG submission 168128) | Sediment microbial communities from San Francisco Bay, California, United States - SF_Jul11_sed_USGS_4_1 | ecosystem: Environmental > Aquatic > Marine > Sediment | place: USA: California... | reverse complement strand
TGCCGTGTAATGCGCGCGCCGCGCGCGCGGAACATTGACGCACAGGGTATGCGCGGCCTCGGTCTGGCCGCTGCCGGAGATGTCGTCGAGCTCGCCCTCGATCGAGAGCAGCGCGGTGTCGCGTATCGCCTGCGGTTGCACCGTCTCGCCATGCACCGTCATTCTCCCCTGCGGCAGCGCAAAGTCCTGGAACACCGTTTTCACCGTGTCGAGGTAGTACTCGGCGGGCATGTCGAGCACCGCGTTGTACTCGTCGTAGAAGCGCCGGTGTTCCTCGGCCGACTCGCCGTCACCGACCAGCAGTTGATTGTAGTAGTCCCAGTGCGCGTTCATGTGGCGGTCCGGATTCATCGCGACGAACCCCAGGTGCTGGAGAAAGCCGGGATAGACCCGGCGCATGAAACCCGGATATTTGGCCGGCACGCGCTGGATGAGATGGTTTTCGAACCACGAATACGGTTTCTTCGTCGCCAGGTTGTTGACCGCGGTGGGGCTCTTGCGCGCGTCGATCGGCCCGCCCATCATCACCATCGTCGCCGGCACCGGTGCGTCGCCGGCGGCGGCCATCAGCGAAATCGCCGCGAGCACCGGAACCGTCGGCTGGCAGACCGAGATCACGTGCAGGTCGGGCGCGAGCAGCCGGATGAACTCGCGTACGGTGTCGACGTAGTCGTCGAGATGAAAGGCGCCCGCGGAGAGCGGCACCAGGCGCGCATCGACCCAGTCGGTGATCCAGACCTCGTGTTCGGGCAGCAGCGTCCTCACCGTGTCGCGCAGCAGCGTGGCGTGGTGGCCCGAGAGCGGCGCGACGAGCAGCACCTTGGGATCGCGGCGCGGCGCGGCGAGCTCGCGCCGGAAGTGCAGCAGCTTGCAAAACGGCGTATCGAGCGCGAGTTCGATTTCGACCGGCAGCTTCCGGCCGTCGACCACCGTGTCGTGGATCCCCCAGGCCGGCTTGCCGTAGCGCTGCGTGACGCGCAAAAACAGGTCGCTCGAGGCGGCAAGGCGCCGCGAGGTCGGCAGGTAGGCGAGCGGGCTGAACGGATGGCCGAACCAGTTGCGCGACATCTCCGCGGCGATGCGTAGCGGCGAGAGCGCCGCATGTTGCGCTTCGAACAGGCTGTAGAGCATCGCTCAGCCTCCTTCAGACCGTGGATACCGATCCCTTATAGCAGAATTGCTGCGCTGCCGCATGGACCAAAATCACGCCCTTCCCGCCGTGTGAACCGCGCCAAAGCCGGCCGGGGCGATTCCGATGCGGTGTCGCCCCCCGCTGCCTCGCGTTCCATCGCCCGGTTCGTCATGCGGCGCGCCGCGGTTGTTCGGCGCGCCATCTTCTCCGCAGATAGAGATTGTTCGCAACCAGCGCGGCGATGACAACCCCCGCGCCGGCGAGCTCGACCGCGGCAAAGCTGCGCCCGAGCGCCGCCTCGATGCCGAACACCGTCACCGGCACCAGGTTGAGGAGCAGCGTGGTGTCGAGGGTTCCCAGGTGCTTCACCGCGGCGTTGAAGCTGAACACCCCGAGCACCACGCTCACGATCGACAAATAGCCGATCTGCCAGGCATGCGCGAGCAGCACGTCCACGACCGGCGGACTCGCGTGGCCCGTCGCCACCGCGATCGCGTTGAGCACGCACAGCCCGAGCGCGCCGGGAATTCCGGTGAGGGTCGTGAAGCGCAGCGCCGACCAGCCCGCGAAACTCGCACCGCCCAATCCATAGATCACCCAGCTCGCCCCGCCCAGCAGCACCAGCAAATCGCCGAGCAGTTCCGCGCCGCCCGCGCCGAATCCGGAAAGTGCGCCGCGGGGATCGCCGCGCGTGATGACCAGCAGCACTCCGGCGAACGCGAGCACGCTGCAGCCCAGCGTGAAGCCCGCGGGGCGCTGGCCGCGCAGCAGCCACACCGCGAGCGCGGCGATTGGCGCCTGCAGCGCGAGGATGATCGACGTGTGCTCGGGCTGCGTGAAACTGAGCCCGAACCAGACCAGCGCATTGAAGCCGGTGATGCCGATCACGCCGAGCAGCGCGGCGTGCAGGAACCGCCCGGCGTAGGAAAAGGCGCCGCGCCCCTCGATCACAGCGAGCAAAGCGGCGAGCACCGCGACGCCGATCAGATAGCGGATCGACCCGAGCGTGTAGGGGTCGATCGAGACCAGCGTGCGCTTGGCGAGCGGAAACATCGGCCCCCAGGACAGAACCGCCAGCAACGCCCAGACGACGCCGCGAAAGAACTGCGGCCGGAAGATCAATGCAATGGTCTTGTCGCCGCGGACGCGGGTGCTCGCCTACCGCCGGCTTTTCCGACGGATCGATGCCTCATGCGGATTTCGATTCCCTCAGCGCTCTGCGCAGGATCTTGCCCACATTGGTCTTCGGCAGATCGGCGCGAAATTCGACGTATTTCGGCCGCTTGTAGCCCGTCAGCTGCGTCTTGCAATGCTCGAGCACGGCCTGCTCGGTGAGCGCGGGGTCCTTCTTTACCACGAACACCTTGACCGCCTCGCCCGAATGCTCGTCGGGGATGCCGATCGCGGCGCATTCGAGCACCCCCGGGATGCCCGCGACCACCTGCTCGACTTCGTTCGGGTACACGTTGAACCCCGATACCAGGATCATGTCCTTCTTGCGATCGACGATGGTCACGAAGCCGCGCTCGTCCATCACCCCGATGTCGCCGGTGCGCAGATAACCGTCGGCCATCATCACCTTCGCGGTCTCGTCGGGCCGCTGCCAGTAGCCGGCCATCACCTGCGGCCCCTTGATGCAGATCTCGCCCGACTGGCCGATCGGCTGATCCTTGCCTTCATCGTCTCGAATCGCGATCGACGTGGACGGCATCGGCAGGCCGATCGAGCCGTTGTAATCGGTCAGATTGAGAGGATTCATCGTGGCCGATGGACTCGTCTCGGTAAGACCGTAGCCCTCGAGCAGCGCCTTGCCGGTCACCTTGCGCCAGCGTTCGGCCACCGCACGCTGCACCGCCATGCCGCCGCCGACGCACAGCTTGAGCGCCGAGAAATCGAGTTTGGCGAAATCCGGGTTATTCAGCAGCGCGCTGAACAGGGTGTTTACCCCGGTGATCGTGTTGTAGCGGTGTTTGGCGAGTTCCTTGACGAATCCGGGAATGTCGCGCGGGTTGGTGATCAGCACGTTCAGTCCGCCGAGCTTCGAATAGAGCAGGCAGTTCACCGTGAGCGAGAAGATATGATAGAGCGGCAGCGCGGTAATGATCGTCGGCGGCTCGTCGCCCAACGCCTGCTTCAGCCAGGCCTCCGACTGGAGCACATTCGCGATCACGTTGCGATGCAGGAGCATCGCGCCCTTCGATACGCCGGTGGTGCCGCCGGTGTACTGCAGAAAGGCGATGTCCTCGGGCGCGACCTCGACGCGTTCGAGACTGAGCGCCGCGCCCTCGGCGAGCACCTCCTTGAAACGCACCGCCCCCGCAAGATCCCAGGCGGGCACCATCTTCTTCACCCGACGCACGACGAAGTTCACCAACACGCCCTTCGGCCCGAGCAGTTCGCCGAGCGAGGCCACGACGATATGCTTCACCGGCACATGCGGCAGCGCCTCCTGCAGCGTGTGCGCAAAATTCTCCAGAATGAAGATCGCCTCGGCACCCGAATCCTTCAGCTGGTGCTCCAGCTCGCGCGCCGTGTAGAGCGGATTGACGTTGACCACCGTCATTCCCGCGCGCAGCACGCCGAACAGCACCGCCGGATACTGCAGCACATTGGGCATCATGATCGCGACGCGCGCGCCCTTGCGCAGTCCGCGCGACTGCAGCCAGGCGCCCACCGCACGCGTCATGCGATCGAGCTCGGCGTAACTCAGCGTCTTGCCCATGTTGTGAAACGCCGGCCGGCCGGAATGCTCCGTGGCGACCTGCTCGAACAACTCGCCCAGCGAACGATATTGCGCGACGTCGATGTCCGCCGGCACCCCGGGCGGATAGCTCTTCAGCCAGATGCGTTCCATTATTCCTCCTCCGATCCGTTGTAGTTCGACCTTCGCGGGGCACCCGCCACACGCGCAGCGGATATTTTCCCGTCGCGCCGGCCGCGACCTGCGGCCTCCCGGCCAGTTCGGGCTGTGGCATCCCTCCCCCGCCGGCGCGATCGGTCATCAGTCTACGCCCTGCCCGCTCTCCCGAACAGGCGTGCAAGCGGCGCGGCGGCGAGACAGCCCGCGCCGATCGCGGCGAAGGCGACGATCCAGGCGCCCGGATGCTGCGCGCCGCCCGCCCAGTCGAGCGCGGCACCGAACACCATCGGCCCGAGCATGCCGCCCGCGAATCCGGCAAGCGAGTAAAAACCCATCGCCGCACCGCGCAACTCGGCCGGCGCGGCCGCGACCAGTCCCGCGGTAAGCGTCGCGGATTCGGCCATCACGAGCATCGCGTAGATCGTCACCAGAGCAAGCACCAGGATCCAAGACCAGGCCGCGCCCAAGCCAAGGACGATGCCCAGCGATCCCGAACTCGCCATCACCAGCAGAATCCAGCGCCGTCTGCCGATTCGCAGCGCGACCTCGTTGCCGAGAATCGACGCGGGCACCGCCCACAGGGTGATGATCGATGCCATCAGCGCGGCGGGCCAGGGAAAGCCCGCGCCCGGAGCATGCAGTCCCGCCGAATAGACGAAGTAGGCGACCAGCCAGGCGCGCGAGCCAAACAGCTCCATGCAGTGCACCGCGTAGCCGAGCGTGTAGCCCGCCGCGGCACGGTCGGCGAGCACGCGCCGCCAGGCGGCGAGCGGAAAGAGCATCGCCGGAGAAAAGCGCGGCGCGGCGTGCGGCGCATTCCGGTCGGCCTGCCGCGCGACCCCGGCGAATACCAGGGCGCCGGCGATGGCCGGTCCGAGCGCCGAAAGCACGAACGCGGTGCGCCAGCCGGCGAGCGGCGCGACCGCCCCGGCCAGCGCGAGCGACAGTGCGGTACCGATGCCGAAAAACGACGTATAGAACGCCACGTAGCGGCTCTGCGCGGGCCCGGCGACGCGATCCGAGAGCAGGCGCAGTCCCGGCATATAGGTCGCGGCGATGCCGGCGCCGAGCAGGGCTTGAAACAACAGGGCACTCGCGAATCCCTCCGCCAGCAGACCGAAGCCGGCGCTCCCGGCGGTCGCGAGCAGGCTCCCCGTGAGATACACCCGGCGCGCATCGCGCCGGTCGGTGAGCGCGGTCCAGTACGACACCGTGCCCGCATAACCGAAAAAGAACGCGCCGCCGATCACCCCTGCCTGGGCGTTGCTCAGCCCCCACAGATCGCGCAATTCGGGCAGCAGCGCCGCGAAACTGGAGAACCCCAGCATCGAGACGACATGCGCCGTGATCAGCAGGATCGCCGCGCGGCGCACCGCGTCCGCGGACTGTGCGCAAGGTTCCATCGACGGCGCGGAAAGCGAAGCCGACTGCCTGGTCCGTGAATCTCTCAGCGATGCCCGAACCGGGGCTTGCGCTTTTCGACGAAGGCCGCCATGCCTTCCTTCTGATCGTCGAGTGAGAACGCGGCGTGGAACAGCCTGCGCTCATAGCGCACGCCTTCGGCGAGCGGCGTTTCGTAGGCGGCGTTGACCGACTCCTTCACCATCATCGCCACCGGCACCGAGAACGACGCGATCTTTTCCGCCACCGCGAGCGCCTCGTCCATCAGTTTGTCGACCGCCACCACGCGCGACACCAGCCCGCAGCGCTCCGCCTCGTGGGCGTCCATGCTGCGCCCGGTGAGGCACAGATCCATCGCCTTCGCCTTGCCGACCGCGCGCGGCAGGCGCTGCGTGCCGCCCGCGCCGGGCAGGATGCCGAGGGCGATTTCGGGCTGGCCGAATCGGGCATTCTCCGCCGCGATCACGATGTCGCACATCATCGCCAGTTCGTTGCCGCCGCCGAGCGCGTGGCCGGCCACCGCGGCGATCACCGGCTTCCTGATGCGGCGCAGATGTTCCCAGTCGCGCGTGATGTAGTCGGCCTTGTAGACATCGATGAAATTCCAGTCCTTCATCGCCCCGATGTCGGCTCCGGCGGCGAAGGCCTTCTCGTTGCCGGTAATGATTATGCAGCCGATGCCGTCGTCGGCGTCGAACCCCTCGAGCGCCGCGCCCAGCTCCTGCATCAGCTGCGCATTGAGGGCGTTCATCTGTTTGGGGCGGTTCAGCGTCGCGATCGCGACGCGTCCCCTTGTTTCAGTGACGATACATTCGTAGCTCATGGCATCCCTCAGATCGTGGCGAGAATTTCGTCGGTCGGTGCGACTTTCGCGTACAGCCCGTGCAGCGCGGCGAGGAAAGCCGCGTGCACCTGCTTCGCCGGCACCGTCTCGCCGCCGAAGCTCTGCTCCCGGCTCGCGCAGGCATCGGCGAGCAGCGAGATGCGATAGCCCAGATCAAACGCCTGGCGCACGCTCGCGTCGACGCACATATGGGTCATCATCCCCGCGACGACCAGATGCCCGACCTTCGCGCGCTGCAGCTGTTCGTGCAGATCGGTGCCGCGAAAGCTGTTGGGGAAATTCTTTTCGACCACCGTCTCGCCCTGCGCGGGACGCAGGTTCGCGCGAATCTCGGCGCCCTCGGTGCCCGGCACGAAGAAGCCCGCGCCCGGGCGCAGCGAGAGATGGCGCACATGAATGACCGGCAGCCGCTTCGCGCGAAACGCGGCAAGGACGCCGGCGGCCCGCTCGCCCGCCGCCACGGCGCCCTCCAGCTCCATCTTTCCGCCGGGAAAGTAATCGTTCTGAATATCGATGATCAGCAATGCGGTCTCGGTCATGGCGAGGTTTCCCTGTCCTGTCTCGTTGCGGCAGTATCGTTCCGGATGCTGCCGATTGTAGCGCCCTTGATGTATGCTTGACGCCGGATTGCCCGCCCGCAGGGCCCCGGCGCGAACCGCAAACAATTTCCCTCGCATCGCATGTCGAAGCCGATACTTGTCGCCGTCGAGGCGGGCGTTCAGACGATCATTCTGAACCGGCCCGAACAGCTCAACGCCTTCAACCCCGCGATGCACGCGCATCTGCGCGAAGCACTCGACGATGCGGCGGACGATGCGTCGATCCGCGCGGTCCTGCTCACCGGAGCGGGGCGCGGATTTTGCGCCGGACAGGATCTCGCCGAGCGCCGATTCGGTCCCGACGCGCCGCCGGTGGACCTCGGCGCGAGCCTCGAACAGAACTACAACCCGCTGGTGCGGCGCCTGCGCGCGCTCGACAAGCCGGTGGTCTGCGCGGTGAACGGCGTCGCCGCCGGAGCGGGCGCCAACCTCGCGCTGGCCTGCGACATCGTACTCGCCGCGCGCTCGGCGGTGTTCGTGCAGGCATTCTCGCGCATCGGCCTGCTGCCCGATTCGGGCGGCAGCTGGTTCCTGCCCCGGCTCGTGGGTACCGCACGCGCGATGGGACTCGCGCTGCTCGCCGAAAAGCTTCCGGCCGCCGAGGCCGAGCGCATCGGCCTGATCTGGCGCTGCGTCGACGACGCGCACCTGATGGACGAAGCGCGGGCGATCGCGCGCGGTCTTGCCGAGGGACCCACGCTTGGCTACGCGCTGATCAAGCAGGCGATGCGGGCCTCGGCGACGAACAGCCTCGACGCGCAACTCGATCTGGAGCGCGACCTGCAGCGCAGCGCCGGGCGCTCGGAGGACTACCGCGAGGGCGTCACCGCGTTCGCGGAAAAGCGCAAACCGCGTTTTCACGGGAGGTGATTGCCTGGAACTTTCACCGGATAGGTGGGATCGGTAAAGAGCAGGACCGGGCATTACCGTTAGGCTAGCGTCATGGGGAGGTGATTCGATGAAGACGTTTCCGCTGGAGCCGATCGAACACGCGCCGCTCGAGGAACTGCGCGCGCTGCAACTCGAGCGCCTGCGCGCCTCGCTGCAGCACGCCTACGACAACGTCGCGCAATACCGCAGGAAGTTCGACGCCGCGGGGGTGCGTCCCGAGGACTGCCGCGCGCTCGCCGACCTGGCGAAATTCCCCTTTACCACCAAGCAGGATCTGCGCGAGACCTATCCGTTCGGCATGTTCGCGGTGCCGATGGACCGCGTGGTGCGCATCCATGCCTCGAGCGGCACCACCGGCAAGCCCACCGTGGTCGGCTACACGGCGAAGGACATCGACACCTGGTCGCAACTGATGGCGCGCTCGATCCGTGCCGCGGGGGCGCGTCCGGGCGACAAGGTGCACGTGGCCTACGGCTACGGTTTGTTCACCGGCGGGCTCGGGGCGCACTACGGCGCCGAGCGGCTGGGCCTCGCGGTGATCCCGCTCGGCGGCGGCATGACCGAGCGCCAGGTGCAGCTGATCGAGGATTTCAAACCCGAGATCATCATGGTGACGCCCTCGTACATGCTCGCGATCGCCGACGAGATGCAGCGTCAGGGGCTCGACCCGAAGCGAAGCTCGCTGCGCCTGGGGATCTTCGGCGCCGAGCCCTGGACCAACGAAATGCGCCGCAACATCGAACAGCGTCTGTCGCTCGAGGCGATCGACATCTACGGCTTGTCGGAGGTGATGGGTCCCGGGGTGGCGCAGGAATGTCTCGAGACCAAGGACGGACTGACCATCTGGGAGGACCATTTCTATCCCGAGATCGTCGATCCGGCGACCGGCACACCGCTTGCCGACGGAGAAAAGGGGGAACTCGTCTTCACGTCGCTCACCAAGGAAGCGCTGCCGGTGATCCGCTACCGCACGCGCGATCTCACCCGGCTGCTGCCGGGCACGGCGCGCAGCATGCGCCGCATGGAGAAGATCACCGGGCGCTCGGACGACATGCTGATCATCCGCGGCGTGAACGTCTTCCCCTCGCAGATCGAGGAACTGATTCTCAAGCAGGCCGAGCTCTCACCGCACTATCTGCTCGAGCTGACGCGCGAGGGACCGCTCGACCACCTGTCGGTGCTGGTCGAGATGCGACCCGAGTGCGACGGCTGGCCGCAGGCAAAGAAGGACGCAGCGAGCGCGCAACTGGCGCACAACGTCAAATCCTATATCGGGGTGAGCGCCGAGGTGAGAGTGCTGCCGCTCAGCGCGATCGAACGTTCGGTGGGCAAGGCGAAACGGGTGATCGACAAGCGGCGCTGAGGAAGGCGCGCGCGGCCCTAGAACTGCGTCCAGACCCCGGCTTTGCCCTTGTCGCCGATGCCGCCTGCTGCGCGGACCGGCGTGGTGGATTGCCCGGCAGCGTAAGCAGGTAAGACCGTAGCAGGCGCCGCCCCGTCGTCGGCCTGTGCATCGTCGCCGAGCGCAAATGCGGCGACGGCCTGCGTGAGTTCTTCGGCCTGCCGGCGCATCGTCTCGGCCGCCGTCGCGGCCTGTTCCACCAGCGCCGCATTCTGCTGCGTGACGTGATCGATCCGGCCCATCGCCGTGTTGACGCGGTCGATGCCGCGGTTCTGCTCCTGCGAGGCGAGGGTGATCGAATCGATCACCCGGCTCACGCCGCGCACCGAAACGACGATTTCCTCCATCGTCAGCCCCGCCTCCGAAACAAGCTTGGAGCCCGCACCGACCCGCGTGGCCGTATCTTCGATCAGGACCTTGATTTCCTTCGCCGCGGAGGCGCTGCGATGCGCGAGACCGCGCACCTCGCCCGCGACGACGGCGAATCCACGCCCCTGTTCGCCGGCACGCGCCGCCTCGACGGCCGCGTTGAGCGCCAGAATGTTGGTCTGGAAGGCGATGCCGTCGATCACCCCGATGATCTCGGAAATTCTGCGCGAGGCATCGGTGATGCCGCCCATCACCTGTTCCACCTGGTGCACCGCCCGGCCGCCCTTCACCGCCACGGCGGAGGCGTCGGTCGCCAAACCGCCGGCCTCGCGCGCGCTGTCGGCATTGTCCTTGACGGCGGCGGTCAGATCCTCGAGCGAGGAGGCGGTTTCCTCCAGGCTCGACACCTGTTCCTCGGTGCTCGCGGCGACATGCTTGCTATCGCGCAGGATGTCTCCCGCGGCGATGCCGATCTGGTCGGTCGCACGGCGAATTCCGCCGACGAGACGCGCGAGTTGCGCGGTCGAATCGGACAACGCGGTGAGCAGCTCGCCGACTTCGTCGCGAGAATCGCCTTCGACGCGCTGGGTCAGATCTCCGCGCGCCAGCGCGCGCGCCGCGTCGACCGCGCGATCGAGTCGCCCGACGATGGCGCGCGCCTGCGCGAACGCAATCAGGATGCTCACCAACAGCGCAATCACCGCGAGCCCGACCAGCGTACGCTGTTCGAACAGCGAAAAATAGCGCGCCACGCCAAGCACGACGAGGCAGCCGTTGGCCACGGCCGGGGCAATGAGAAGTTGCCTGGACAGTTTCATCGACGCTCAGCTGCGCTCGGTTGTGCTCGGTTGCAACGGGACGGCAAACCCCATTCACGCGGGGACGGGCACTAGGTTACGGAAGCTCGCCCGGCAAGTGTGTGAAACTATGTGATGCAAAGTTCATGAATTGAAAGGGAAAGGCAAGGCGCAGCGGCGATCGGATACGCGCCCCGGCGCAATCGAGAGACGCTCTCATTCTAGTCCCTGTGGCGCCCGGCGGCGAGCGCTACACTTCGCCTCGCCGACGGTTCGCCCCTTCCCCTTCGTATCCGAGCTCCCATGCCCGCCTATCCCCGCCTGCTCCAGCCGCTCGACCTGGGTTTTGTCACGCTCGCCAATCGCATCGTGATGGGTTCGATGCATGTCGGGCTCGAGGCGCGCCCCGACGGGATGGGGAGGCTCGCCGCGTTCTACGCCGAGCGCGCGCGCGGCGGCGCGGCGCTCATCGTGACCGGCGGCTTCTCGCCGGACGCGGCCGGCAACCTCGGCCCGCACGCCGCGCAGATGTCCGGGACCGCCGACCGCGACCGCCACCGGGCGATTCCCCGTGCGGTGCACGACGCCGGCGGCAGGGTGCTGCTGCAGATCCTGCACGCCGGGCGCTACGGCGCGCATCCGGGTTGCGTCGCGCCCTCCGCGCTCAAGTCGCCGATCTCGCCCTTCGCGCCGCGTGAGCTTTCCGGGCCGGAAATCGAGCGCACGCTGGACGATTACGCGCGCGCCGCGCAGCTTGCGCGCGAAGCGGGCTACGACGGCGTCGAGATCATGGGCTCCGAGGGTTATCTGATCAGCCAGTTTCTCGCGCTGCGCACCAACCGGCGTGCCGACGAATGGGGCGGTCCGATCGGCAACCGCATGCGCTTCGCGCTCGAGACGGTGCGACGCACGCGCGCCGCGGCGGGCGCGGATTTCATCATCATGTTCCGCGTTTCGGCGCTCGATCTGGTCGAAGGCGGCCTCGACGGCACCGAGGTACTCGCGCTCGCGCGCGCGCTCGAAACCGCCGGTGCGACGCTGCTCAACACCGGCATCGGCTGGCACGAGGCGCGCATTCCGACCATCGCGCAGGCCGTACCGCGCGGCGCCTTCGCCTGGGCGACGCGCCGGCTGAAGGAGGCGGTGGCGATCCCCGTGGTCGCCTCGAACCGCATCAACGCGCCCGAAATCGCCGAGGCGATCCTCGCGCGCGGCGACGCCGATCTCGTGTCGCTCGCGCGCGCGCTGCTCGCCGATGCGGAATTCGCCAACAAGGCGAAGGCGGGTGATCGCGCGGCGATCAATATCTGCATCGCCTGCAACCAGGCCTGTCTGGACCATCTCTTCAGCGGCCGTTCGGCGAGCTGCCTGGTGAATCCGCGTGCGGGCCGCGAAACCCAGCTCGTCTATGCACCGGCGGCGACGCGCAAGCGCGTCGCGGTGGTGGGCGGCGGCCCGGCCGGAATGATCTGCGCGGCGATCGCCGCCGAGCGTGGCCATCAAACCGTGCTGTTCGAGCAGGCGGAAGAACTCGGCGGCCAGTTCAATCTCGCCGGCAAAGTGCCGGGCAAGCAGGAATTCGCCGAATCGGTGGCCTACTACGCCGAACGCCTGCGCCGCGCCGGGGTAAAGACCCTGCTTGGCCGGGCGGCCGCCGCGCCCGAACTCGCCGTGTTCGACGAAGTGGTGCTCGCCACCGGTATCGTGCCGCGCCGCCCGGATATTCCCGGTATCGGACATCGCAAGGTCGTGAGCTATGCCGATCTGCTCGCGGGCCGCGTACAGGCCGGCGAGCGCGTCGCGATCCTCGGCGCCGGAGGCATCGGCTTCGATGTCGCGCTGTATCTGCTCGATCGCGCAGGCCGCGCACCGCTCGAGTCGGCCGCGTTCAACGCGCATTGGGGGATCGATGCGGCAATCTCCACCGCGGGCGGGTTGATGCCGGCGCGCAAGGGCGCAGCGCCCGCGCATCGCATCACGCTGCTCAAGCGCTCGACCACCCCGTTCGGCGACACGCTCGGCAAGACCACCGGCTGGGTGCATCGCGCCGAGCTGGCAAGAAACGGCGTGGAGTTGATCAAGGGGGTCGCCTACCGCCGTATCGACGACGAAGGGCTGCATATCGTCGTCGAAGGAAAGGAACAGTGCATCCCGGCCGATACGATCGTCGTTTGCGCCGGACAGGAGCCGCGCCGCGAACTCGCCGCGGCGCTCGAGGCACTCGGCAAGCCCGTGCACCTCATCGGCGGGGCGAAGCTCGCCGCCGAACTCGATGCGAAGCGCGCGATGCGCGAGGGCGCCGAACTTGCCTCGAGCCTGTAGCGCCAAGACGTGATCGTGTTGAGCCGTCCTGGCACCGCCTCCGGGTGCCTGCGTCGGTTTGGAATTTCCCCGCTCGCCCGATTTTGATCGGTTGCGTTCTTCGCTACCGATCAAAATCGGGCGAAACCCGCGCACCCAAACCCGCGACGCCCGTCATCTTGCGAGACAGATTGAGCGCCCTCAGGTTCTCCGCATTTTGCGCGGTTGCAAAAAGCGCAACCGCGCAAAATGCGGAGATCGGTAAAAATCAAAGCCCGCTGTAAATTCAAACCCCGCCGAAAAATCAGCCGCGCTTCCCGCCCTCGATGCGCATGCCCAGCTTGTCGAGCAGCGCGAGATCGCTGCTTGCGCCGGGATTGCCGGTGGTGAGCAGGCGGTCGCCATAAAAAATAGAATTCGCGCCGGCGTGGAAACACAGCGCCTGCTCGGCTTCCGACATTTCCAGCCGCCCGGCCGACAGGCGCACGGTGCTCGCCGGCATCGTGATGCGCGCCGCGGCGATGGTGCGCACGATCTCGGTCCAGTCCAGAGGCTGCGCATCGCCAAGCGGCGTGCCCTTCACCGGCACCAGATCGTTGATCGGCACCGATTCGGGCGCCGGATCGAGGTTGGCGAGCTCGGCGATCAGCGCCGCGCGCTGATCGCGCGTCTCGCCCATGCCGACAATGCCGCCACAACAGACGTTCACACCCGCCTCGCGCACCTTGCGCAGCGTGTCGAGACGATCGTCGTAGCCGCGCGTGCCGATGACCGAGCCGTAGAATTCGCGTGCGGTGTCGAGATTGTGGTTGTAGTAGTCGAGGCCGGCCTGTTTCAACTGCTCGGCCTGTCCCTCGCGCAACATGCCCAGGGTGACGCAGGTTTCGAGGCCCATTTCCTTGACCGCGCGGATCATCGGCAGCACCGCGTCGAGATCGCGCTGCTTGGGCCCGCGCCAGGCCGCGCCCATGCAAAAGCGTGTCGCGCCGGCCACCTTGGCCGCGCGCGCGGCGTCGGTGACCCGATCGAGGGTCAGCAGCGGCTCGCCGGCGACACCGGAATCGTGGTGCGCCGATTGCGAGCAGTAGCCGCAGTCCTCCGGACAGCCGCCGGTCTTGATCGACAGCAGCGTCGAGATCTGCATCGCGTTCGGGTCGAAATGCTGCCGATGCGCCTGCTGCGCGCGAAACAGCAGGTCGTTGAACGGCAGCGCGAGAAGTTCGCTCACTGCGGCGGGAGTCCAGCGCGGCGTTGGCGATGCCGCGCGGGTCGGCGTAAGGGTCGTTGTGGTCGAGAGGGAGGTTTGCATGGTAGGTCGAATTGTGACGGCTATCGCCGATCTGTCAATGCGCTGGCACAGATCCGGACCGGTTGGTCAGATAGAGCCCCGCGACGACCAGCAGCGCCCCGACCGCGAGCGCCGGCGTGGCGGGCTCGCCCAACAGCCACACCGATTCGAGGGCTGCGAGCGGCGGCACCAGGTTGATGAACTGCGAGGCGCGCGCGGCGCCGAGCGCCTTGACGCCTTCGTAATACCACAGGTTCGGCAGCACCGTGCCGAACAGCACCAGATAGGCCATCGCGGCCCAACTCTGCCAGGAAACCTGCGCGAGCGCGGCCTGCTCGAGTCCGGCCGGCAGCCCGAGCGGCAGCACCCCGAACAGGGTGACCCAGGCGCTCAACGCGAGCGGCGAGAAGCTCGCCAGCGCCGCACGGCTGATCAGCGTATAGGCGCTCCAGGCGAAGACGCACACGACGAGGAACAGCTCGCCGATGCCGAACTCCAGCAGCGCGAAATGGCGCGGTTCGCCCCGGCACAGCACCCACAGCGCACCGCTCACCGACAGCACCACGCCGGTTGCGCGCACCCAGCCCAGGCGCTCGCCGAGAAACAGGGCGGCAAACAGCGCGGTGAACGCCGGGTTGGTCGGCACGATGAGCGCCGCGCGGCTCGCCTCGACACGCGCCAGACCCGCGGTAAACAGGCTGTTATAGAAGGTGATGCCGAGCAGGCCGAGACCGATCGCGTAGCCGAGGTTGCGCCCCGAGGGCAGGCGCAGGCGTCCCTCGCGCCAGCGCAGCAGGATGAGAAGCACCACCGCGGCGCTCAGAAAACGCAGGAACACCGCCGCGAACACGTCCATCGACCGCAGAAGGATGCTGAGCGCCGGAAATACGCCGCTCCAGATGACAGCCATCAGAACCAGCTTCACGTACGACATACTTGCCAATCGGGTCAAAGGGACGGCATTCTGACAGCCTCGCGCACGCCTGGCGCGCGCGTCGTGTCGGTTCGCTTTTGAGGGAGGTCGCTTGGGCAAGGTCGTCGCACTGGCAGGACAGGTTGGGGGCGCGAAGCTGGCGGAGGGGCTGGCGCGGTTGCGTGGGCAGGATCTCACCGTCATCGTGAATACCGGCGACGATTACGAGCAGCTCGGACTCGCCTTCTCGCCCGATCTCGATACCATGTTGTATACGCTCTCGGGTAACGCGGGGCCGGGATGGGAGCCGGCCGGCGAAAGCTTCACCGTGTTCGAAATGCTGAAGAGCCTCGGCGGACCCGATCGGCCGCGCGTGGGCGACAAATCGCTCGCCATCCCCATCCTGCGCTCCGACGGACTGCGCAACGAACGGAGCTTGAGCCAGATCACGCTCGACCTGTGCCGTCACCTGGGGATCCGCGCGCGGGTGCTGCCGATGAGCGACGACCCGGTGCGCACGCAGGTGGTCACCGCGGACGGCAGCTTGCCTTTCCTGGACTATTTCATGCAGCTCGGCTGCGAGCCGCCGGTGCATCGATTCGAGTACCCCGGCGCGCAGGACGCGCGCATTCCCGACGCGGTCGTCGATGCCCTGCACGCCACCGACCTCGAGGCGGTGGTGATCTGCCCCTCCAACCCCTACCACAGCATCCGGCCGATTCTCGAAGTCAAGGGCATGCGCGAACTGCTGCGCAAACGCGGCGCCCCGGTGATCGCGGTGACGCCGATCATCGGCTCGCGCGCGCTGCGCGGTTCGGCCGCGAAAATGATGCGCGAACTGGGGCGCGAGGTGAGCGCGCGCGGCGTGGCAATCGAATACTTTCACCTGATCGACGGCTTCGTGATCGACCGCGAGGACGAATCGCTCGCCGAGAGCATCCGCTCGGTCGGCATCGAGGTCGCGACCGCGCGCGCCGTGATGCGCACCCAGAGTGATCGCACCGAACTGGCGGGCGCGGTGCTCGAATTCGCGGATCGGCTGCGCGCGGCGAAACTGCGCGCCGCCGAGGAAGCCTGACCCGGCGCGTCAGCTGCCCGCGACGCGGGGCATCTCGGCGTAGTTTTCGCTTCCCGCGCCCCACTGCGGCGCGCTCGCGACCTGATGGAAATTGAGTTCGATCAGAAGTTCATCGGGGTCCTTGATGAAGATCTGGTAGAGCTGAAACTGCGGAAAATAGCGCTTGCGCATCGGCACACCCAAGCGCTCCAGGCGCCGGTACATTTCCTCGGGTTCGGTGGCGAGAAAAGCGATGTGATCCACCACGCCGGAATTCTCGGTCGAGGACTGCGGCGTGGTGCCGAGATAATAGAGTTCCTGGTTCGGCACGCCGTGCAGGGCCATGTGCACCTGGATCTTGCCGTTGACGCCGAGCCAATAACCAGGAAACGGAAAATCGGGCCGGGGCATCACTTCGAATCCCAGCACCTCGCAATAGAATCGTTTGCTGCGTTCCAGGTCGTTGGCCCGCACCAGATAGTGATTGATTTCAGTCAGCGGCATAATTCGTGGTCTCCCCTTTCGCAGGACCCGGAATGTTACGCCAAGTCGCGTGGACGTTGTGCTATAGTGCCGCCCGCAGGATTTTCAAGCAGTGGATGCGCAGTCTCTTCACCGTCGCGCAGCGGCGTCCGTAGTGGCAGTCAGTTCCCTCCCTTGAGCGTCGTGCCCGGCTATGTCGTGCCCGGATTTGTGCGACGAGACTCAAGAAGGAAACAGTAATGGCCATCGGTACCGTAAAGTGGTTCAACGACTCCAAAGGCTTCGGCTTCATCACCCCCTCCGAGGGTGGTGAGGACCTGTTCGCGCATCACACCGCGATCCAGATGAGCGGTTTCAAGACGCTCAAAGAAGGTCAGAAGGTCGAGTTCGAAGTTCGCAAAGGCCCCAAGGGCCTGCAAGCGGCGGACATCAAGCCTGTCTAAGCAGGACGACCGCAAGGTTGTGAGAAAAAGCCCGCGCAAGCGGGCTTTTTTGTTTGGGGGGTACGTGCCGGTGGATGAGGCGCCACGCCCGTCCTGCCGTGCGGCGGGAGGGTCCATGCGCCAGTGAGAACCGCGATTTCATCGCGGCCCGCTGTAAAATCGAAGACGGCGGCGCGGCTCTGGAAAGGTATCGACGCAAGATCATCGAGCAATGCTTTCCCGCGCGGGGCGAGGGCAAACTGAACCCGGGAGAAGCGCGCAAGGCCTTCCGCGATTATCGAAGGGCGACGCGCAACGTTCCCGGCGCCGCGGAACTGCTGATGACCTGACTGGAGAACGGCACGCGATCTACCCGCGATGAGGCGCGGATGCGCTTGGCGGGGGCGCGGGCCCGTTGCGCTATGTTGTCATATGTGACAACATAGCGGAGCGGAGAATCACGATGACCCGACCCACGCGTCCGGTTTCATGGATCAACGCCGCCAGGAAGGCGTTTGAGTCCTTCCCGGAGGGCGCGCAATCGATCTGCCTGGCGGCGCTCACGATCGCTGCCGATGGCGGGAAAGCCGATATCGCGAAGCCGATGAGGGGAATGGGCTCGGGGGTCTTTGAAATCGCTCTACCGTATCGGGGCGACGCGTTCCGGGTGGTTTACGCCGTGCAGATCGGCGACGATCTTTGGGTCGTACACGCGTTCCAGAAGAAGTCGACCCAGGGCATCAAGACGCCGAAGCATGAAATCGATCTGGTCGTAGAACGATTGAAGCGATTGAAGGAGGCACTGCGATGAAAGACGAACGTCTCGAAGTCACGCGCGGCAGCGGCAACGTCTATCGCGATCTCGGCCATGCGAACGCCGACGTGAAGCAGCTCAAGGCCCTGCTCGCGGCGGAAATCCTCAAGGCGCTCGACCGCGAGCGGCTTTCCGTGCGCCAGGCGCAGGCGCGCACGGGGATCGCGGCCGCGGATTTTTCGCGCATCCGCAATGCCGACCTCGGGCGCTTCACCCTCGACCGGCTGATGTCCATCATCAATCGCCTCGGCTCCCGCGTGGAAGTGAAGGTTCGGGTGACCGCAGGACGCGTACCGCACATCGCGGCGGCGTGAACCCGGGGACGGATTTTCGTGACACGCAAGCGCTCCCAGGCCCCCGCCGGCACCCTCGTCGTCCTCGAGCACCGCTCGCAGATCCTCAAGGGCAACCCGCTCGGCGACCCGCATCGCAGCAAGCTTTGCCAATTGACGGCCGGCATTCGCAGTGGGACGATCCAATCGTATGGGCCTTGTTCACACCACGATCACTCTGAAGAATCCGCGTCAGCCGGAGTTGAGGCCGGTCGAGACGGACGCACTCGCGGATACCGGGGCACTTCATTTGTGCATTCCCCAGCACATTGCCATTCAGCTTCGGCTCGATCAGCTCTACGAACGCGAGGTCACGACCGCTGACGGCTCAAAACGCCTGTGTCCCTATGTCGGTCCCGTCGAGGTCCGGTTCGGGGACCGTGCCTGTTTTACCGGGGCGCTGGTATTGGGAGATGAGGTGCTTCTGGGGGCGGTGCCGATGGAAGACATGGATCTGGTGGTTTCTCCGGCCATGCGCACCCTCACCGTCAACCCGCTGAGCCCGAACATTCCCTCGTCGACCGTCAAATCGGTCGGCTGAACGGGATCGCGCCGCGGCGGATGCGCGCCAAGATCGGCGCGGTGTGCCGCGACGCGGAATACGAACCCCCGGTGATCG
>Ga0224495_10001223_pt1 | contig 18561 bp, 17 predicted proteins | sample SF_Jul11_sed_USG_FD_168128 | JGI IMG/M metagenome (GOLD analysis project Ga0224495, IMG submission 168128) | Sediment microbial communities from San Francisco Bay, California, United States - SF_Jul11_sed_USGS_4_1 | ecosystem: Environmental > Aquatic > Marine > Sediment | place: USA: California... | reverse complement strand
GTTATGATATTACCAGTCCATATGCCAGATTATTAGCCAGATTGAAAGGAAGCTATGATATTTCTGAAGATATTTATACATATATAAGTTATAAATTTTTAATGGATCGTTATTTTAGTGATGTTAAAAACAGCAGTTCAACATTAAATCAGTATGGACATGATATAAAATTCAGAATAGCAAAAGATCCTCAAAAATACCATTTGGGGTTTAATTTTAGTTTTACAAATTATAGTCGTCCGAAATGGCCGGATCTTTATCAACCAAATCCGATAAATTATGCTGCAGGGGTTACCCAAAACAGTATAGTTCTTGGTGTAACAGACCGTTTTGGATATACTCAATATGAACCAGAGTTAACATTTGCCTATCTCTTAAGCAAGGAGACTTCTCTTTTTTCATCTTTGATGTATAGTGACAAGACCTCAGTCCAGGACCCATCTTTTTCTGCGGCAAAGCCGACACATGTCGTTCCATCGTCGTATACAAGATTGGAATTGCAATTAGGCTTAAAGCATAAAATGAGTAATATGGATTTAAGATGGAACAACACAATTTCCAAATTAACATCAAAAGTTGAATTAGCGCGCGATGCTATCGTTGGAAAAACAAATTATACAACACTTCCTAATCCACTGTATTCTGAAAATAATATCATATCAGCCATTTCTTTGAATTACCCTGTTATAAAAGATGTAATGGTGGTAACGCCTGAATATTTATTTGAATATAATAGTGATGTTTATCAGGGATATGAGTCGTATATCCAAAACAGTTTTGCTCTTGCCTTTGAACATGAATTAGTCAAAGACAAATTTTCATACAAATTGCAAAGTTCAGCAAGCTTTAGAAATTATGGTCCGAATAGTTATGGTGTAGGCAAGACAACTACTCACCTTCCTACTAAAGATGGAAAGCGTTTGTACAAAAATTATTTTAAAGCATCAATTGGCACAAGTTATAAAGTATTAAAAAATCTTGAAGTTTATCTTGACGGCACTCTGGATATGAAAAAAACCAATTATCCTGATTATGTAATGGGAGTAAATCCAGTAAATAAAAATTATAATATAAAGTTCAATTATAATAATTATTCCATAAGCAGTGGATCAGTTTATAAGTTTTAATAAACTGGCAAATCTATGAAATACTTTAAAAGCTGGAAAATTACAGCAGGGGTGTTAATAATAATTCCCCTGCTGATTATATTTTTAAAAATATTTTATTTTGAATTTGATTTTAGAAATATAATACCAGATAAAGGGTATGCTTTAACACTGGATATTGTAGCCAGCAGTGACAAACCCAGGAATATAAAGATTACTACTTTTGCTCCTATGAATAATTTTAAACAGACAGTTTTGCAGGAAGAAGGTATCTCAGATGTTTACAGTTTTAAACTAAATGGAGATAATACTAATCGTGCTGTAACCTGGAGTGCTAATAGAATTTCCGGTGAGTACAAAATGCAGTATAATGCCCGGATCAAGGCAAGTGCAGTCCGGTTTCAGTTTTCTTCCGAAACAAAATTAACCCGGGATTATCCTGAGTCTGTGCAGGTTTATCTCGGGGCATCGGATATGATTCAAACAAATTCAGAAACAATTCGCCGAAAAATGGAAGAGCTCACAGCTGATAAATTTACCATATATGACAAGATTAAAGCGATTCATGATTTTATTATGAATGATATAACCTATGTCAATTTTTCCGGTGGGCTCGATGCAGAATCGGCTCTCTTGCTACAGGAGGCCTCTTGCAATGGTAAAAGCAGACTTTATGTAGCGATGGTTCGTGAACTCGGGATACCTGCGCGGCTTGTTGGTGGGGTAGTATTGAACTCTTCACCTAAAAAGACTACTCATCAATGGCTTGAAATTTACATGAACAACCAATGGGTTCCTTTTTGCCCGACAAATAATCATTTTGCTGAGCTGCCAAAAAATTATATTACTCTTTATTATGATGATAAGGTATTATTTAACAGAACCAGTGGAATTGGCTTTGATTACAGTTTTCGATATGAAAACGTAACAGTTCCCAAAGATGATGTTGGTCAGGACTATAATAACTTACCTTTAAATATTTTCAGATTCATGGAAAATTTTGATAAATTTAACATGTCTATAGATGTTTTTATTTACCTGTTAATGTTACCTTTGGCTGCTCTTGTATCAGTAATTTTAAAAAATATAATGGGTCTTGAAACATTTGGAACGTTTTTACCTATATTGATTGCATCAGTGCTTGATTCAACAGGCGTAGTGACAGGTTTATTAGTGTTTACATCTGTAATTATTATCGTATATTTTGTGAATGTTTTTATTAGCAGGCTTGAGATTTTGTACCAGCCTAAAATGGCAATTTTACTTTCCTCTGTGATATTGACAATGTTAATGATTTTCTCGTTTGGAATAAAAATGCAAAATTATCACCTCGTCTATGTGGTATATTTTCCTGTTGCTATTTTAGCAATTACAATAAACAGAGTTCTTGTAATGATAGAAGAGAGCAGTTTGTTACAGTTGACAAAAGTGTATGTAAATACTGTAATTGTTGTTCTTGTTTCTTACTATTTTATCAATTCGACCTTTTTGCAATTGTTAATGTTATCTTTTCCGGAATTGATACTTATGATTATTGGTTTAAATATTCTGGTTGGCCGTTGGGCTGGTTTCAGACTAACAGAGTTTTTCAGGTTTTCCATGTTTTACAAGGATTAAATGTTTTTAAATATACTTACAGGAAATCATAAAAATATTTTAGGAATAAACAAAAGAAATCTTCATTTTGTTTATCCTGGTATGAAAAGAAGTTTTTTTAAAATAGCTGATGAAAAACTTCTCGCAAAAGAGCTATTTCAAAAACTGGGGGTTCCCACACCGTTAACATTTAAAGTATTTGAAAGATTTGGTGAAATTCGTAGTATTGAAAATGTTTTTCAAGGAATGGAAAATATTGTAATCAAACCAAATTGTGGCAGTGGTGGTTTCGGTATTATGGTTTTAGGGAAACAGTCAGAAAATGGTTTTTTTGATGTTAAAGGTAATCTGGTAACATTTAAAATGTTAAAAAAACACCTTGCAGATGTTCTCCTTGGAGTTTATTCCCATGGAATGTCGGATAAGGTATTTATAGAAGAACGTATTATTGCTCATGATTTTTTAAGAAAAATTTATGATCAGGGTTTGGCTGATATTCGTATTATTGTTTATAAAAATAAACCCGTGATGGGTATGTTGAGAATTCCTACTTCTTTTTCGAGCGGAAAGGCAAATCTCCACCAGGGTGGAATTGGTATTGGTCTGGATATTGAAACAGGAATAACTACAACGGCGCTTTTTAAAGGAAGTGTAATTACGAAACACCCGGACACGGGAATAACTTTGTCAGGTTTACAAATTCCTGATTTTCCACAACTATTAAATTATTCAGAGAGTGTTTCCCGTGAAGTACCTTTAAAATACATTGGTTTTGATTTTACACTGGACCAGAAAAGAGGGCCAATGTTAATTGAGATTAATGCCAGACCAGGTCTTGCCATTCAGATTGCTAATCAAAAAGGTTTATTGGAAGTGTTAAAATAATGAAAATCACGAAAGATATTTTAAAAATGATAATTACGGAAAGCTTTGTTCCTTTCTTCTTACTCCTGGTTATATTGTTTGGACTGCTCTGGAAAGTAGATAGTATTATTGAAGAAAATGAAAATGTAATTTATATTTCACTGGAATCAGAAGAAAATGATCCTGCCGAAGCAGCCTCGCTAACTCAAAAAATCCAGATAGCAGCTCTTTCCCCTGCCAACCAGTTGCTTGTTGAAAAAATAAATCTTGAATTAGATTCAGGAAAATTTAATTCTGCGGTGAATCTTATAAATAAATTACCATTATTAATGCGAAACAACAACGAGGTAAAAATGACTCTCGGTTATTGTTTATATAAATCGGGAAAAATAAAAGAAAGTATTTCTATTTTCGAAAATATAAAAAGCAATGACCATAAACGTGCTTATTATAATCTTGGTTTAATATATGGATTTAAAACAGCCCGATACAATTTGTCTATTGAAAATTTTTTGAATTTTTTAAAACTGGAACCATTGTCTTATGAAGCAAATTTGAATCTAGGCTATGTTTATTATAAAAAAAAGAAATATAACGAAGCACTGGAATATTTTACAAAGTGTGAATCACTTTCAGCCTCAAAAAGAAAGGCCAAAGCAATGTTTCAAAAGGCAAGAGTTTTGATTCAATTAGGTAATAAGAATGAGGCAAATTTGGTTTTGACTGCTGCATTAAAACTGGATCCTGATTCAGTTGAAATCAGATCAGGGCTTGCGACGTTGTTAATGGAAAAAAATCCTGAAAAAGGAGCAGAGGCTATTCTTAAAATTCTTACTGTATACAATGAATATGCTGAAGGTTATTATATGTTAGGAAAATATTTTTATGAACAGGAAAAATATGATCTTGCATTAAAGTATTTAAGAATGGGATATAAGCAATCACCAAGATCGACTCTCATTAAAACATATCTTGGATTTGTTTACCTTAAACTTGAAGAGTATGATGATTCAAAACAAATTTATCTTGAACTTGTTTCGGAAAATTCAACAAAACCAATGTTTTATTTTAATCTCGCCCGATCTTATTTTGGTCTGAATGATTTTGAAAATGCACTTGTATATTATCAGAAAGCAGTGCAATTGGAAAAAGATTATTATGAGGCGTTGATTAATATAGGAATTATTTACGCTAAACAGGAAAAATATAAAAGTGCAATTGAGTATTATAACAGAGCAATTAAAGTAAAGTCGGATTCCCCCACTGTTTATTACAATCTTGCTGTATTGTATCGAAAAAACAGAGAAAATGAACAGGCACTGGAAGCCTATAAAAAAGCTTTATCCATAAAAGAGAATTACCCGGAAATATATTATAACAAAGCAATAATTTTTACGGAACAAGGAAAGCTGGACGAGGCTGAAAAAAGCTATTTGCTTGCTATAAAGTTTGATAAAAAGTACACGTCGGCATACAATAATATATCATATGTATATGTAAGGGAAAAAAAAATAGATGAAGCAATTGTACTTTTAAAAGAAGGGGTGCGCTATACAAATGATTTAAAATTGATAACAAGGCTTGGAGATTTGTATCTTTTAAAAAATAATAATAATAAAGCTCTGCTTGAATATCAAAAAGCATTAAAAAGGGATGAAAATTATCCGGACGCATTGTTACAGGCAGCGAAGGTTGAGCTTGATTTAAATAAATATGAGGATTCAATTAAACATATAGAAAAGTATATTTACTTATATCCAAAACATAGTGAAGCTAGATATATCTACATGGTTGGTTTGTATGAAATCAGTCAATTTCAAAAAGCAGAAAAACAGTATACTATACTCTCTCGTTTGGCACCTGAATTTCCAGGTTCCGATCAGATGTATAAAAAAATTAAAAAGAAACTTTAAGGTAACTTTTTTTCGTCATTTATCAGATATGATACCAGATCAGCTATAGGCACTTCTATTGTATCTTTGCTTGATCTTTTTCTTAATGAAATGGTTCGGTTTGTTTTTTCTTTTTCCCCAATGACTACTGCATAGTTCACTTTGGTCTGGTTCCATTCCCGGATTTTATAACCAATTTTTTCATTTTTATTATCTATAATAATGCGCATATCAGCATTTTTTAACAAGCCTTTAATTTCTTCAGCATAATTTATCACACCTTCACCAAGTGTTAATATAGATATTTGAACAGGCGAAAGCCAAAATGGAAGTTTACCTGCATAATGTTCAAGCAATATTCCCATAAAGCGTTCTAGTGAACCCAGAATGGCCCGGTGAATCATGACAGGGCGATGTTTGTTTCCGTCACTGCCTGTGTATTCAAGTTCAAAACGCTCGGGCATCGAGAAATCGACCTGTATAGTTCCGAGCTGCCAGTTTCTTTCCAGGCAATCTTCAATATTAAATTCAATTTTTGGCCCATAAAAAGCACCCTCGCCCTCTTTTAAGGCATAATCAAGTCCCAGCTTTTCAAGTGACTGCGCTAAAGTCTGAGTTGCTCTGTTCCATATCTCATCGGAACCCATAGATTTCTGAGGTCTGGTTGCAATAAATAATTTATATTTTTCAAAACCAAATTTTTTGTAAACATCAATAGTAAATTGAATTGCAGCTTCAATTTCGATTGCAAGTTGATCAACAGTGCAAAATATATGGGCATCATCCTGAGTAAATGCCCGAACTCGGAATAATCCATGTAAGACCCCGGATAACTCATGACGATGTACAAGACCCAATTCAGCAAGCCGCAAAGGCAGGTCTCTGTAACTTTTCATGCTCTCTTTATAGACCAGGGTGGAGCCAGGACAGTTCATAGGTTTAATTGCATAACTTTTTTCTTCTACGTTGGTAAAATACATGTTGTGACTAAAATTGTCATAATGCCCTGATTTTTGCCATAATACTTCAGATAATACCGTAGGAGTTTTTAATTCGTCGTAACCTCTTTTTTCGCACTCTTTTCGGATATATGACTGTAGAATATTGAAAAGTTGTGTTCCTTTTGGGTGGTAAAAAGGCATTCCTGGGGCCTCTTCATGAAAACTGAACAGGTCAAGTTCTTTGCCTAATTTTCGGTGGTCTCTATTTTTTGCTTCTTCGATTTTGAAAAGATATGCTTTTAACTCTTTTTCTGTTGGAAAACTTACACCATATATTCTTTGCAGCATGGGATTGCTCGCATCACCTTTCCAATAAGCACCAGAAAGAGCAGTAAGTTTGAAGTTCCCTAATTGGGCAGTATTGTATACATGTGGTCCTCTGCAAAGATCCTGAAAATCACCCTGCTTGTAAATTGTAATCTCACTTGCCTCAGGTATTTCACTTATAATCTGGGCCTTAAAATGCTCTCCCATTATTTTAAATTGTTCAATTGCTTCAGTCCGGTTTATTACATGCCGTGATATAGGCAATGCTTCCTCCCTGATGTTATTCATTTCTTTTTCAATATTCAGAAGGTCATTGTCAGAAAATGTTTTTTCTGGTAAAAATATGTCATAATAAAAAAAACCTGGTCCATGGTCGGCAACTGGTCCAAATGTTAATTGTGATTCCGGATATAGTCTTTTTACAGCCTGAGCAAGGAGATGAGCTGTTGAATGCCAAAATACCTCTTTTCCTTCTTTGCTGTCAAATGTAATCGGTGAAATAGTTTTAGCTTCAGTTATATTTCGGGATAAATCGTAAATATTATCACCGTCTTTTATGGCAATTGTATGCTTCAGCAAGCCCGGATTATATTCAGTTAAAAGTTCATGGTAGGTTTTATTTCCAAAGATTTCTATTTCTCTTTTGTCAGGTAGGGTTACTTTCATAATATTTTTTATTGCGCATGACTGGACTCGAACCAGTGACCCCTTGCATGTCAAGCAAGTACTCTAACCACCTGAGCTACACGCGCTTTTATATAGTTAATTTTTACCAGCGAGAGTTAATAATTCTACACGTCAATATTATTAATGTAATGTTTCAAGGTATTTTTCCGCTTCAATGGCAGCCATGCATCCGCTTCCTGCAGCAGTAATTGCTTGCCTGAAATAGGAATCTTGTACATCCCCTGCGGCAAATACTCCTGGAATTTTTGTTGCAGTTCTATCAGGTTGTGTTATAATATATTTTTCTTCATTTAAATCAAGTTGATTGGCAAATAAAGATGTGTTAGGGTCGTGACCAATGGCAACAAAAACACCTTGAGTGGCAAAATCAGTTATCGTATTATCCCGTGTATCTTTTAATTTTATTCCGGTTACTGCCCCTGTTTTTGGATCTCCTATTATTTCATCAATAACCTTAAATGTCTCGATTTTAATTTTAGGGTTGTTTTTTGCTCGTTCTACCATTATTTGACTGGCCCGAAATCCATCTCTTCGGTGTATAAGAGTTACTTTAGAGGCAAATTTTGTTAAAAAGCTTGCTTCTTCAAAAGCAGTATCTCCACCACCAACAACCACGACCTCTTTACCTCGAAAGAAAAATCCATCACAAGTGGCACATGCAGAGACACCCTTTCCCTTGTATTCAGTTTCTGAAGGAATTCCGAGAAAACGTGCCGTGGCACCTGTGGCAATAATTACAGCTTTAGCAAGGTAAGTGTTTTCCCCTGTACTGATTTTAAATGGTGAACCCTGATTTAAGATCGCGGCATCGCAGTTTTCACTAACTAGTTCGGCACCAAATCTCTGGGCTTGTTTTTTAAGTAGTTCCATAAATTCCGGACCCATAATTCCATCGGGAAAACCTGGAAAATTTTCAAGTTCTGAGGTAATCATCAACTGGCCCCCCCAGACTACACCTTCCAGAATTAATGTTTTCAACTCTGCGCGACCGCAATAAATACCTGCAGTATATCCCGCAGGTCCTGAACCGATAATAATTACATCATAATTTTTTACTTCACTCATAATAGGCCAATTTAAAAAAAAATATACAGACTGACCACAAATATTATTTTTTTTACCATCAGTATAAAAAAGAAAAAGATTTAAAAAACTATACTAGGATTTGAGAATTTAAAATAAATGTTACAGGACCGTCATTTGTAAGATTAATCTGCATGTCTGCCCCAAAAATTCCTGGATGGACTTTTTCCGGAATATAGGACTGTTTTAAATATTGGACAAATTGGTTGTAAATATGTACTGCAACTTCGGGTGTTTCGGGTCTTGTAAAAGAGGGTCGATTTCCTTTGTTAAGATCTGCACATAAAGTAAACTGTGAAATTGCCAGAATTTCTCCCTTAATCTCATTCAGGGAGAGATTCATTTTGTTTTGGGCATCAGCAAAAATTCTCAGTTGAATAATTTTTGTACATATTTTTTCAACAACCTGAAATGTATCACCCTTTTCTATTCCGGCAAATATAACCAAACCTTTTTTTATAGAGGCAATTTCCGTATTATCCACTGAGATCGATGCACTCAGGCTCCTTTGCAGAACTAAAATCATAAAATTATCAATTATTGCACTGAATACATTTTGATATCATCATCATTTTGCTCCAGAGCAGTCTCTATCGGGGCTTCGTAATCAATATAGTCGCTATTTTGATTGGTGATATTCAAAATTTCAAACTCGACTTGATCCAGAGTAACATTATTCAAGGCAATTCTAATTAAATACTTGCCAGGATCAAGGTTACTGTATTTGTCTATAATCAGTTTCGTTTGTTTGTTTAATACTTTGTTTCTTAAATCAATTTCAATCCACCCAAGGCTTTTTTTTGAAAGTGAAATGGCGTATGGGTTTTTAAAAGAACGCTTTTCAGGATTATACGAAAACCATATACTTTGTTTGTCACTAAAAAGAATGGGTGATTTGTATGTCTGAAAATTCGTAGGTGTAAAAAACTTTTTTTGAACAAGATTAAAATTCGCCATATCCACAGGATAAAAAGCAAATCCATGTTTTTGGGCAGAACATAGCATTGAGTTGAGTAATATTATTAATAAGACATAATATTTTTTCATATTTAAATTATCGGTCTTGTATAAAAAAAATGAAATTAAATATTTGCTGTACGGGTAATGAAAGATAATTTTCTTATCTTTTTTGATAATCAGCTAAAATTTCAGCCCAGGAGTGAAAATATGATGAAAGGACTAACTTACATAATTATTACATTTGTTTTTCAATTTGGTTTTTCTTCTTATAGTATAGAGGAAAAAGTTTTTAAAGCACCTTCGGTGCCTGCATATGGCGCAGTTGCACAGGTTCCCAGAGATCTGGGCAGTTATAACGATAGTGAATTAACAGATGTTAAATCAATTATTGAAAATAGAATTCAAAAAGAACCGTTTAATTTAATTGCTTCAATTATTTTTCTTCTTGCAATCCTTCATACTTTTGTAGCTCCAAAGTTTACTGCCCTGGCTCACAAGATTGAACATAAACATCGGGAAAATCTGGCAAAAAAAGACAAGAGTATGAGACCTGAATATTTTGGAGATGTTAAAGAAGAGGTCAGTTTTCTGGCAGAGGTGTCTCATTTTCTAGGTGAAGTCGAGGCAATTTTTGGTTTGTGGGTAATTGTTTTGTCGGCTGCTTTTATATATTTTTTTGATTGGTCAACAATGGTTCATTATATAGCCGATCATGTAAATTTTACAGAACCAATGTTTGTGGTTGTAATCATGACGTTGGCTGCAACGAGACCTATTTTAAAGCTTGCTGAAAGTTTTCTGGGTGTATTTGCAAAAATAGGTGGCGGTAAACATTTTGGCTGGTGGTTTACTATTATGACTTTGGGACCTTTAATGGGCTCTTTTATAACGGAGCCAGGTGCAATGACGATATCAGCGTTATTATTGGCAAAGCAGTTCTATGGAAGTAGACCATCAAAGATATTTGGTTATGCAACAATTGGTCTTTTATTTGTTAATATTTCTATTGGTGGGGTTCTCACTCATTTTGCAGCTCCACCTGTTCTAATGGTCGCAGGTAAGTGGGGCTGGGGTATGACTCACATGCTGACAAACTTTGGATGGAAAGCAGTGATCGCTATATTGATTTCAAATACTTTATATGTAATAGTTTTCAGAAATGAGTTTAAAAAACTCGATCCGATAGTAGTTCCGCAATCAAATTCAGAACCCGTACATTGGGAAGATCGCAGTGAACCAGTACCTTTTTTAATTACTCTTATTCATATCTTTTTTATGTTCTGGACAGTATTTAATGCGCATCATCCGGTGTTGTTTATAGGCGGATTTTTATTTTTTCTTGGATTTGCCCAGGCAACCATTCATCATCAGAATCGTATTAACCTAAAACCTGCATTAATGGTTGGATTCTTTCTTGCAGGTCTTGTGATACACGGTGGTTTGCAGGCCTGGTGGCTGGCACCAGTGCTGGGTAGTTTAACTGAGTTGCCTTTAATGATTGGCGCAACAATTTTAACAGCTTTTAATGATAATGCAGCAATTACCTATTTAAGTTCTCTTGTTCCTGATTTTTCTGATACAATGAAATATGCTGTAATGGCCGGAGCAGTTACAGGTGGAGGATTAACAGTGATTGCCAATGCCCCTAACCCTGCCGGCCAATCTATTCTCGGTCGTTTTTTTGAAAACGGTGTTTCTCCTTTGTGGCTGGCATCGGGCGCATTAATTCCTACTGTAATAGTAGGATTTATTTTTATGTTGCTGTAACTAAAAGTTAATTATTTTGTTCAGGCAAAAAACTTAAAGATAAAGAGTTTATACAGTATCGTAATCCCGTTGGTCTGGGGCCATCATTAAAAAGATGGCCCAGATGCCCTTTGCATTTTTTGCAATGCACCTCTATTCGTTCCATTCCATGTGACTTGTCTACTTTAGTTTCGATATGTTCTTTATGGGTAGTATTATAAAAGCTGGGCCAACCGCTACCCGAATCATATTTATGTTCGGATGAAAAAAGTATCTCTCCGCAGGCTGCACAAATGTAGTTTCCCTTATCATAATGTTTATTATATTTGCCCGAAAATGCCCTTTCGGTACCATGTTGAAAAAGGATATTTTTTTGTTCTATGTCAAGGTGATCATATTTATTATTATCATCATCATTTTGGTTCATAGAATTGAATGTATAAAAAAAAGATAAAAAAACTAATAATAGTTCAAATTTTATTAAAAAGATTTTAAAATATATATTTTTCTTCTAAAAGTAATAATACATACTTGACGTTATAAAATTAAGGTTGTCATTGGGAGTAATGATTCCACTTATTTTGTTTTTATTATCAATTGATTTGAAAAGTCCGGTTTATTGGGAAAAACCATTTCAATCCGCAAATAAAGTCCTGGCCGGAACAATTTATTTTAGTCAGGGCTCTTTTACTGTATCCAGTGAAATGAATAAACAAATAACAGCCATTATTCAATCTACAGATTATCTAAGGTACTATGAAACAGATACTATAATTAAAATTATTGGTTTTACTGATAACAAAGGAGAATCAGCTTTAAATTTGAATCTCGGAATGTTAAGAGCGGAAAGTGTTGCAACCCGTTTGCATGAAAAAGGAATACCTTCTGAAAAAATTGTTGTAGCTACTTATGGAGAAAACAGATCTTATACTGAGGATGCAGAAAACAGAAAAGCTGAAGTATGGCTGGTTTCAGGTGAAAGTACATTTTTCAGTACCAGAAATTACTTATATTTTTTATCTGCATTTGTATTGTTTATTTTTATTTTGTTTTTTATAAAAAAGAAAAATTAAGGTTTTTAAAGGAGATATTGATGTTGCAAAAGAAATTTAAATCGGGCATTCAAATATTTATTTTTTTCTATTTCATTTTTTCTGCTCGAATAATGGGCTCAAATTATGAGCAGTTTGTAGTAGAGATAAATGAAAAGCAAACAGGTTTGGTTTTTTATGATGCCAGCGTTACAATAATCAATAAATCGTATAAAACAGCAAACGAAATTTGTAAGGATTTATTTAAAACTTCGATGCAGCGAACAAATAAAGAAGAGTATCTTGTTCGATATTGTGTGAGCAAATCCTCTTATTTTTCAATATTATATCTCGGGGACAATCGTTCTATTGAAATTGGCCGCTATTATTCCAACGAGTTAACTGTTAGAAGTAATTCAACAATTATTGTAAAGCAAACAGGTGAATACAGTATTCAAGAGTTGGCTATATATAAATTCAGTGGTAAACAATTTTCCCTGGTTGACTATCCATATTCTTATTTGAATTATAGTACCAAAACAAGAGAAAGAGTAGATATATATAGTGACCTTGATTTGCAAACCATTGTGGATACAATAGAAGCAGATAAATCAGTATTGATCGTGCTTCGTAAAGGAGACAAGTTTTTTATTCAGGAACCTGGCATGCCGGGGGGTTGGATTTCATTTAATGCAAAAAAGGGTAACAGTATTTTAAAAGATATTAACAAAGTTGAAAAATGAATTACTCTGACATTAATCTGGAGAAAATCTTAATTATTGAAAGTAGCGATGAAACAGCTAAAGTTTTGCTTGAAGTATGTATTTCTCTGGGATACAATACATTTCATCTGGGGAATGGTGTTAAAATAGCAGAACAAATCAGTCTGATTAAACCTGACCTGATATTATTAGATCCTTTCGTGTCTGGTACAAATGGTTTTGAGGTTACAGAGAAATTAAAATCAAATCTTGAAACCTCCCATATTCCTGTTATAATACTAACCAGAAAGAATCAAAAAAAAGATAAAATATTAAGTATTGCGAGCGGGGCAAATGATTATATAACAAGGCCTTTTAATTTACCAGAGTTAACGTTAAAAATAAATAATCATTTGAAAATGAAAAAATATCACGATATGCTGATTCTAAATTCCCGAAACCTGGAAAATCTGGTCGAGGAGAGAACTAATGCACTTGAGATGGCTTATGAAAAACTGGATAATGCCTATCAGGAAATTCGAAGGGCATATATAGATACGATTCAAAGATTAAACATTGCAACTGAATATAAAGATATGGAAACTGGACTTCATACAAAAAGAATTAGTTTATACTCAAGGGATATTGCATTTATTTTAGGAATGGATAGCGAGTACACTGAAAGAATTTTTTATGCCTCTGCAATGCATGATATTGGTAAGGTTGGAATTCCTGACAAGGTATTACTTAAAAATGGACCTCTTAACGAAGAAGAGTGGGAAATAATGAAGAATCATACAGAAATAGGATATAATATATTAAAAGGAACAGAAACCAAGTTATTAAATATGGCAAGCGATATTGCATATACCCATCATGAAAAGTACAGTGGAAATGGTTATCCAAGAGGAATAAAGGGTGATGCTATTCCATTAAGCGGCAGAATTGTGCATCTTGTTGATCAGTATGATGCACTACGGAGCGAAAGACCATATAAGGATCCCCTTACGCATCAAGAGGTATTATATATACTTACAAAAGGCGATGGCCGTACATATTCAGAAGATTTTGATCCTGAAATCTTGAAGGCTTTTGAAGAAAATCATACTAAATTTGAAGTGATTTATCAGGAAAATAGTTGATATACTGAAATTAAAGAAAAAAATACCGAATTAAAATTTATACAATTTTTATATAGAGAATTTATGTTCAGTATATTTAAAAAAATATTTTGTAAATGTTCTGTATTAAAAGTAATAATAAAATATCACAAAATTTTGTGAGGTATATTTGTTTTAATATCTGGATAGAAAGTATTTTTGAACAAAAGTAATAAGAGATACCCGGTTATTCCACCAAACAGCAACCCAGCACATACATCACTTAAAAAATGGTAACCTCCGATTACTCTGGAAGCCCCAATTGCGAAACTGCTGCAAATAAATAAGATACGATATTTATTAAACCAGTACCCCCAGATTATTGCCTGGGTCATTGAGTTAAGAGCATGGGCAGATGGAAATGAGTATACACCTGGATTTCGATAAATTAAAAAAATTTCCGCAGGGCGCGGTCTCTGAATAATTTCTTTTAAACCCGATGCAATACTTTCAGAAACAGCCAGGGCAATAAGTGCAGAGATTAAAATTAAAAAAATTTGATAAGGAGATTTTCGATATTTAATTATAAAATATATGATCGGTAATAATACAATTTTTTCATTGGAAATTGTTTTACATAATAAACTGATCCATGGAGCATTGAGATTCAATAATATATATTGGTAAATATTATAATCAAAATCTATGATAAATTTTTCTACCATCAAAAGAAGTTATCGATTGTTAATCCGCCGGTATTTGTACTCTCTTTGTTATCATTTTGTACAGCCTTTTCAGGAAGATAATTCTTATTATACTCTTTTGCAAGCTCAAATATTTCATCATTTTCAAAAGCTTCATTAATTCGAACTGAAAACATGTACTTGTCGTCTTCCATTCCTTTTTTTATTACATGAACAACATCAGAAATATTTTGTACAAAGTGTCTTGAATAAATAAATAAAAGTGATAATATGGTTGAAAGCGCCAGAATAAAAATAAGAATATTTAATTTGGCCTTTTCTGCCTGAATATCATGCAAGTTCAGGGTTAAAATAAAATCTTCATACTGGAATGATAATATATTGGCGTCCATAAACTTGAGAAGAGGTGTTTTTTCTGGATGATAATTAAAGTGGTTCGTCAGGTAAGACTCGGTGTAATTAGACATAATGAGTTCACTTTGATAGTAGATGGAGACAATATCCGAGTTTTCTACTCCAGGTCTAAAATAAAGTGTAGTTATAAAGTTTTTAATATCCTTTTTCGTATAATCTTCGATATTAATTTTGTTATCTTTATTATAAAATATATTGTTAATTTGTTCGGAATAAAGTCTGGCTTTTGAAGATTCAATTTCTTGAAGACCTGTAAACTGGATTATAGATAAAAGTGCGTAGATGATGATAATACTTACGGTTGTGGTTGTGCTGATTACTGCCATGTGCCGGTTGGCCATGGTAGACTCTGTATTTTGAATCTTTCCAAGTATTTTTATCATTCTCAGAAGACGCAATATTCTTGTAACCCGAACAGCTTTTACAATTTTCAACGTTCCCAGATAAGCCAGTGTCGCATCATTTCCGTGCAGCATATCGGGAAAAATCATCATGGCCATTTCAGGCCCGGAATTTAATAGTAACAAAGGAACAGAAGAAATAAAATCTACCCATCCCCTTTCATGTTTAATATAGTGAACAAGACCATTATTGGAATAAGATATTTGAAGCCGTACAAAAAACTCTATAGTAAAGATCAAATCAAACAAAAAGCCTGTTATAAGCAGTATACGATGAGTAGAAAGTGGCCAAAGGTAGATAACCGAAATTTCATCCAGAATAGTGAGAATCAGTACAAGTATAATGGAGATGATAATAAAATTTTCAAAAAAAGGGCCAAGTGTTGTATTATATTTTCTGTTTGTTAACATTTATTTCCTCATTTCAAATGCAAGTCTGTTTAAATCTTCAAGAATTGCCTTGTCTATACCCAGATATCCTGCATTTTTCATTTGAATCGAGAACCAGGATTTGTCCGGAGTTTCTGATCCCTTATCAATTTTAATATTAGTGCGGTGGTCTTTTGCGCGATAAATAAAAATTCGCAATACTTTTGCTATAGGTTCAACTTCTTTATTAATATAGTGGTCAAGTGTAATATGTCCAGCGGTTGTCCAGATGGTATTCGGTATGCACGAAAATAGTTTTAACCGATTAGATTTGGAAATTTCGATATAATTTTCGAGTTGTTTCAGATCTTTACCTATATCAAATGCATTGACAGATTCGTTATGACCAGATAGATTCAACTTAATTGCATAGCTTGCTGAAACAATTGCAGCAAGTTTCATGTATTCGGTTAATATTTCCAGATTGAAATGATGATTGTCAATTCGGTGGAGCTCAGTATAGGTATATGTTTTATTTTCAAATGCTTTTGTAACATATGTTTCTATCATTTTTTCATTTAATACAATATTTACCTGGTCGAGTTTTTGACGGAACTCTTTGCTGACCATTGCAGCTTCAGTATATTTAGTCAGATATGAAAAAAAGTCGCTCTGATTTAGATTAGTCAAAATTCCCGCATTTACAAGTACTTCAAAGTTGATGGAGTATGGATATATATTTCGCGAGGCAGTTATGATTTGCTCGCTTATTGTTTGCTTGACCATATTTTGAATTTTATCAGTTGCTGAGTCGCTATTAAGATCGGGGAAAAACTGCTTTGTAAAAACGGGTGCCAGATTTTGCTTGTTTTGTTGTATAAAATTTGAGATATGTGTTTCAATAAGACTGAGTGGTTGCCCTTTAAAGTTAGGATTATCAAGAAGTTTTTGAATAAATTGCTGAACCATATTTAATTTCTATATTATAATTTTGAAATAGCCATGCAACCGATTTTTATTACATTCAGACCAGTTGAAGAAAACAATTCTGAATCTTTATCCATGGTAGAACTTCTCGATAAAAAAATCTTCGATAACCCATGGAATGCTATGCAATGGAAAACAGAAGTAGCTAATTTGGCAAATAAGGTGCTGTTTATATGCTTTTCTAAAGACAGGGCTGAAGAGATAGGCAAGTATACTGTTGCAGGTTTTGCAAGTTACGGTATTTGTGGTGATGAAATTGAATTAAAAAAAATCGGGGTTCTAAGTCAATATAGAAATAAATCTATTGGATTGCGCGCACTTGAAAATATTATTTTTTTAGTAAAGAAAGAGGGTTTCCATAAAATGGTATTAGAGGTTTCTGAAAATAATTATCCGGCTCTTCAGTTATACTCGCATCTGAAATTTCAAAAAATCGGAATACGTAAAAAGTATTATTCAAACTTGTTTAATGCAATTGTAATGCAGAAAATATTTTAACTTTTTACCTTATAATTTCTGCAAAAAATACAATTCATAAAAAATTTTTATGTCACATTATTTTTTATATGTAATATTGTTGTATTTTTTCTTCAAAAACGTCGGGCGTTTAAAATTATTTGACATATTGGATGTTTAAAAATACTTGGTGTGTGGCTTTGTATAGCAGAGTTACGTAAGTATAGAGAAATCTCTATACTTTTATTTTTAAAAAACAACAAGGAGGAAGTATGAGCTTTTTACCAGAGAGTATGAGTACCGTAGCACCTGAAGTCGATAGCCTTTTTATACTAATCACAGCATTAGTTATATTTTGGTTTGTCGTAGTGGTTGCTGCGCTATTTTATGGTGTGATGACTTCTTTAAAAAAAGAAGGTGGTAAAGCAAAGTATATTACCGGTGAAAGCTGGAGTCAGTCTAAATGGTTATGGATACCATTAGTGCTGGTTGTACTTTGTGACCTTACCATTGACATAAAAACAGCCGGCATATGGTCTAAAGTTATGATCGAAGCAGATCAACCAGCTGCTGATTATGATGTTAAGATCGTGGGGCATCAGTTTTACTGGGAAATTATTTACCCAGGTCCTGATGGAAAAATTCTAACAGCTGACGATGTAACAGATCCAGATGGTGGAGAACTGGTTTTACCTGTTGGTAAAGTTACCAAACTTCATTTAACATCAGGGGATGTTTTACATTCGTTTTTTGTTAGAGAATTCAGGTTTAAGAACGATGTAATTCCTGGTCGTATAATTACCCGTTGGGTACAGCCGACCGGCGAAGGTACAGTCGATTTAATGTGTGCTGAAATTTGTGGGCCAGGTCATGGATTAATGGGAAACAAGGTTAAAATTGTTTCTGAAGATGAATTCAAGGCTTATATGACCAAATTAAATTCAGCCGCAGTGGCGATGGCTAAATAAGGGGGTTTGGATGAGTGCACATCATGAACAAAGTTTTATATCTAAATATGTGTTTTCTTTAGACCACAAGTATATTGCCAAGCAGTACACCTTTACTGGTATGATTTTCGCTTTTATAGGCGGACTTTTTGCAGTAGCGTTTCGTACACAATTGGCATGGCCAGGGGCGGAAATTCCACTTCTTGGACAGCTTGATGGTTCAAAGTATAATATGCTGGTTACAAACCA
>Ga0224495_10001222_pt1 | contig 18566 bp, 14 predicted proteins | sample SF_Jul11_sed_USG_FD_168128 | JGI IMG/M metagenome (GOLD analysis project Ga0224495, IMG submission 168128) | Sediment microbial communities from San Francisco Bay, California, United States - SF_Jul11_sed_USGS_4_1 | ecosystem: Environmental > Aquatic > Marine > Sediment | place: USA: California... | reverse complement strand
CAGGGACATCGGCATGCAGCATTCACATAACGGCGTTCTGCCATCAACCCGATGGAGAATACCGGGATCGAACCGGTGACCTCCTGCTTGCAAAGCAGGCGCTCTCCCAATTGAGCTAATTCCCCTGATGATTGGAATGGGCCTGGGACGATTTGAACGTCCGGCCTCACCCTTATCAGGGGTGCGCTCTAACCAACTGAGCTACAGGCCCTTGAACCTAAACAGGATTGTTCTTGAAAAGACTCCCGCCCAAATCAAGAGCCCCTTTTATCCGTGAATTTATCCGTGAATTTATCCATGCAGACAAACCCGGTTTCATCGGCTTCAGGAGGTGATTTCCGGTTCAGGAAAAAAAACCCTTCAGGAATGAATCCCTCACAAGAGAACCGCTACACAGCTTTCAGCAAAATGCTCGTCAATAACGACCTTCTGATGCCAAAAAGCCAAAGGCCTTCTGTTTGCGCATCCTTAGAAAGGAGGTGATCCAGCCGCAGGTTCTCCTACGGCTACCTTGTTACGACTTCACCCCAGTCATCAACACCAGCTTAAACGCCTGCCTCCTTGCGGTTAGCCCAACGTTTTCTGCCAATGCCAACTTCCATGGTGTGACGGGCGGTGTGTACAAGGCCCGGGAACGTATTCACCGCACCATGCTGTTGTGCGATTACTAGCGATTCCGACTTCATGCAGTCGAGTTGCAGACTGCAATCCGAACTGAGACACCCTTTTTGAGATTAGCTCACTTTCGCAAGTTGGCTGCTCACTGTAGGTGCCATTGTAGTACGTGTGTAGCCCTGGACATAAAGGCCATGAGGACTTGACGTCATCCCCACCTTCCTCCGGCTTGTCACCGGCAGTCTCCCTAGAGTGCCCAGCATAACCTGATGGCAACTAAGAATAGGGGTTGCGCTCGTTGCGGGACTTAACCCAACATCTCACGACACGAGCTGACGACAGCCATGCAGCACCTGTCACCGAGTTCCGTTGCCGGCACAGTCCTATCTCTAGGACCTCCTCGGGATGTCAAGCCCAGGTAAGGTTCTGCGCGTTGCATCGAATTAAACCACATACTCCACCGCTTGTGCGGGCCCCCGTCAATTCCTTTGAGTTTTAGTCTTGCGACCGTAGTCCCCAGGCGGAGCACTTACTGCGTTAGCTGTGACACGCGAGGGGTCGTACCTCACACATCTAGTGCTCATCGTTTACCGCGTGGACTACCAGGGTATCTAATCCTGTTTGCTACCCACGCCTTCGCGCCTCAGCGTCAGAAAAGCCCCAGCAGGCCGCCTTCGCCACCGGTGTTCCTCCAGATATCTACGAATTTCACCTCTACACCTGGAATTCCGCCTGCCTCTGACTCTCTCTAGACTTGCAGTTCTGGGAGACCATCCCGGGTTGAGCCCGGGGCTTTCACCCCCAGCTTGCAAATCCGCCTACACGCCCTTTACGCCCAGTAAATCCGAACAACGCTTGCACCCTCCGTATTACCGCGGCTGCTGGCACGGAGTTAGCCGGTGCTTATTCCTCAGGTACCGTCATCATCTTCCCTGAGAAAAGAGCTTTACGACCCAAGGGCCTTCTTCGCTCACGCGGCGTTGCTGCATCAGGCTTGCGCCCATTGTGCAAAATTCCCCACTGCTGCCTCCCGTAGGAGTCTGGACCGTGTCTCAGTTCCAGTGTGGCGGATCATCCTCTCAGACCCGCTAGGCATCATCGCCTTGGTGAGCCGTTACCTCACCAACCAGCTAATGCCCCGCAGACCCCTCTCTCAGTGGTTGCCCTTTTAATCAATGTCCATGCGGACTATGATGTTATCCGGTATTAGTCCTTCTTTCGAAAGGTTATCCCAGGCTGAAAGGCAGGTTGTCTACGTGTTACTCACCCGTGCGCCACTTTACTCACCCCCCGAAAGGGGCTTTCTCGTACAACTTGCATGTGTTAAGCACGCCGCCAGCGTTCGTTCTGAGCCAGGATCAAACTCTTGGTTTGATTTTCCTATCCGAACCGATCCTCAAAGAAGGCTTGAACCCCCAAAAAAAACCGGCCCGATAACTGGCTTACGGATTCTCCAACTTTGACCTTTGTGTCTCTCGCGAAACAACAAGGACCAACGGAAAACCGCAAAACTTCTCTATTGAATTGACGAACAATTCACTTCTGGCTGTGTAACGATTCTCTTGTCAAAGATCCAACACCCCCCGCCAGGGGGGTCCTGGGGACAAAAAGCCGGTTTTTTTAATCAACCGCCTTCCGTCATCTGATAAAGTTACAGGAACGAATCATCCTGGTCAAGCGGAAACCCGGATTTTAAATGGTTTTATTATTGATGGCGTTCAAGGGTGAATAGCCTCACGATAGACCGGAACAGCGGCGCAAAATTTTTGGGTTTGCTCAAACCGGGCGATAAAAATGAACCTTTTATTAGGGTATTGTGCCACAAAACAGGAACCGTGGAAGGTTTTTTCAACATCCGGGCAGGCAAATGGGCGTAAGATGAAAGGCTGCCCCTTTTGTCTGGCCAAGCCATTTGGACCTGCACGGCTCATTTGACAAAAACCCAGCCCCTATCTTGGAATCGGGAAATATCCCGATTTTTATTCCCCCAACCTGAAAGAGAATATCCCGATGGCCCCAACCAAAACCGACAAAAAAACAAAATCCAACCCCGGCTCAGCAAAACAATCCCGTCCCGACAATTCAAAACCGGAAAAATTCGCGGGTTTTCTCAAAACCACAGGCATGCTCCTGTCCCTGCTGCTGATCATCATGGGGTTTAACATGTATGTAGGGGCAGCGGCCTTTAAGGCCACAGCCAAAACCGCCCAGGGAGAGGTCCTGGCCAACCGGCTTTACAGCAATGAGGAAATTCTCCCCATCCGCATCCGAAAAACACAGGCACAATCGGCGGAAACCAAAAGGATTTCCGGGTATCAGGCCACGGTCCGGTTTGCCATAGAAGGAGGGGAGCCGGTGGAAACCATGATCCCCTCCGGTCAGGAAATATCCCCAGGAGACCGGCTGGAGGTGCTGTATGACCCCGATAAACCAACCCTGGCATTGTTTAAAAAGGATTTCAGCCCCTGGAAAGAAGGCGCCCTCCCCCTGATTCCGGCGGTTCTGGTGTATGGGGCTTCCCTGTGGGGAGCATCCCTCATTCGCAGAAAATACAAAGGAAAGTAGGGGGGAAACAAAGGCGGGGGAACGGGGTCCCCCGCACCCCCCTTTTGGAAAAACACAATAGCTTTTAGCCGAACATTTCTTTCAGGCGGGTCACAAACTTGCGCATCAAGGGATAGTTGTCCTGGTTGGCCGAAATATTCTTCAGTTCTTCCCGGGCAAACTCCTTGAGCAGTTCCTTCTGACGAGCGGTTAGGTTGGAGGGGGTTTCCACATTCACTTGAACATACTGGTCCCCCCGGCCGCTTCCCCGCATATGGGGGATGCCTTTGCCTCGCAACCGGAAGTGACGGCCGCTTTGGGACCCCGATGGGATTTTCAGTTCCACCTTGCCTTCCAGGGTGGGCACCACGATGTCTGAGCCAAGCGCCGCCTGGGCGAAGGTGATGGGCACCTCGCAAAAGATGTCAAATTCCTCCCGGCGGAAAAACGGGTGGGGGCGCACTTCAATGGCGATATACAAATCCCCGGAGGGGCCGCCCCCCATCCCGGCCTCCCCCTCGCCGGAAAGTTTCAGCCGGGACCCCGCATCCACTCCGGCCGGAATGGTGACTTTCAGCTTGCGAAAGTTCCGCAGCCTGCCCGCCCCGTTGCATTTGGAGCAAGGGTGTTTGATGACCCGCCCCTGACCGCCGCATTTTCCGCAGGTGGTGGACACACTGAAAAACCCCTGCTGAATCCGCTGCTGACCTGTGCCGTTGCAAACCTGGCAGATTTCAACATCTTTGGAGGATCGGGCGCCGGAGCCGCTGCACAGGTGGCATTCCTCCATCCGGGGAATGTTGACCTCTGTGGTGACGCCGAACGCGGCCTGCTCAAAGGAAATTTCCAGGTTGTATTGCAGATCCGATCCCCGCATGCCTCTGGCCCGGCCACCCGGCTTGCCGGAAGCCCCAAAGAAATCGGAGAAGATATCTCCAAAGACGTCACCAAAACCGCCAAAACCGGTCTGAGAGCCGAACCCACCCCCCTCCATGCCTTCGCCCACATGGCCAAACTGGTCGTACTGAGCCCGTTTGGCCTTGTCGCTTAGAATCCCGTAGGCTGAGCTGATTTCCTTGAATTGGTGCTCAGATTCCTTGTCTCCGGGATTGCGGTCCGGATGGAATTTTAAGGCCAACTTCCGGTAGGCTTTTTTAAGTTCCTCCTCGCTGGCAGATCGGGATACTCCCAGAATTTCGTATAGGTCCCTTTTCGCCAAGGACACACTCCTGTAAATGGGATGGCCTGTTTTTTGCCCCCCCAGCTTATTCCGGAAAAACTCAAACGGTTCTCATGAGAATACAGACTGAAACGGATAAACAAAAGCCTAAACCTCCCCCGGAGCCAACCGGGGGACCCGATGAATGGCTCCTGGAGAAATCCACCCGGGGGACGGTTTGTGAAACGTTCAGGCTATTTTTTATCGCCGTCCATCTCCTCAAACTCGGCATCCACCACGTTTTCCTCATTTTTTCCCCCATGGGAATGGTCATCCGCCCCCCCTTGGGCCTCCCCGGAATGAGAATAGAGTGCCTGGGCCAGCACATGTGAAGCGGTGGAAAGCTCTTCCGCCGCGTCATTGATGGCTTTCACATCACCCCCTTCAAGGGCCTGTTTTGTTTTGGCCAGGGCTTTTTCCACATTTTCCTTGTCGGCGGCAGACACCTTGTCCCCCACCTCCTTTAAAGTTTTTTCGGTGGAATAGGCCAGGGATTCGGCGTTGTTCACCGCCTCAGCCCGCCCTTTTTTTTCTGAATCCTGGGAGGCATACTGTTCGGCCTCCTTCACCATTCTGTCCACTTCGGTTTCGCTGAGGCCGCCGGAGGCGGTGATGCGGACATCCTGGGATTTTCCGGTCCCCATATCTTTGGCGGTCACATGCACAATCCCGTTGGCATCAATATCAAACGTCACCTCCACCTGGGGCACTCCCCGGGGAGCCGGAGGCAGACCGGTCAGCTCAAACCGGCCCAGGGTTTTGTTGTCAGCCGACATGGGCCGCTCTCCCTGTAACACATGAATGCTGACCGCCGGTTGATTATCCGACGCGGTGGAGAATGTCTGACTTTTTTTGGTCGGGATGGTGGTGTTGCGGGGAATCAGGGTGGTCATCACCCCTCCCAGGGTTTCTATCCCCAAAGAAAGCGGGGTCACATCCAACAACAACACATCCTTCACATCCCCTTTAAGCACCGCCCCCTGGATGGATGCGCCGATGGCAACCACCTCATCCGGGTTTACCCCTTTATGGGGCGGCTTGCCAAAAAATTCCTCCACCACCTGCTGGATGCGGGGCATCCGGGTCATCCCCCCCACCAAAATCACCTCATCAATATCCCCGACAGTCAGGCCGGAATCCTTCAAAGCGGCCTTAACCGGGTCCAAGGTCCTTTTTACCAGGTCCTCCACCAACTGCTCATATTTGGAGCGGGTCATGCGCACATTCAAATGCTTGGGGCCGGATTGGTCCGCGGTGATAAAAGGCAGATTCACCTCGGTTTCCATGGAGGAAGACAGTTCATGCTTGGCCTTTTCGGCGGCTTCCTTCAACCGTTGCAAAGCCATTTTGTCATTGCGCAGGTCTATTCCATTGTCCTTTTTGAACTCATCGGCCAGAAAGTGAATAATCCGGTCATCAAAGTCCTCCCCCCCCAAAAAGGTGTCTCCATTGGTGGATTTCACCTCAAACACACCATCCCCCAGTTCCAGGATGGAAATATCAAAGGTTCCCCCTCCCAGATCGTACACCGCGATTTTTTCTTCTGATTTCTTGTCCAGACCATAGGCCAGGGCCGCGGCGGTGGGCTCGTTGATGATGCGCAGCACATCCAGCCCAGCAATTTTTCCCGCGTCTTTGGTGGCCTGCCGCTGGGAATCGTTAAAGTAGGCCGGTACGGTGATCACCGCTTCTTTGATTTCCTCACCCAGGTAGTCCTCGGCGGTTTGTTTCATTTTTTGCAAAATAAAAGCGGATATCTCGGAAGGGGAAAACACCTTCCCGTTGATTTCCACCTGAGCCTGATCATGGGTCCCTTTTACCACCTTAAACGGGCTGGTTTTCATGGCTTTTTGCACTTCACCCGCATCAAATTTACGGCCGATCAATCGTTTGATGGCATAAATGGTGCGCTCCGGGTTGGTGATGGCCTGCCGCTTGGCAACCTGGCCGATCAGCCGCTCGTTGGAGGTGGTAAAGGCCACCATGGAGGGGGTTGTGCGGGAACCTTCTGCGTTGGTGAGCACTTTGGGCTCGCCGCCTTCCATAATGGCCACGCAGGAGTTGGTGGTTCCCAAATCAATTCCGATGACTTTTCCCATATGAATTCCTTAATCCTTTAAAGGTTGTGGTTTGCCTGCCAAACAGTCAAATACGGGGTGAATGAAATCCGGTCCGGCGGGTTGGGTCCGTTTTTGTGGATGCTCCACAATTCCCGGATAAAACGTTCTGTTATGAAGGAGGGGATTGACTGCCCCCCCCGCTTTTATTGCCATTCGGTTTTTCTTCCCGATCTTCATCTGATTTTTCTTCCTGCGGGGTCTCGGGTACCGGAGCCGCCCCCCCCTTGGAAACCGTTACCATTGTCGGGCGCACCACCCGCTCATGCAGCCGGTAGCCGGTGCGGAATTCCTGCACCACATGATTGGCCGGGGTGGAATTGTCCTCCACCATTCCCATGGCCTCATGATGGTTGGGGTCAAACAGTTTGCCTTTGGCCGGAATGGGGGTCATTCCAAACCGTTCAAACACCTCCAGCATCTGTTTTACCACCATATCAATCCCGTCAATCAGGGCTTTGGGGTCCCCCCCCGGGTTTTCTTTGGCGTGGTTTAAGGCCAGGGTCAGGTGGTCCACCACTCCGGTCATATCCTTCAACAAGGGAAGCTGGGCGTATTTCAAAAGTTCGGACTGCTCTTTTTGAATCCGTTTTTTAAAGTTTTCAAACTCCGCGTGTAACCGCAGGTATTTATCATAATTTTCCGATGATTCCGCTTTGGCCTGACGGATGTCTGCCTCCAACTGGGAAATGCTGGGAGGTTTTTCCCCCCCGACCGGTTTGTGATGTTTATCACTGTGGCCAGGGTTTTTGTGTTTGGGCGCTGTATCCGATGGCCCCCCCTGAGTTTGGCCTGATGCCAAATTTTGGTTTGGCGGCTGGGTCTGGCTTTTATCCTGCCCCTGGGGTTCATCCGCGGGAGAGGGCTTGGGGGGCTGGCCGGAGGCAGCCTGACCTTCTGGGGGTTTGTTTGCTTCTTCTGCCATGGGGTGTCTCTTTCCGGTTGATTCAGGTTGGGGTTATAAAAGGATCCGCCTACTGGCTGGAAAGGGATTGACTGAGGATTTTGGCCGTGTAATCCACAATGGGGATCACCCGTGAATAATCCATCCGGGTGGGGCCAATCACCCCGATGGCCCCCAAAAGGTTGTTGTCCATCCCATATTGGGAGGCGATCACCGAACATTCCTGCAACTCTTTTTTGGCGTGCTCCATGCCGATGAACAACTGCACGCCGCTGGCCTTCAGTGTCTTATCCAAAATTCCCACTATGGATATTTTCTCTTCCAGGGTCTTCAACAACCCTTCCAGATGGCCCATGTTCGGAAAATCCCGCACCAGGTTGGATTGGCCTTCCACATACAGATCACTGGTTCCGGGAAGCTCAAACGCCTTTTTGCTCAGCCGAACCACATGAGCCAGCAATTGGTCGTAACGGGCTTTTTCCTCCACCAGGGTTTCCATTACTCTGGAGCGCACCTCCATCAGCGAGTGGCCCGAGAAATGCTGATTGAGGTATTTGCTGATGGAATTGAGATGCTCCTGGGAGATGTCCTCACCCGTTTCTATGATTTTGTTGTGTACCATGTTGGATTTTGTGATGAGCACCACAAACACCTGCCGGCTGTTCAACCGGATGAATTCCATCATTTTCAGCTTGGCCCGGTCCGCCCGCGGGGCGGCCACCACCCCGGTGAATTTGGTCAGTTCCGCCAACAGATGGGTGGTGTGGGCCAGCAGGGTTTCCAGGTCTCCGTGGGAACCGCTGAGGGTATGGTCTATCAGCTCTTTGATTTCCTGGGGCAGGGTATTGGCGGTGACAATGGAATCCACATAAAACCGGTAGGCTTTGCTGGTGGGCACCCGGCCCGATGAGGTATGGGGCTGTTCCAGGTACCCCATTTCCCCCAGGTCCGACATGATGTTGCGGATGGTGGCGGGGGAAACATTCTGGGGCAGGTTTTTGGACAAAGTCCGGGATCCCACCGGCTCCGCTGTATGGATGTAGCTGGTGATAATGGCCGATAAAATGTCTTTGACCCGCTCTTCCATAGGTTATCGCAGGTTGAATCTTCCGGGGTTGTTTTTTTTTGGGGGAAGGGTTTTTCCTGCCGGGTTGTTTGCAGGCCATAACATGGTCTTGCCCTGACCTTTCCATCATCCGGCGCCCCACCCCCCAGGGGTGGAAATCACTCAATGGATTAGCACTCATCCTTTATGAGTGCTAATAATCGCTCAATTTTGGGGGGATTGTCAAGCAAAAAACCGGCGGTTGACTGAACCGGAAATCATCCGACGGAAACCGGCGGGCAGGAGGGATCAGGCGATTTCCTCGGAGGTGACTTCATTGACCAGCGCTTCAAACAAAAGGATGACATCCTCATTGGTGGTGCGCAGCCGATGGGAAAGGATTTTGGAAAGCTGACGCATCAACACCAGACCGATATCAGGATTGGCATCGCCCAAATGAACAAAATCCCCCCGGGTCAGCACCAGCACCTCACAATCCTCAATGGCGGTAATGGTGGCGGACCGTTTGTCTTCATCCAGCAAAGCCAGTTCGCCAAAAAATGGGGAATCATCGGCATTCAGCCGGGCCACGGTGTACTGATCCTTTTCCATGGTGGTTTTGGTGATTTCCACCCCCCCTTTATGGAGAATGAACATTTCATCCCCCAACTCCCCTTCCCGGATCAACACTGCCCCCCTGGGGACAAACCGGTTTTTCATAAACGAACTGATCACGGCCAGTTTATCCTCCTTATCACCAAAATAACGGAATAAGGGTGTGGTTTTCAGGGTTTGAAGGATTTGCGGATTCATCACAGGCTCCCTGGTCAAGATGCTTGGCGCAGACTGCCGGTTTCTTCCCTGCTGGGAAAAATGACAATGGCCAGAGAGTGGGTGCCCGGAATGTAATCCAAGGGGGGGTTTAACTTGGGCTCGTTGCTGATGATTTTTTTCATCTGATTCAGATGGCGGATGGAATTGCGAATCCGGGGTTGTATCTGGGCCTGATACAGGTAATCCTTTTTTTGCACATGGCTGGAGCCGCTGTTTTCCAACACCCCCACCAGGGTGATCCCCTTGGCCCGAAATATTTTTTGATAATCCTCAAAAGTTTTGCCGGGGCCGATTTGGGGAAAGTCCATCACCTGCAATTGGAAAAGTTTGCGATCCAGCAACGCCCTTTGGGCACTGGAGGAACCCAATGCGTTGGATGCCTGGGAAAGCATGACCTGCCGGTAACGGTGAGTCAATATGATTTCCTCGGTTTCCGAAATGGCCAATTGTTTGGCAAAATCAGGGTCCAGGATTTCCACCGATTTATAGGCCAACCGGTTGATATCCAACACCGCCAGAGAGGTCATCACACTGTGGGCATCCGCCTCGGAAAGCGAAAGACTCTTCAGGTGCTCCGGGGCCAGAATCAGCACCCGGTCAGCGGCTTGGATTTTGGCCCGGCGCAGCACCTCCGGGTCTTTGGTATCCCCCTCCACCAACACCACCCCTTCCAGGTCATGGGCGGCCTGCACATCCCGCCGCTCCGCCTCCGGCATCCGGGACACCACCGTCAGGCCTTTCAGGGGGCGGCCCTGGCGGATGTGGGCATGCAGGATTGCCCGCACCAGAGTGGCCATATTGGGCTTCCAGCCGCAGATCACCAAAGTCTCGTGTTTTTTGCCGGTCACGGGGGGGCGCACCGACATCCGTTCTTTTCTAAGGTCCGCGGGCAACGCGGCGTTGTCAGACAACAGCACCACCACCCTGCTGTTGGGGGGAATGGGGTAGTGATCCGGGGGACTCATATAGGCCTGGTTGGATTCGGTGACGGCCACTTCCCGCAACCCCTGGATGGCTTTGCGGTAATCCTCGGTTTTGATGGCTTCCCGCAGCCATTGCCGTTTCAGGTCATACAAATTGCCCATGTTTTCCACCAATCCCACCACCGCCAGCCGCATCTGCGAAAAATAGGCTGCCAGGTCGCCATAGGTTCCATGGGCCAGTTGGGGGGGGACGGGAAGCACCTGCAACATCCCTCCGTTTTCCGGAAAAAACCGGCTGATCACATTGGCCAGCCCATTGCCCAAACTTCCAGCCACCAACAGGGATAAAGCATTGTCCTCACTCAACACCACCTCCTCCACCCGGGCATGTTTGAGATAGCGGGAAAAATGAGGCTGGATCAACTCGGTGCAGGTGTAGACCACCTGATTTAAATGCTGAACGGAATTGGCGGCAAGCACCGTTCGGGAATCTATTTCATCGGGGCTTTTGCCGGAATTGGTTTCCGCCAGAATCATCACCCGGTCGGCTTTTTTGACCCGGGCCTGCTCCAGCACCATCCGTTCGGTATGCTCCCCAAACACAAAGTGAACCCCCCTCAACCGTTTGTCCCGTTTTAAATCGCCGATTTCCGCCGGTTGATGGGTGTTTACCAGGACCAGATCGGTGGAATGGATGGCCGGGTTGGACACCAGAATTCCCAGCAGAATTTCCTTCATTTCCCCCTTCCAGCCGCAAATGATGGTGTGGCCTTCCAGTTTGGGCAGGGGGGCCAGGCCCATGGCCTTTTTCCGGTTGGCTTCCACCAGCATGCTGGCCACATTACCAGACATAATCCCCACCAGCAGGATGCCCAGGAACATGATGCCCATGGCCACCAATTGGGCCAAATGGCTTTGAGGGGCCATATCCCCATAGCCCACCGTGGTGATGGTGACCACCGTAAACCAGAAGGATTCAAAAAAAGTGGAAAATGCGTTTTCTTTGCCCCGGCCCTCCAAAAGGTACATGAGGGAGGCCCCCGCCAGGATGAAGGCGGAAAAGATGAAAATAAACTGAAAGGTCCCGTTGCGTACAACCAGGGAAAACTTTTTAACCGTTTTTTTCAGCCGGGAAGGGTTGGCCGTATGAACCTGGAGGGTTTTCCAGATCGTTTGTATAGGGTGCCGGTTGTCCACAACGAATCCTTGTTGTCGGTTTTGGGCGGAGGGTTTTGTTCAGGCCGTCAAAGGAGGGGTCATCCGGGACGATCCATCGCCCGCTCCCCCCCAGGAAAACCCCGGGGTTTCTTTGATCCTCACCAACGTGGGTTTCCCCCTGGATTCCTTGCAAAACCTCAGCCAAACCCCGGCCCACCCGTTTTTGGGATCCCAAGAGTCCATAAACAAAAGGTTGAAACCTCTGCACAACTCGTTTTTTCCCATCCCCCTGCCCCACAAAAGGAAAGGGGGTTGTATTTCGTGGAAATTTTCGTTCTGGTAAGGGATGCGTGCTTTTTTCAAAAAGAACCGGATGATCCAACCGTTCAGAAAAGCTCCGACCGGCCGAAGAGGGTTGCTGTTGTGGATTGCCCTGGGGATTGCAGGCGGGGGAACCCCGGCCCTGGCCGAAAACTCCCTGCGTTTGGGAGGGGATGTGCGCACCGGCAACACGGAAGTGGAAACCTACAAGTCCGCCCTGACCCTGGAAGGGGAATTCGGCCAGGACAAGTTCGGGTTTACTGAAAGGTGGAATCACAACCGGGTAAACCGCAAGGCGACCACCAATCTGCTTAGAATGCGGACCGGCTATGATTGGTTCCATCAGGAGGAATGGTCCCCCTTTATCTTTGCGGAATACGAGGAGGACCAGGTAAACGAATTGTTGTATGACCATCAAACCGGAGGGGGACTTAAATGGACCTATTACCGGGGGGAGGTGTTCAAAGGCTCCATCAGCGGTGCGGGGTTGCACCGCAGAATCAAATACCGCGAGTCCAAGGAAAAATCCAACGACACCTGGTCCATCCGCCCCAAATTCAAGTGGAAAACAGAACGATTCTCCATGCTGCTGGTCAGTTATTATCAACCCAACGTCAAGGACAGCAACGATTATAAAACCAACTCGGTGTTTTCAGTCAGTTACCGGGTGGAAAAAACAATAGAGATTTTTTATGAAATTGAAAACATCTACCGCAACAAAGTGGAGGGCACGGTCCGAAAAAACAACAACTTCATCACCTTTGGCCTGGGGGTGTTTTTTTGAGGGAAATCCATTTGCAAAACCCTTTTTTGCCTTCCTCCCTCCCCCGCCAGAATCAATGAAAATTGGGTGCTGGTGTCTTCATATAGCACAAGCGGCACGGCTTGACCTAAAACCCAGGCAGGAATACCCTGCTTGGTAAGCTGTTGAACCTTCATTTGAATCGTAAAACATGGCCGAACAGGTAAATCCACCGGACCCCCAAATGATACCCGAGTTCCAAACCCGGCGGAAAGCCTTTCTTGTGGGGACCCAGACCCCGGGAGTGACCCATGCCGCCTTGGAGGATTCCCTGACGGAGTTGGCCGATTTGGCGGTCAGCATGGGATTTGAGGTTTGCGGCCGGTTGTCTCAGACCATCCGGGGGATCCATCCGGCCACCTTTCTGGGAAGCGGCAAGGTGGAAGAATTAAAAGACCAGGCAAAAAACCGGCAGGCGGACCTGGTGATATTTGACAACAACCTTTCCCCCACCCAGGGAGAAAACCTGGAAGCCGCCCTGAAGGTGATGGTGTTGGACCGCACCCAGTTGATTCTGGAGATTTTTCATAAAAACGCCCGCACCCATGAATCCCGCATCCAAGTGGAACTGGCCCAGTTGGAATACATGCTGCCCCGTCTGGTGGGGATGTGGGCCCACCTGGACCGGGAACGGGGGGGAATTTCAGGCACCAAAGGGACCGGCGAAAAGCAGATCAATATAGACCGGGGGATCATCCGCGCCCGGATATCCCGTTTGAAAAAGGAACTGGCCCATATCTCCCGGGAGCGGGACACCCAAAAAAAACGGCGGGCAAAAAACTGCCTGTTGGTCAGTCTGGTGGGATACACCAACGCGGGAAAATCCACCCTGATGAACCGGCTGACCAAAGCCACGGTAAAAGTGGAAGACCGGTTGTTCGCCACATTGGATTCCACCACCCGGGTGTTGATGGGAGAAAAACGGCCCATGGTGTTGCTTTCTGACACGGTGGGATTCATCCAACGGCTGCCCCATCAGTTGGTGGCCTCTTTTCGCTCCACCCTGGAAGTGGTGCGGGATGCGGACCTGCTGTTGCATGTGGTGGATGTGTCCCACCCGGATTTTCAAGCCCATATTCAAACCACAGAAAGTGTGCTGAACGATTTTGACGGGCTGATTATCCCCCGGATTCTGGTGTTTAACAAAGTGGACCGGGTGGAGGACAAAGTCCAATTGATGCTGTTGAAAAAAAACCACCCGGATGGGTTGTTCATGTCTGTGCTGACCGATGACCTGCAACCCATGGTGGACCGTATCGCCACCTTTTTTGAAAAACAGATGGTGACCACCCCGCTGTTTTTGGCCTATCAGGATTCCAGAGGGCTTTCTGAGGTGTACCGCTGGGGACGGGTGGATGAGGTCCGTTATGAGGAAGACGGCATTCACTTGCGGGTCACCTCCACCCCGGCCAATATAGAGCGGCTCCGATCTCTGGTCCATCTGGATGAGGAATCCACCCGCCACAACTGATTTGCCAAAGGCCCCCCATGAAGCGGATAGGACTGGTGCAAACCTCCACCACCGACGATTTTGAATCCAACCTGAACCGGGCCTTGGAATGGGTGGATGCCGCCGCCGCTGAAGGGGTGGGGCTGGCGGCCTTTCCGGAGGTGTTTTTGTATGTGGGCAACCGGGAGGGAAAACTGCGCCATGCCCAGCCTTTGAACGGGCCGGTGGTGGACCTGTTTCGCAACAAGGCAGCCAAACACGGCGTGGCTGTGTTGCTGGGAAGTCTGTTGGAAGTGGTGCCGGACAACCCGGACAAGGTGTACAACACCGGGGTGTTGATTGGAGCGGATGGGGGGCTTGCGGCCATCTACCGCAAGCGGAACCTGTTTGATATTTCCCACAAGGATTTGTCCCACCGGGAAAGTGATATGGTGCTGGCCGGCACCGAGCACCCCCCGGTGGTGGACACCCCGGTGGGCCGGGTGGGAATGGTGATCTGTTTTGATATCCGCTTTCCGGCCCTGTTCCAGCGGTTGCGCACCGACGGCGCGGAAGTGATTCTGGTTCCGGCCAATTTTGCTTTCCATACCGGGGCGGAACATTGGGAAACCCTGCTGAGAGCCCGGGCCATAGAAACCCAATGCTATGTGGCGGCCCCCGCCCAGGTGGGAAAAAACACCCCCCATTACCATTCTTACGGCCATACCGCCCTGGTGGACCCCTGGGGGGTGATTACCGCCCAGGCATCGGATGTGCCGGGGATGACTGTGGGGGAAATCAATCTGGATTACCTGAGGCAGATACGGGAAAACCTGCCGCTGGGATTTTAGGGCAGCTCTTCCTGGTTTTGGCCGCGGTTAAACCGTTCCTGGATCACCAGGAACTGGTCCACATTTTGGATGAACAAATCCACCAGGTCCGGATCAAAATGGGTCCCGCTCTGGGTTTTCAAAAATCCGAGTGCCTCTTCGGTACTCATGGCCGGTTTGTATGGCCGTTTGCTGGTCAGGGCGTCAAACACATCACACACCGCGGTGATCCGGGATTCCATGGGGATGGCCTCGGCTTTTAATCCGGCGGGGTAGCCGGTGCCGTCATATTTTTCATGATGGTCATGGGCAATCTGGGCGGCCATATCCAACAGAGGGACACCGGAACCCTTCATAATGTTGTAGCCGATGATGGTATGCTGACGCATCACCTCAAATTCTTCCGGGTCCAGCTTGCCCGGCTTCAGCAGAATGTTGTCAGGAATACCAATTTTGCCGATGTCGTGCATGGCGGAGGAAACCCGGATCAGTTTTTGATTCTCAATGGGCAACCGAGCCAGTTGGGCCAGTCTTTCACAAAAATGGCTCATCCGCTGCACATGGAACCCGGTTTCATTGTCCCGGTATTCGGCCACCCGCATCAATCGGATGATGGTCTCTTGGTGGGCCAGCCGCAATTGATCTTCGGCCCGTTTGCGGCTTTGCAATTCGGTTTCGTACATTTTTGCCCGGTCAGAAGTGACGCGGAGCTTCATGGACATGATGTTGTTAAACATCCGGGAAAGATAATACCGCATCCGAATGCTGTTTTGCCCGGCCCCCCGCCAGGCTGTGGCAGCATCCAGCACCAGACACCGGGCGGTGGGATCGGCCTTTACGGTGGCGGACCGGGGGGCATCGCTCACCAGACTCATTTCTCCGATGATGTCTTCCGGATGGTCCAAACTGAGGATAAACCGATCATTCACAAACACCGAAACCTTGCCGCTTAATAAAAAATACACCTTGTTGTCAGAAACATCCCCCTCGGCGATCAAAACCGCGTTGTCATGAAAATGGTCCAATTTAAAAAACGGCAACAGGTACAACAATTCCTCCCGGTTGAAGGGGTGGAAAATAAACATGTTTTCCAAATGGGTTAAAATGGATTCTTCCGGGGGGATAAACAGGGGCTGATTCATGGGAGAAGAATCCCTGATAGAGGGGAAGGGGATCGGGGTTCAAAAAAAAACGAACCGCAAACTTCTGTCAATTAATTGAAAGTATAACATAATTGGATGAAAAGACAAACTTCAACCCCCCCCGCCAGAATGATTCCCAGTACCATTTGCATGGGATAAGGGGCACCCTTCACCCCCATGGCGGACCGCCAGCCATCTCCTCCCATCCTATGGTTTCTGTTTTCCTGGTATCCACAACCGGGTAGAATATACCAACTCATTCTGAATTTCAGCAATGGCGTGGCCCGTCTGACCAAAGGATTTTCCCCCCTTATCTACAGGAGTTCCCATGCCCTTGGGTTTTTTTAAAAAGCAATCGGTCCATGTGGCCGATGAGGTGAAGGCCGGAGTGGGAAAAGCCCTGAACATCCTGTATCCAAAATGGGCGGAAACCCCACTGTTCATCCGCAGTTTTTTATCGTTTTTCCTCCTCACTTCCATGGTGGCTGCCGGCCTTTTGTATTTCATCTACCGGTCAGATGTGCGGACGGACCAGGCTTTTTTTTTCAGCCAGGAGCAAACCAAAGCCCTCCAACAGAAAAAAGAGGTGGTGGAACGGCTGCGGTTTGCCTTATCGGATATTCTGGTGCTTTCCTCCCGGCCGGAGTTTTCCCGGGCGCTTACCTCCCGGCAGCCCTCCCAGTTGGCGGATATCCAACGGGAGTTCAAATCCTTCGCCTCCTTTAAAAATGACTACTTCAGCTGGCGGCTGATTGGTCTGGACGGTTGGGAGGTGGTGCGGGTGGAAAACCACCGGGGGGATATCCGGGTGATCCCCAGGGATGAATTGGAAAATAAAGCAGACCGGTATTATTTCAAACAGGCTGTCCGGCAAAAGAAAGGGGAGGTCTTTCTCTCCCCCATGGATTTGAATCTGGTCCACGGCCATGTGATGCTGCCCCCCCTGGCCAACTACCGGCTGGTGACAGGGGTGTTTGACGCCGGAGGGGTGTTGCGGGGGTTGCTGGTGTTGAATTACCGGGGGGCGGACCTGATTTACAATCAGGATCTTTCCCCGGAGGGACTGGATAACTATCAGCCGGAAGAATCCCAATTTGCCATCTGGATCACAGAAGCCGATGAACACGAAGGCTGGGGATATTCCCCCGTGGAGGGTTTTGCCGCCAAATACCCGGAAGCCTGGCAAACCATCACATCCGGGTGGAAAGGGCAGTTCGTCAACCAGGAAGGGTTGTTTACCTTTGAGACGGTCAATCCGCTGATTTCGGTCCCGGTTCCCCTCTTCTTCAAGCACACCGATTCAACCCAGGTTCAGGAGATAGACCACGCCTGGAAAATCATCTGTCATGTAGCCCCGGAAGCCCTGGACAGCCTGACCGATGAACAAAAAATTGAACATCTGGAACTGTTTTTCGGGGTGATGGTTTTGCTGGCACTGGGGGGGTGGCTGTGGGCCGGGCTGCGGCGGGAACAGACCCAGGCCCAAAAACAGCTTCAGGACCATGAACGGTTTGTGAGTGCCCTGTTGGACAGTTCTGATGACGGCATCATCGCCTTTGACCGGCAGGGAAACATCCTGGCCTTCAATGGCGCTGCATCTGCCCGGTTTGGGATTTCCGGGAAGGAAGCCCTGCAAAAACCGGTTTATAGTCTGATTCCAAAATCCGAAAACACTGATTTGATGGTTTTTTTCGGGTTGGCCCCAAAAAAATCCTCCTCAAAGGAAGCCCCCCCTGAGGTTTACCGGGGCCCATGTGTGGGAATCCATGCCGGGGGACAACCCCTCAGCCTGGAAATCAAAGCCCGAAAAGTGGACCTGAAAGGCCAGACCATCTTCAAAATCACGGTTCTTGCGGCCCAAAACGAGTAAAACCTCCACATCACCGGAGGGGTTCCCCCCCTGCCACAATCCCAACCCCAAACCCGCCGGTAAAGCCGGGGCTGGGGGGTGCAATGTTTGCTGGGCTTCAATCCTGTCTTTGGGGTTTTAATTCACCGCGTGTTCGCTTTTGAGCCTTTCGGACAACCGGTCCAGACTTTTGGCGTAAACATGGGTGACATAGCGGATTTTCACTTCATCCTCCACCAGTTTGTCCAACTCCCTCACGGCCCCCTCGGCGGCTTCACTCACCCTCCGTTCAAACTCCTGGGTCCGTTCTATTCCAAAAATCTTTTCGTATTTATCTAAAATGTCCATAACCCGCTCCTTAAAAAATAGTTCCGGTTGGAATCCTGGATGAAACACATCCCTTGGATTTGAATATCGGGATGAAACGGATAAACTTGAACGGCCCCAAACCGGGGCCGTACTTGACGAAGAGGTCCGCTTAAGCCTAAATTATCCTTTGGTTTTAAAAACACGGCTTTTCACACACCGGTTTCCCCCAGGAGCAGACAACCATTGTCACCCCGGTTGGGACATACCGGGTGTATCCCGCGAATTCTTCCACCCGGCATTCACCTCCGGCCCATCAAAGGTTGCTCCATGCTCACCACCATGAGAAATTACGCCCAGTCCTGGCCCATCAAGCTGCTCCTGGGATTGGTCATCATCACATTTGTCATTTCCTTCGGGGCCATCAGTCTTACCTACCGCAAGGAGGTGCTGGCCACGGTCGGATCAGAGGAGATTCTGATTCCCCAGTTCCAAAAACGTTACCAGGCCGAACTGGACAAGCTCCGG
>Ga0224495_10001221_pt1 | contig 18568 bp, 16 predicted proteins | sample SF_Jul11_sed_USG_FD_168128 | JGI IMG/M metagenome (GOLD analysis project Ga0224495, IMG submission 168128) | Sediment microbial communities from San Francisco Bay, California, United States - SF_Jul11_sed_USGS_4_1 | ecosystem: Environmental > Aquatic > Marine > Sediment | place: USA: California... | reverse complement strand
AATTTCTTGTTTTCGTATTTCAAATCGTCGCTCCATGACTTTTCCTTTCCATGGGGACTATTCCCCTGGAAAGTTATTCGTATAAATGACTTACAAAACTTTAATTATGTTGGACAGTAAAACTAAGATGTCCTGTTTGCAATGATCCCCTTCTTGGTGGTTCAGACATTGAGCAAACTGGGCCTGAATCACATGGCTGGTCAGATTTATTCCGGCTATGGCCACAACAAGAAAGTTATATTGACTGGGAAATACCAGCTATCGCCAGAAACTCGCTGGTTGATGCTAGAAAATGCTATAAAGCAAAAGTATATGATGCTTGTGCAGTCATGTCCGGGAGAACATTGGAGGGTATATGTAAACATTACAAAACAAAGGGAAATACCCTTGCTGCTGGTTTGAAAGAATTAAAAGACAGCGGTGTCATCGATGAAAGACTCTACCAATGGAGCGTAGAGTTGAGAAAACATAGAAATATGGGCGCTCATGCAAGAGTAGATAAGATATCTAAAGAGGATGCGAAAGACCTCTTAGACTTTGCACAAGCATTTTGCGACTATGTATTTGTGTTGAATGCTAAATTTAATCGCTTCATGGAACGTAAAGATAAAGCTGAAGCACAGAAAGCCACAAAGAAGGTAGTTAAAAAGAAAGCTACTACAAAAGTGGTTGCTAAGAAGAAGAAGAAGAAGAAGAAGAAGTCAAAAAAGAAAACTTAAAGGTAAAAATCTCCCGCACTGGGCGGGGATGATGAATAAGGGTTACGAACAGAAAGGATTTTGAATTATGGCACGATTTCCACTGAAGGAAGCAGAGATTGTCGCACTGGCCGAGGCGATGGAGACGGGGCTGGCTGCCAACGTCGCGATCTACCCCGCCCCGCCGGTGGCGGTGCTGGACCTGACCGCGGCCAAGACCGCCTACATCACCGCCGCCAACGCTGCGATTGCCGCGTATGCCGCCGCCGAAGCGGCCACCACGGCCAAGGACGACAAGCTGGACGATCTGATCGAGGCGATGAAGAGCGACTTGCGCTATGCCGAAAACACGGTCAACTTCGACGATGATAAACTCAAACTGATCGGCTGGGGCGGACGGGCCGCCGCGACCGCACTGACCCCGCCCGGACAGGCCCGCCTGCTCGAAGCGCCGCGCCAAGGCGAGGGCTGGGTGTACCTGGACTGGAAAGCGCCCACCGACGGCGGCAAACCCGCCGCGTATCGTGTCATGCGGCGGGAGCGTCCCGCCGGGGCATGGGAGGATGTCGCCACCGCGGTCATCACCGAGGCCACCCTCGTCGAGCAGCCCCGCACGCTGGAACTGGAATACCGCATCGCCGCGGTCAACACCGCCGGTGAAGGGGAACCGTCCAACACCGCCATGGTCGTGCTGTAAACAGCGAACACACCCGCTGGGGGCGCAGCGAACACACCGCGTCCTCAGTATTTTTTAATCATCCTGTAAATCCCGCCCGTCCCATTCGGCTATCGCTCAGAGCAGGCCCGTCAAAAAAATTTCGTGTGATTTGTGTCCATTCGCGGTTCTATATAATGCGGGCGAGACGCCCGCGTTCCCAGTTAAATTCCCCAAAAACACGGAAAAAAGCCCTTGACGCGGGTGAAAAAATCGGTATAGTGCCTCCTTTGCTGCGGATGTGGCGGAATTGGCAGACGCGCAGGCTTCAGGTGCCTGTGGGGGCAACCCCGTGGAGGTTCAAATCCTCTCATCCGCACTGCCTTTAGGCAGGTAAGATCAGGGAAGTGCTTGGGGGATATTGCCCCGCTCCCGCCGGTCGCTTGCTGATGGATAGATTGTTGCCGCAGTTCGATAATCGTCCACCCAAACGTAATATCAAAATATCAAATGCTTGCAGTCATAATAGAAAGGAAGTTCCTATGGGACAACGTCGAGATAAAATGAATAAAAGGCGAGAAACACAACAGAAAACCCGCGCAGCGAATGCCCCCCGTAAGGCAGCCGAACGTGCACGCAAAGCGAAAGCGGCGGCAGAAAAGGCAGCACAGACAGCATAAGCTTCTTAATTTCGCTTTTAATGTGTTTGAAATAAACTTCAAGCCCACAAGTGTAATGACTCGTGGGCTTTTTTATGCGCAGCAAAAAAGGCGAGTTTTGACGCTCGCCTTTTAATTTTTACAAATCCGAAGCAGGATGCCCCGGCTGCACTTTAATTCAGCAGTGTCTTGGCAATATCGACAGCCGTTGCTGCATCGGCGGCGTAACCATCGGCGCCGATCTTGTCCGCATAGGCCTGCGTCACCGGGGCTCCGCCAATCATCGTCTTGACCGACAAACCGGCATCTTTGATCGCTTGTATCGTCTTTTCCATCGCAGGCATGGTCGTTGTCAACAAGGCACTGAGCCCCACGATTTGCGCGCCGGATTCCTTCGCTTTTCTGACAAACGCATCCGGCGAGACATCCGTTCCAAGATCTACCACCTCAAAACCGGCGCCTTTAAGCATCATCATCACCAGATTTTTGCCAATGTCATGCAGGTCGCCCTGAACGGTTCCGATCATCGCTTTGCCCAAGGGTTTAACACCTGCCTTGACCAATTCCGGCTCCAGCAGTTCCATCGCCATTTTCATCGCACGGGCGGCGATCAAAACTTCCGGAATATACACTTCATTGGCTTTGAACCGCACACCAATCACATTCATCCCGGCAATCAGCCCGTCACTTAGAACCGATCCCGGCGCCATTCCTTCGCCTAAAGCCGCTTTCGTTATTTCGACGGCGGTGCTTTGGTCGCCTTTAATAATCGCCTCACTCAACGCCTTCAAATCTGCCATGTTTCACCTCATTGATTTAGATAGTGTTCCTTAAAATTGATAATGTTATTTCCGGAATACGTTTTAACAGTTCAATATTAGAAAATCAAGATACTTTGATAAAAACAGCAGGAATAGCTAATATTTTGGTACAAAATGGCAATTTTATACTATTTTTTTGTCAGTTTCCGGGAGATTTCGTCCTGCCCTATTGCTGGAACACCCACGACCGGATAAACTTGTCTTAAAAGCGAAACCCTATTACTGTTCATGAAAAAAACATAAACATCACGTTCGTTTGACCGGAGCCATAAGTGAGCCACTACATTGTATTAGTTAAGCAGGTACCTGACGTTTCTCAGATCACTGACAATGCGTTTGACCCGAAGACAGGCAACCTGATCCGAACACGCTTGCCAAGCGTGATTAATGAGCTGGATGCTCAGGCGTTGGCATTCGCCCGCCACATGAAGACATTATCCAATGACGCCGATGGGAAGGTGATTGCACTGACAATGGGGCCTCCCATGGCCGCAGAGGTTCTTCGCTACAGTTTAAGCCGCTGTGCGGATATAGCGGTCCTGCTGACGGACCGTGCCCTGGGCGGGGCTGATACCTGGGCGACCGCCAATCCGCTGGCCTTTGCGACACGCAAGATCGGGGCAGAATTGCTGGGCGGCAGTGACGATTACTATATCGTTGCGGGAATGCAAAGTGTTGACGGCGACACCGCCCAGGTCCCGGCACAAATGGCCGAGGAACTGGATATCCCGTGTGTGCCCTATGCCACGGAAGCAACCTATGAAAACGGCCGGTTTACATTTACTCGAATTGTTTCCGGCGGCAGTCAGGTCGTGCAGCCATTGAGCAGGCCGGCCGTTATCACGGTCGCCAAGTACGAATATCCGCTTTTTGCATCGTTTTGCGATACACGAAAGGCCTCTAAGATTGATTTGATTCAATGGGGAGCCGACGATGTTAAGGCGACGGCGATGGGTGTCGCCGGTTCGAAAACCCGTGTGATTCGAGTGTTTCCGCCCGGCAAAACCACCCGCAAGTGCCAACACATTGAATCTGCCGGCAAGTTAGCGGAAATCATCCGGACAAGCGTTAAAAAGGAAGGTCAGACCGAAAATGCTCAATCTGAAACCAAGAGAAACTACGTCCTCCCCGAATATCGCGAAGGTGTTTTTGATCGGTATTACGAAGGCACTTCCAAAGAAGTGGACGATTACGCCGCACTGGTCGCAAAACTAAATGACCTTCATATCACGGATCCATCGAAAATCAGCGAGGCCGACAAGGAAATGATCCTTGCTGACAAATCTATCGGTTTTCACAAAATGGCGCTGGATGATATGCTGGCGGGCCTGACACTGACCCAACCGGAATATACCGGTCAGGTGTGGGTGATGGCTGAGGTTTGCGGTGGCGCGCTGAATGACGCAACCTTCGAACTGATCGGCAAGGCACGTGAACTGGCGGATTCTTTGGAAACCGAGGTTGGAACGGTACTGGTCGGAGACGGCGTTAAACCGCTTTCGAAAGAACTGATTGCCGCCGGCGCCGATACGGTCTATCTGATTCAGGACCCCCTGCTGAAAGAGTTTGATCCGCATCCATACCGCACCGTGGTTTCAGATGTTTTTAAAAAATACAAGCCGCAAATCTTTTTATACGGGGCCACGCCCCAGGGACGTGTCCTGGCCCCAATGGTCTCCTACCGTGTCGGCTGCGGGTTGACGGCGGACTGTACGGGATTAGACATTCGGGATTCCAGCCGGAAAGGGCAAATTGCCGTTCTGATGCAGACACGCCCGGCCCTGGGCGGCAATGTAATGGCAACCATCTGTACCAAAGACTCAACCTGCCAGATGGCAACCGCACGACCGGGTGTGATGAAACGACTCCCGGCAAACCCTGAACGAAAAGGACAGGTTGTCGAGCATCCCGTTTCACTGACGCCGGACGACTTGAGTCTCCGCATCCTGAACACGGAAAAAGCACATGGTACGGTCCGTTTTGACAGCGATGTCATTATTTCCGGGGGAAAAGGCATGCAAAACCGTGACACCTATGACCGGCTTTTGAATGGACTGTGCGGTGCCATTCGCCAACGGCTTGGAATCGCCGTTGAAAGCGGCGCCACACGAACCGCTGTCGAACAGGGTTTTGCCGAACGCATCCACCAGGTCGGTCAGACCGGAATGGCTGTGGGACCCACCTTATACATCGCCATCGGCATCTCGGGAGCGATTCAGCACATGATCGGCGTAGCCAATACTGAAACCATTATTGCCATCAATACGGATCCGAATGCACCGATCTTTAAACAGTGTGATTATTATATCGTTGGCCCGGCAGAAAAGGTCGTCCCGGAACTGGTCGAAGCCCTGAACGCCGGACATCCGGACGCTCCGCCGGTAGATGATGCAGATCGTAACCGTCAGGAATAAACATTAAACACACAAACTGTAACCAACATTACAGAGCGAGAAAATATGGCAGATAAGAAAGATTATAACAGTGTTTCGGTGCTCATCGTCGGAGCCGGCCCCGCGGGGCTGTCAACAGCGATTACGCTGAAAAACCAAAAGCCCGAATTGGACGTGGCTGTGATCGATAAAGCGGCATTTCCCGGAAACCATAATCTTTCAGGGGCCGTTTTGGAGGCCGGCGCGATTGCAAAACTGATGGACCCGGTCGATCCTGAATGGGCTCAATCGGATGACGCAAAAAACGTGCTGCTGAGTAAGGTTACCAAAGATGATGTCCTGTTTCTGCTGGGCAACAAGCTGGCATTTCCCATTGGGGCCGCAATCAAAATGGCCAAACTATTTAAGCTGGCCTTCGGCCAGATGGCTCACAGCGGCGACTTTATTTGCTCCATCAGCAAGTTAACCGCCTGGCTTTGCAAGGTGGCACAATCACTGGGTGTCGAAGTCCTGCACGGTTTTGCCGCCAAAGATATTCTATGGGACGCGGATCAGCATGTCGCCATCGGCGTGAAGCTGATCGACCAGGGCATCGGCAAAGACGGACATAAAGAACGCAACTATTTGCCGGGAGAGACTATTAACGCCAAGACCGTCATTATTGCCGAAGGGTGTGACGGCCTGCTGGCCGAACAATTTATCGAGAAGGCGGGGCTGATACGGCAAGGACAGCAACTTTACTCCCTCGGAGTCAAAGAACTGATCAAGGTCAGTGATGACCAATACAAAAAATTCGGCGCCGGTCGCGTCGTTCATGCCATGGGGCACCCCATCTGGACGCCGGTGGCCGGTCCGTCCATGTTCGGGGGCGGCATTATGTACCCGATGGGCGACAATCACATCGCCGTCGGTATGATCGTGGGACTGGACTACAAGTACTGCGATTTTAATCCCCAGGACGCATTGACCCGCTTCAAGGAACATAAATTTGTTAAGCCATTTATTGAGGGCGGCACCATCACAGAAGCCGGCGCCAAAATGATCCCCGAGGGCGGATTGTATGCGATCCCCCGCTGCCCGGAAACGGAAACCATCGGACGGAGCAATGTCCTCCTGCTCGGCGACAGCGCCGGTTTTGTCAATATGTGCAAAATCAAGGGGCTGCATAATGCCATCGAATCCGGCATCGCGGCGGCAGAAACTGTTGCGGAGGGCCTGGACGCACCCAAGGGACTGGCTCGCATTTACACCAAAAAACTCAACGACACAGGCGTCATCAAAGAGATGGAATCGGCGAAAAACTTCCGTCAGACGGTTGCCAAATTCGGCCCGTTATTCGGGATGCCGCTTTCGGTACTGGGCGGATGGCTTCCGAAGTTTCATATCGAGCCGGATTATCAAACAATGACCCACGCCACATACCGGCTCAGGCCCGCGGTAAAATTTGACAAGGACACCTTTACCGCGGTTGCGGCGACGGAACACCGCGAGGAACAACCCTGCCACCTGTTGATTGCCAACGAGACCCTCTGTCGGGAAACCTGCTTAGGCAAATTCGGCGCTCCGTGTATTACGTTCTGCCCGGCGGGCGTTTATGAAAGCATCCAGGGACAGCCTAAGGCCGCCAATCCTTCCAACTGCCTGCATTGCAAAACCTGTCAGCGAAAGTGTCCCTATGACAACATCCGCTGGACCGTCCCGGAACCTTCCGTCGGGCCGCGATATAAAACAATGTAATGGCTTGACCTTGACAATTAAGTTTTTTCAAAGCTCCCATGTTTTAGTATCGGAGCTTTTTTATTCGCTTTCATCACAATGATCGGCTAAGATTGGCCGAATGAACAGAGAAGACAAAAGCACGATTCTGATTACCTGTGCGAAAGGGCTTTCCGAGATACTTTCCGGCGAGATTGCGGCATTAGGGTATGCGGTTGATTCGATTCATGAAACCGGCGTTGAAATTACCGGCGACATGTACGACTGTATGAAATTGAACCTGCACCTTCGTACCGCATTCAACATCCTGTACCTGTTGAAACATTTTGAATGCCGGAATCCCGACCAACTTTACAAGCAGACCGCGGCCCTGCCGTGGGAAGAAATGATTTTGCCGGAAGAATATGTCTGCGTCATCGGGCGTATCGAAACCCCGACGATTGAGAACACCATGTTCGCCAATCTCAAGATCAAAGACGCGATTGTCGATCGTATCCTGCAAAAGACCGGCGCCCGACCCAACTCCGGCAAAGAACGCGGTAATGCCGTGGTGCAGGCCTATTGGAAAGGTGAAAAATGCTGGATTTACCTGAATACTTCCGGACAAAAGGTTTCGGATCGAAACTATCGAAAAATTCCCTGCAAGGCCCCGCTTCGGGAATCGCTGGCCGCGGCGATCATCCTGACCACCGGTTATGACGGCTCGCAGCCGCTGATCTGTCCGATGTGCGGCAGCGGGACCTTGCCCATCGAGGCCGCCCTGATCGCCAGCCGTCGCGTGCCGGGCCTGATGCGGTCCAATTACGCTTTTATGCATACCCTGCTCTACGATGAAGATGCTTGGCAGCAAATGCGAGCCGAAGCTTTGAAACAAAGTAAAAAACGCGGCAAGGCCGGGTTTATACCCGCCCCGATCATTGCCACAGACATCGATCCGGAATGCGTGCGCTCCGCACAACGTAATGCCATGACCGCAGGCGTTGACCATCTCATCGACTTCAGTGTGTGCGATTTTGCCGAGACCCCGATCGAACCGGATGCGGAGGGGATTATCGTCATGAACCCTGAATACGGCATGCGGCTGGGGGAAATCGAGGAACTGGAACTGCTGTATGCCCGCATTGGCGATTTCTTCAAGCAAAAATGCGCCGGTTATACCGGCTATATCTTTACCGGAAATCCCCAACTGGGCAAAAAAATCGGCCTGCGAACCAGCCGAAAAATTCCCTTTTTCAATGCCAGTATCGAATGCCGCCTGCTCAAATACGAAATGTACCGCGGCACCCGCAAAAAAAAGAATGCCGCCATCGAAAACGAGTAATTGGCATTCCAAAACTCCGTATGGGGTGAGATACCCCTTTTTTGCTTTACTAAGCCAGCCGTTTCGCCGATAATACAGCAACATGAAAAACACCTTCAAATGACAGCAGGAATTTATACTAAAGGACGTTACAATGTGTGGAATAGTCGCTTATTTTGGTAAAAAACAAGCTCAACCGATTCTGATCGAAGGCCTCAAACGGCTTGAATACCGCGGATATGACTCCGCCGGCGTCGCCCTGCTCAAGGCCAATCAATTCGAAGTCTATAAAACCAGCGGACGAATCGCAAATCTGGAGGAAATCCTGCCCGAAACAGAATCCCGGGCCGTCGTTGGCATCGGCCACACCCGCTGGGCCACGCACGGCGTGCCAAATACCATCAATGCACATCCTCACATTGATTACACCGGCAAAATCGCCCTGGTCCACAACGGCATCATTGAAAACTACGCCATTTTGAAGAAATGGCTCATCAAAGAAGGATGCACGTTTAAGAGCGAAACAGACACCGAAGTCGTCGCCAACCTGATCGGCTATTTCTATGAGCGCAACCGGGCACGCAATGGTGAAAACGCTCCCAGCGGATCCAACCGTTTTGAATGGGCCGTGCAGCAGGCGTTCAATGAAATTTACGGCACCTATGGTCTGGCCATTATGTGCAGTGACTGTCCGGACGTAATGATCGGCGTCAAAAAAGGAAGTCCGCTGATTCTTGGCGTCGGAAAAGAAGAATACATTATCGCCTCAGACGCCTCAGCCATCATCGAACACACTTCGCAGGCAATTTACTTGTCCGACGGGGAAATGGTCACTATCCACTCCGAGGGGTTTGATACAAAGACCATCTCCAACGAAGAGGTCACCAAAGAACTTAAAGACATCGAAATATCGCTGGACCAGATCGAACTTGAGGGCTTCGAGCACTATATGCAGAAGGAAATTGCCGAGCAGCCCCAGGTACTGGAAACCTGCCTCAAGGGCCGCGTCGATGTCAAAAACGGCCGGGTTATTCTTGGCGGCATTCAGGACAAACTGCGCGATCTGACACGCACCAAACGCATTATTCTCAGTGCCTGCGGAACCGCCTGGCACGCGGGACTGGTTGGGGAATTTTTGTTCGAACAGTTGGCCAGGATTCCTTCGGAAGTGGAATACGCCAGTGAATTTCGATATCGCAATCCAATTGTCGATGAAGGCACTATCTTCATCGCCATCAGCCAGTCCGGCGAAACCGCTGATACACTGGCCGCCGTGGAACTGGCGAAAGAACGCGGCGCCACCGTTCTTGGTATTGTCAACGTGGTCGGTTCCACAATCGCACGAACCACCGACGCCGGCGTGTACCTGCGTGTCGGTCCCGAAATCGGTGTCGCCAGCACCAAAGCGTTTACCGCCCAGGTCTCTGTGTTAACGATGCTCGCGATTGAATTGGGTCGACGGCGTCATCTCAGCAGTGAGATGGCACAGGGGCTTCTTAAGGAATTGATGGAGATTCCCAAAAAGGTCGAACAGATCTTCTCTCAAAAAGAACAGACCCGGCAGATCGCACAAGCGAATATCGACAAAGACAATTGGCTTTTCCTGGGCCGGGGATTTAACTACCCTGTCGCGCTGGAGGGGGCCCTGAAGTTAAAGGAAATCAGCTACATCCATGCCGAAGGACTGCCCGCAGCGGAAATGAAACACGGACCGATTGCATTGATCACGGACAATATGCCGGCCGTCTTCATCGCGACAAAGTGTTCGCAGTATGAAAAAATCATCGGCAACATTGAAGAAGTGCGTGCCCGCGGCGGCAGAACCATCGTCGTTGCCACCGAAGGTGACGAGCATATCAAACCCTATGCTGACCATCTGATTACCGTACCCGACACCGTCGAACAGCTTCAACCGCTGCTGACGGTCGTGCCGCTGCAAATGCTGGCCTATCACGCCGCGGTCCTCCGCGGCCACGACGTAGACAAACCGCGAAATCTCGCCAAAAGCGTCACCGTTGAGTAAGTCCGTCTATTTTCTGGAAGCCGGACTGCGGCGGACGGATTTCTTGGTTTTGACTGCTTTTTTTTGTTTGGTGGCGGGGATCCCTTCCAGTATCTTGATCGCCTTTTTCACGTCGGCGACTTTGAGTATCCCTGTGGTCCTGCCCCCCCTGGCACCTGCGGTGCAGTAGGCATAGGAAATGTTAATATGGGCCTTCGAGAGTTTATTGGTCACGTCCGCAAAGGCCCCGGCGTAATTGGGCAGATTGACACAAAGCACCTGGGTCTCACTGAACTGCATATTCATTTTCTTTAGAATCTCGCGTATCTTGTTGCTCTTTTGACCGACCATCCGCATGACGCCATGCTCCACCGAATCCATCATCGTGATCGCAACAATATTGATTTTTTCATCCGCCAGTACGTTCAGTAACTGGGCCAGTACACCGGGCTTGTTAACCATAAAAATTGAAAATTGTGTCTCTAAATGCATGGTCAGACCCTTTCGAGAAAAGTGATAATGTGTCCAAGCCGCTAAAGTCCCTCACTTCAGCGGAGTTTGTACAACACGTCATTTTAAGCGGTACGCAGCGCAGCAACAGCCGCATCCAGATTATCATAGAAATCGAACAGTTTATCCAAATGAGTAATGCGAAACACCCTGGTCAACTGGGGGTTAATGCCGCAGATCAGCAACGACCCGCCCGTATCTTTCATACGCCGCCAGATATTGACCAACAGGCCCAGCATTTGAGATGAAAAAAAGCAGACATCTGAAAAATCGATCACCATCTTCCGGGTTTGGTGAGTCCGGATTAAGTCCTGAAGGGTTTCGGCGATCTTTTCCATCTCCCCAATGCCGCTGATCGAGGGCTGCCTGAACAACACAATCAAGACATCATTGTCTACTTTGATATCCAATATCTCAGTGTTTTTGATTTCGTCCAAAAAACAGCTCCCAAAAGGCGATTTTATTATAACTTATACTACCATAAATCGCTCTTTTTGTCAATGTAATTTATCCCGGAAGCCGCTATTTTCGGTCATTTTACTTTCCAGCAGGCCGCCACATGCTGATCAGAATCGCCTTTGGGCAAGAGTGCCTGGATCTGATGTCTGCACTGCTCTTCGGCCAGCGGGCATCGGGGATGAAACGGACAGCCCGAGGGGGGATTGGACGGACTGGGCACTTCGCCAGCCAACAGGATGCGCGGTTTTCGTCTGGTGGGGTCCGGTTCGGGGATAGCACTGAGCAGAGCGCGGGTATAGGGATGTTTGGGATTGGCATAGAGTTCTTCCCGACTGGCGTATTCTACGATGCGGCCCAGGTACATCACCGCCACCCAATCGCTGATATGCTCGACGACTGCTAAATCGTGTGCAATAAACAGGTACGTCAGATTAAGCTGTGATTGCAAATCCTGCATGAGATTAATAATCTGCGACTGAATAGACACATCCAGCGCACTGACCGGCTCGTCGCAGATAATGAATTTCGGATCGAGGGCCAAGGCTCGCGCGATGCCAATCCGCTGACGCTGTCCGCCGGAGAACTCGTGGGGATAACGGTTCAGATGCTCCGGCGACAGCCCCACTTTTTTCAGCAAATCGACGACGCGGTCCCGCCGTTTATTACCTGTGGAAATACGATGCACTCCGAGGGCTTCACCGACAATGGTCTCCACGGTCATACGGGGATTGAGCGAACCATAGGGATCCTGAAACATCATTTGGATATCCCGGCGGATGGCTTTCATGCGACCTGTCGAGGCCACAAATATGTCCTCGCCCTCAAAGGTAAACGCCCCGGCGGTCGGCGGTATCAGTCGAATCAGCGTGCGGCCGACGGTGGTTTTGCCGCAGCCGCTTTCGCCGACTAAGCCCAGCGTCTTACCGGCCTCAATCGTGAAACTGACGCCGTCAACGGCCTTGACATGGCCGACAGTCCGGCTCAAAACGCCGGCCTTGATCGGAAAATGTGTTTTGAGGTCTTTGACCTCAACCAGATGTTTTTTCGTTTCACTCATTATGTTTGAGGGCATCTTTACTTTTCTCTATGTCTTGTCCGGCATACCAACAGGCAACACAATGACCGGCAACCATCTCTTTCAGCGGCGGCTCGTCGGTTTGACACCGCTTATCATTGCAACCGATGGGACATCGCGGGTGGAACTTGCATCCAGCCGGAAAGTTCAGGGGACTGGGCACGTTGCCGCCGATGACATCCAACCGCTCCTTTTTTTCACCCAGTCGCGGCAAGGATTTCAATAATCCTTTTGTATACGGATGCAGCGGTTTTTCAAACAATTGCTGCGCCGTCGCCGTCTCGGCGATGCGCGAAGCGTACATCACGACAACATCGTCAGCATTTTCGGCCACCACGCCCAGGTCGTGCGTAATCAGCATGATGCTCATGTTTCGTTTTTTCTGCAGGTCCCGCAGCAGTTCAAGGATTTGCGCTTGAATCGTCACATCCAGTGCGGTCGTCGGTTCATCCGCAATCAGCAGTTTCGGGTCGCAGCACAGGGCCATCGCAATCATCACCCGCTGGCGCATCCCGCCGGACATCTGGTGCGGATACTCATCCACCCGGCGCTGCGGGTCAGCAATGCCGACCTTTCGCATCACCTCGACGGCGATGGCCCGGGCCTCGTCGCCGCTTTTTTTCTGGTGCAGTTTCACGGCTTCGACGATCTGGTTGCCGACGGTAAAGACCGGGTTCAAGCTGGTCATCGGCTCCTGGAAGATCATCGCGATATCATTGCCGCGGATTTCACGCATCCGGTTCTCAGAAGCATCGAGCAGCGGTTCGCCTTCAAAGAGAATCTGCCCGGCGACGATCTTGCCCGGCGGCCAGGGAATCAGCCGCATCACAGACAGTGCGGTCACACTCTTGCCGCAGCCGCTCTCGCCCACGACCGCGAGTGTCCGGCCGGCGGGGATATCGAAACTGACATCCTGCACCGCCTTGACCAACCCCTGCTCGGTGTAAAAGTGGGTCGAAAGGTTCCTGATCGACAATAATGTATGATGTGTATCCGTCATCGATTAATCCGTTCTCAATTTCGGGTCCAGGCAATCCCGCAGGGCATCGCCAAAGATGTTCAGCGCCAGTGAAATAATCAGTATCGCCAGCGTCGCTGCTGTCATCTCCCACCAATAGCCCTTTGGTAAATCCAGTCTGGCCGAATCGATCATCGCTCCCCAACTAGGCTTATCTTTTTCGCCGAGCCCCAGAAAACTTAAGATGACTTCAGCATGAATAAAACTCATAAAACGCAGGGAAAACGTAATAATGACAATATGAAAGGTATTGGGAAGCAGATGTTTGAAAATAATTCGGCCGCCGGAACAACCCATTGCACGCGCAGCCAGGACATATTCGCTTTCTTTGCGTTTGAGGATCTCACCGCGAATGAGTCTGCAAATCCCAACCCAACTGGTCAGGCCAATGGCAAGGTAAACGGTGGTTGCTCCTGCCAACTTAAAACCAAAAGGGGTTTTATCCTTTAAGACCAACGCAAACGCTAAGATTAGCAAGATGTACGGTATCGAACTAAGCGTCGAATAGATCCATACTATAACATCGTCAATAAAACCGCCAAAATAACCCGCCGCCGCACCCATCGGCACCCCAATTAAAATACTGAGAATGGACGCGAAGAATGCAACTTGTAATGATATTTTTGTGCCGTATAAAACCTTTCGCAGGATTGAATAGCCAAAAATATCCGTCCCGAAAATATTTTGCGCATTTGGCGATTCGTATTTTTGACCTGTCGATTCATCCCAATTAGTCGGCCAACTTGAACCGGTCCATTCGGCAACCTGCACATAACAGGCAATAAAAACATAGAACAGAATGATCCCGAAACAGATCATCGCCAGCTTCCGCTTGCGCAGTCGCCCTATCGCATCAATCCAAAGCGAACGCCCTTTAATCGGCTTCTGTAAATTTTTAGTTGTCTGTATTGAATCAGTCAAATTTAACCCTCGGATCAACCCATGCGTAACAAATATCTGTGATAAGATTAAATACCACAAATAAGATCGCGCTGATATACACCATTGCATTAATAATCTTGTAATCCCGCGATCCAATCGCATCAATCATTAGGTACCCTAATCCCGGAATCCCGAAAAACCGTTCCAGCAGCAGCGACCCTAAAAATAAAAACGGTATCGCCAGAACAACCTGTGTGATAATTGGTATCATCGCATTTTTCAAAACGTGCTTAAACAAAACCTGTCGCGATGAGAGCCCCTTGGCATAAGCCGTTCGGACATAGTCATTGCGAAGCTCGTCCAGCATCACTGTACGATAAAAACGAAGATTGCCGCCAATACCGGCTGCAATACCGATCAGAATCGGCAAAGCGGTATATTGCCACACACTCAGATCGGGCCAGAAATAGACCGGGAACAGCCCCCACTTAAACGCCAGAAAGTATTGACCGAAAAGAATGAAACTTAAAAACGGTAATGACATACCAACAATACTAATCAGGACCAATATGTAATCCATCCACCTGCCCCGAAAGTACGCAACCACCAGCGAAAGCGAAATCGATATCACAACGGTTCCGATGAGCATCGGAACCGTCAACGCCAGCGATGGCCCCGCGCCGCGTTTAATCTTGTCCCAGATCAATTCGCGATCCTTATACGAGGAACCAAAATCAAATGTCGCAGCGGAAAAAAGATGGTTTACAAATTGAGAATTCCAAAATGCTTTCGTAAACGGGCTCTGTTTGAAATCAAAAAACAACGGCTTGTCCAGACCATACGCTTCCTGGATCTCGGCACGTGTCTCGGCAGAAGCAGCCTTACCTGCTATTTGATCCGTAATATCTCCGCGAACCACATTAAACAGCAGAAAGGTCACCAGCATCACGCCGAATACAATCGGTATGGTGTATAACAAGCGTCTTATGATATATGACAGCAAAAAACTCTCCTGGATTTACTTATATCTGTAAGCTTTACGCTTCTCTACATCAATTCTTCTAAACTTCGACAAACCATATTGAAATGTATTCGGTTTGTAATTTTCCACCCAACTGTGATGCAGCGTAAACGCAACACCATGCAGCAGAAAAACAGCCGGGCATTCCTCAATGATCATGGCCTCGGCCTGGCGATAAAGTTGTGTCCGTTCGGGTGTATCAAGCATCGCCGACGCTCGCTCATAAAGCTTATCAAATTCAGGATCAACATAATTAAAGTTATTGGGCCCCGGCGACACATTCTTACCATAAAAAAGCTGTAAAAAGTTTTCCGCATCCGGATAATCTGCGACCCAGCCGGACTGGAACATCTGGAAATCTTTTTGGTGCATTTTTCCAAGATATGTCGGCCAATCCATATAGTCAACCTCAAGCTCTAACCCGATTTCCTTAAACGATTTTTTGTAAAATTGACCATATTGCCGGGCTACAACATCCGTACTCGGCATGGCCAGCGTTAATACAGGAAGAGAACCCTGATTCAGTTGTTTCGCCTGTTCAACCAGCTTTTTTCCTCGCTCAATATCGAATCCAAATCCTTTTTCTTTTATATCCGGATCATAAGATTTCATCAACGGCGGAATAAAGCCGTCGGCAACTTCCGCCCTGTTATTGGTAAAAAGATCGATATAGCGTTTCTTATCAATGCAACACGCAATCGCCTGCCGCAATGGCTTATTGCTGCCGAGCAGCGGATCTTCCATATTAAACCCGATCCAGTAGGTGCTCGGATTACGAAAAGTCTTAAGCGTGATCCCCTTTTCAGCCAGTTCGCGGGAAAGCGTTTGGCCTTCCTGAATCGCCTGTTGAAAATTGTCCTTAGGAATTCCGGACGCGTCCAGCTTCCCCTGCAAAAACAAAAACCACATGGGCGGGTCTTCTTGAATCAGCATAAAGAATAGTCTATCCGCAAACGGCAACTTCTTTCCCGCATCAGCCAGATAGCCATTTTCAAGATCTTCCGGTTGACCCTCAGAGGGGTAAAATTCATCATGAAAACATTTATTCCGAACCATTTCTATATAGCTGCCGCGATTCCATTTATCCAGCACAAACGGACCAGTCCCGATCGGGTGATTAATGATGGACTTACCGTAATAATCAATGGCTTCTTTGGCAACCGGAGCGGTCGGAAGATGAGCCAAGAGATATAAAATCTGCGGCCATGGTTTCGTCAGTGTTATCTGTAGGGTGTATTTGTCTAACGCTTGCAACCCCTGGACCGGTCTTGAATAATCAACCTCATCCATTGACTTGCAGGATTTCGTGTATTCTCTGAAATCATCGAGACCGTCAATCTTGCCGTCAAAGACCCACCAGTTTCGGCTGAGATATTTAATATTAGCCAGCCGCTTCCACGAATAGATAAAATCCGCCGCAGTCAATTCTCTCCGTTGCCCTTCAAAACAGGGGTCGTCTGTGAAATAAATGCCCTGTTTAATCCTTATCGTGTACACTTTCCCATCTTCACTGACGCTGGGCAGGCCTTCGGCCAGTTGGGGAATCACCTGATAAGGTCTTTTTAAGTAATGATAATCATAAAGGCATTCAAAGATTTGGCTCGCAACAGACGAAGAGGACGTGTCGCCAATATTGCCCGGATCCAGAGAATCAATTTTAGAGCCGATCGCCGAATAAATAACCACTTCATTTTCAGGAATACCGCCAGATCTCAACAAGAAGCTTAAAACATAGATGCCCCCCCCTGCCAGAACAGTAATTGTCAAAGTTTTGATAATCCTTTTCAAAACTAAGTTATCCATAACTTCCTTGAATTATAACCGAAGCATTAATCCTGTGTTTTCAACTTCTCGGGCATCGGCTCCAACTTCGGCGGCGCCGATAGAGATTTACCGGAAGCATCCTTGCCGTAATCAAATTTAAACTTCTCCGCTAATTGCCCCCGAAGCATCTGATTGCCCAAGAGGGTCTCGTATTGGGCGTCCAACCCTTGCCCCCGTTTGATGGCCGCCAGAATGCCGGTTTTAAACCCCATGATTTTATCCAGTACGCTTTGATCAACCTCAGCAATGACCGTCAATAAGCGGTCAATCTGTTCCGATGAAAATGTATCCTTGCCCTGAGAATACCGCTGGATCACCACGGCATACAACTCCGCAAATGTCCGGCCGAATACTTTCTTGACTTCCGGGTTGGAATTCTGTTCGGCAGTTGCGCCCAGCACCGTCAGCAATACAGCATCCGGAGACTCATCGTTTACGGTCCAATTCCTGTATGCGGCAATGCGTTTATTCGCGATCGTCAGTAAAATATCGCTCGCTTTTGACTGATTAAACGCGGCACAAAAACTGACAATCATTTTTTGGATTTCCGGGTGCAGGCCGTTGGCTGCCTGGGTCCCCAGCGCATCCAGAATGGCTTCCGTGGCCTGCTCGTCGCGTGTGACCTCCGAGGTCAACTGCTGAATGATCGCAGCTTGGGTGACGGCCTTAAATGCCCAATACCGCACCACAGCATCTTTATCATCCAATTGCTGCAACGCTAACGGCGCCAACTGAGGGCTTTGCAGATTTGCCGTAAGAATCATGAGATTTTGCTCGAGCATTTGACGCTGCTGAGAATCCTCTAACCGATCGACATTCTGAAATGCCTCCTGAATGTCGGTCTTGGCCTGGGCAATATACGCCGTCGCATAGTAAGATAAAAAATCGTCGCCTTTTTGACTCTCCAACTGCCTGCGGATCTCGACGATTTCATTGGATGATTTGGACAACAGCATCTGGTTCAATGCCTCCGTCCAGAATTTCGCAATCACACTTTTGTCAGATGAGGTTAATTCCGAACTGGCCCCCTGGATACGCAGGCGAACAGACTCAATTTCGGTTATATTCACAGAATAAGCTGCGGAAATGCAGAAAAAACCCACCACGAGAGCAAACATTAAGTTTTTCATTATACAACCACCTATTCGCAGAAAAGTATCAATAAGTGCACCTAATACGAAGATTAAGGCAGGATACTTTGATCCTGCAGAACTGTCAAGCAAATTTACGCATCTTAATCAATCAACAATTCTCTTGACATTTCTACAGATTGTTTTATAATAATATCCACAATTCGCAGGTCACCGTAAACGGAAGGAGACTTCGCGAAGGAGATTTCTAACTTTTAATTCTTAGCTTTGAATTGGCACAAGAATGAAAACACTGTCGAAGAAGAAAAACACAAGAACCGGGTGTTCGCTTGAAATAGTGTTATATTTCAAGGAACTTTTTGGATTTGTCCGATAACAGTGGCATGGTTTAACTGTTTTTTTAGGAGTACTTACCATGCCAGCAAAACTGATTGACCAAACGGA
>Ga0224495_10001219_pt1 | contig 18602 bp, 11 predicted proteins | sample SF_Jul11_sed_USG_FD_168128 | JGI IMG/M metagenome (GOLD analysis project Ga0224495, IMG submission 168128) | Sediment microbial communities from San Francisco Bay, California, United States - SF_Jul11_sed_USGS_4_1 | ecosystem: Environmental > Aquatic > Marine > Sediment | place: USA: California... | reverse complement strand
CGGTGAACGACGCACCGCTGGGCATGGACGCTACCGTCACCACGCTGGAAGACACGGACTACGTGTTCCAGTTGGCGGACTTCGGTTACAGCGATGCAATTGATGCGGGATCAAATGCCGGTGCGAATAACCCTGCCCTGAGCTCAGTCGAAGGGTTCAGCGCCGTGACAATCAGCAGCCTGCCACTAGCCGGTGTGCTGACCCACAACGGTGTATTCGCCATGGCAGGGCAGAGCATCAGTGCGGCGGATATCGCCGCAGGCCTGCTGCGCTTCACACCGAACGCCAATGCCAACGGCACCGGCTATGCGAACTTTACCTTCCAGGTACAGGACGATGGCGGTGTGTTGAACGGCGGTATCAATACAGACCCAATCGCGAAGACGATGACACTCGATGTGACCTCAGTGAACGACGCACCACTCGGCACCAGCACCACGGTGACCACGCTGGAAGACACGCCTTACATCTTCCAGTTGAGTGACTTCGGTTACAGCGATGCAATCGACGCGGGTTCAACAGCCGGTGCCAACAACTTCGCCAATGTCATCATCGGCAACCTGCCGCTGGCGGGTAGCCTGACGCTGAACGGTGTTGCAGTGACCAGCGGCCAGAGCATCGCAGTCGCCGACATTGCCGCAGGCTGGTTGCAACTGGCACCTGTTGCGAATGAAAACGGCACCGCTTACGCGAACTTCACCTTCCAAGTGCAGGACGATGGCGGTGTGATGAATGGCGGTATCAACACCGACCAGACAGCACGCACCATGACACTTGATGTGACCTCAGTGAACGATGCACCACTCGGCACCAGCACCACGGTGACCACGCTGGAAGACACGCCATACATCTTCCAACTCGTTGACTTCGGATACAGCGATGCAGTTGACGCAGGCTCAACAGCCGGAGCGAACAACTTTGCTAATGTCATCATCGGCAATCTGCCACTCGCGGGCAGCTTGATGTTGAACGGCGTTCTCGTGACCAGCGGTCAGAGCATCGCAGTGGCAGACATTGCAGCAGGCTGGTTGCAACTGGCACCGGTTGCCAATGCCAACGGCAGCGCCTACGCAAACTTCACCTTCCAAGTGCAGGACGATGGCGGGGTGATGAACGGTGGTATCGACCGCGATCCGATTGCACAGACGATGACGATTAATGTCACTCCTGTGAACGATGCCCCGGTTGCGGTGGCGGCCTCGGTGACCGGCACGGAAGATACGCCTTATGTCTTTACCTGGAGTGATTTCAGGGTGAGCGATGTGGACTCGGTGGATCTTGCGGTCAACTTGGACACGTTACCGGTAGACGGTTTGCTGCAAAAATTCGACGGGTTGCACTGGGTTTCGGTCGTGGTCGGTCAGCGTATCACTCGCACCGAGATCGACGCGGGCTGGCTGTGCTTTGGCCCGGATGTGAACGAGTCCGGCTTCGCGGGCTATGGCATGAGCGGCACGGGCAACAACAGGCAGAATTATGCGAGCTTCACTTACCACGCGGATGATGGGTTCCTGAACAGCGCGGTGGCGAGCATGACAATCAACATTGTGCCGGTGGCCGATGTGCCTGCGCTCGACCTGACGGCTACCGACAGCTATGGCGCGATGGCTACCCTGTTCACCACAAGCTGGGAAGGTGTCAGCAACTATAACGACCATGAAACCCTGCTTAATCAGAGCACGCTGGAAAGCTGGAGCGTGGTCAAGGACTCCGAGCTCAGTGAAAGCTATCACATAGACTACGATCATGATGGCGACTTCGATTCGCACGATTCCGAACTGGATGGGGCGGCGGCGTTCCTGGTGTGGAGCAAGGGCGATGAGATGACCGACGCCAATCATTACGACCGCACCGTTTATGCGGCAGCGAACAGCGGGAATAACTGGCTGGAGTTGGGTAATGCAGAGGTAGGGTACTACCAGTCCTGGGCGATCAAGCGCAGCGTCTGCACACGTGCCGGGGCGACCTATAACCTCGGCCTGAACTATGCGGGCCGACTGGGGCTGGATCTCAACCATACCCGTATCGGCATCTATGTCGATGGCGTGCAGGTCGGAACCTATGCCGATACCAGCCCGAACACTGCGCTGAACTGGCAGGCGCTGACCTTCAGTTTCACCGGAAACGGTTTGTCGCAGACTATCCGCATCCAGGTGGAGAGGTCTTCGGCAACCGACACGGCTACCTATGGCGCAATGATCGACAAGATCGCGCTGAAGGAATACCTGCCGATCAATACCGGCTATCAGGATGCGCCGATCAATCTTTCCGCAGTGGTCGCGCAACTTGCTGACACCGATGGTTCCGAAACAATCGGGATAACCCTCGGCGCGATTCCGACCGGAGCGACGCTGACAGATGGCGTGAACAGCTTTACCGCGACCGGCAGCATGCATATCGTGGCGGTGACGGGCTGGAATCTCGCGGCGCTTTCGATTACCGCGCCCACCGGCTTTACCGGCACGTTCGCTTTGACGGTTGCGGCGACTTCGATGGAGACGGCGACCGGTGAAGTGGCGAATAGCGCCGTATCGCTGCCGGTCACGGTTGTACCGACCAACGTCACCAGCCCGCTGGTGATCGACCTGAACGGCGACGGGGTGCACACGATATCTCTTGCGGATTCAATCGGCAGTTTTGATCTGCTCAATAACGGTAGCCCGATCAACTCCGGCTGGATTTCGGCAGAAGACGGATTCCTGGCGATCGACAGCAACCACAACGCACGCATCGATGATCGTAACGAATTGTTCGGCGGTAGTCTGGGCGAGGGCTACGCGAAGCTGGCGGGCTTCGACAGCAACCACGATGGTGTGGTGAACGCCAAAGATGAACGCTTTGGCGAGCTGAGGATCTGGCAGGATGCCAACGGTAATCATCAGACGGATGCGGGCGAGCTGCATAGCCTGGCCGACTTTAATATTAACGGCCTGAACGTGAACCATACGATCGTGCCCGAGGTGCAGAACGGTAACTGGCTGCTGGAGCGCGGCACGGTGACGTTCAAGGACGGGCATACGGCCGAGATGGCGGATGCGTATTTCGAGATCGATCCGAATCAATCGCCTGATGTTGGTGCCGAGTCGGTTGAAGCGGGCGCAGCCGACCCATCCCGCATTCTGGGATTTGACGGTGGCAGGGATGCGATCTACGAGGCGCTGAGAACGTCTTCGCTGCCAGCGGCCATTGACTGGAAAGCGCAGACAGCCGCCGCTAGCCCGTTTGCCGATGACGATGCGAAAAAGAAGAAATCAAAGAGCAATGCCAGCTGGCTCAGCAATTTCCTCGGCATCGATAAATCGGCAGCCAGCCTGTCGGATTCCACCGGTTTGAATGTCTCGACACCCGTCGTTGAGGAGCCGAAAGAACCGTTCGTTGAGCGCCGCCAGGGTGCGCGCGATGCGGATGGTACGAAGGTGAATAATGACAGGTGAGTTGATCATGCTGAAAGTACTTGTTCTGGCGTTGGTGATGAGTACGACTTATGCCATTGCCGGGGTGGTGGATAGCGAGTCGATCATCGACACCCATAACAAGTGGCGTGCCGAGGTGGGCGTGGGCAAGCTGAGTTATTCGCCGGAGCTGGCGGTGTCCGCGCAGGCATGGGCGGATCACTTGAAGCAAACCAACGCGTGCAAGATGAAACACAGCAAGCCCGAGGGAAAATACGGCGAGAATCTGTATTGGGCCAGCGCGCTGGCTTGGTCGGACGGTCGGCGCGAGTTGCAGCAGGTGTCATCCGATAAGCCGGTGGATAGCTGGGGCAGCGAGATTCACGATTACAACTATGCAAAAAACGACTGCAAGCCGGGGAAGATGTGCGGCCACTATACGCAGATGGTGTGGAAGTCCAGCACCAAGGTGGGTTGTGCGATAGCGGTGTGCGAGGATAGTCAGGAGCAGGTGTGGGTATGTCAGTATCAGCCCGCCGGGAATATGGTGGGCAGTAAACCTTATTGATTGGAATTACTGGGGGAGGTTTTGTTGCGGGGTTGTTGTATTGACCCGCTTACAGTTTGATCGGGAAGTCTGCTTTGCATCTGACGCCAGCCGGTACATCAAGCCTGGGATTGGCGATTTCGAGGAATACGCCGAATGTTCCGCTGGCTGCATCAACGATGCGGTCGATGGTGTTGACGCTGCCGGAGTAATGCCCGCCGACTGGGAGTTCGGGTTCGACGCGGACTTTCATGCCGCGTTTTACTTTGCCGAAAGCGCTGATGGGCAGGATGACATAAACCCGCAGGGGGTTGAGTTGGGCGAGTTTCAGGATGGATTTGTTCTGGCCGCTGGGTTCGACGGTTTCGCCGGGATAGAGGAATTGGTTGACGACTACGCCGTCGAACGGGCTGCGGAGGGTGCGAAGTTCAAGCAGGCTGCTTTGCTGTTGCCATTCGAGTTTGGCGACTTCCTTGTTTTCTTGTGCAAGTTTTAGTTCGGCCTCGGCCTGCTTCAGGTTGGCTTCGGCTTCGTCCTGCTCTTGTTGGGACAGGAAGTTTTGGGCGCGCATGTCGCGTAGCCGCTCGAATTTTTGTTTGGCGAAAGCGATTTTGTTTTCAGCGGTGACGGTGGGTGCGGTCATTTCGGATTTGTAGCGGGCCAATTTGGCTGAGGCGGTTTCGGCGGTGGATTCGAGATTCGCGATGACTTGCCCTTTATGGACTTTGTCGCCGCGCCGCACATTGACTTTATCGAGCAGGCCGATAACCGGGCTGCTGATGTCGACGGTTTGTGTGGGTTCTATCATGCAGTCGAAGGTCGCAGCTTGTGCGTTGGAGCACATCGAGGTTGATAGCAGCAGGAGCGGGAAAAGTTTTTTTGTCATCATGATGTGCGGTAGATATTACTGTTTGATCGGGTGGTTATAATCAATTTTATGAACGTGGATTATATGTGGCATGCTGTCGGCGGGCCAGTGCATATTCAGGGGTGATGTTTTATGGCGTTGAGTTCGCCGGATAAAAGTCGTAGCGGGGCGGGAAGCTGGTCTGTTGAGGGTGATGCCGAGATATGGCGCATTTTTTCCGCGCCGGGCAGCGATGAACGATTTTGCCAGGCTTGGCTGGCTTTGCTGTGCAAGCAGTTGCCGGATGTCGCTGCGGGCGTGGTGTTGCTTCAGTCCGACAAGGAGAATACGTTTCTTCCGGTCGCGGTGTGGCCGGATGTCGCGCGCGATTTGTCTTTCCTGGGCAAGGTTGCGGAGCGTGCCCTGATCGAACGCAGGGGAGTGGTGCACCGGCCCGAGGATACGTCGGGCCGGTTTCTTCATGTTGCTTATCCGGTTGAGGTTTTCAGTCGCATGGTTGGTGCGGTTGTGCTGGAAGCCAGCCTGCGCTCCGAAGCGGAAGTGCATGTCTTGCTGCGCCAATTGCATTGGGGGATTGCGTGGCTGCACGATTTGTTCAATCGCCGCGATTTGGCCAGCCAGCAAGGCAAGAGCGAGCGCATCGGTTCGGTCATGGAGGTGCTGGCCACTGCTCTGCGCCGCGGTCGTCTGCAGCAGACGTTGTTTGATATTGCTAATCATGTTGGCCGCCAGTTGAAATGCTCCAGGGTGGTCATCGGGCTGGTAAGCAACGGCGTGCTGAAGGTGTCGGCGTTATCCAATGCGGCATGGTTTGAGAAGAATTCCAGCATCATGCAGTTGTACAAGTCGGCGATGGAGGATGTGTTGGACCGGATGGAGCCGGTTGAGTACCAGCTTACGGTGGATCAGGAGTCGGTTTCCGCAGGGGAGCAGGATTCTGTTCATGCCCGTCTTGCCCGCGAGAGCGGGGCGAAGTTTGTTTTTTCCGTGCCGCTGGTGGCCGGGGCAGAGTGTATCGCTGTGCTTACGCTGGAGCGGAATTCAGGCAGCGCATTTGATGCGATTGAGCACGCCTGGGTGGACTCTCTGGTGGGTTTGCTGCCCGCAGTGATCGAGCAGAAGCGCAGTGCGGAGCGCGGATATATTTCGCGTTTGCGAGAGGATGCAGGCAAGTTGCTGGAGCGTCTTTTCGGGCCGCGTTTTCTGGTCTGGAAATTCAGCGCATCATTATTGCTGGTGTCGCTGCTGGTGCTGGCGTTTGGCGAGATCGATTACCGCGTGACGGCAAAAACGGTGATTGAGGGCGAGGAGCAGTTGGCTGCGGTTGCGCCGTTTGAGGGCTTTGTCGCGGCCAGCTTTGTGAGGGCCGGAGATACGGTCAAGAAGGGGCAGGTGCTGTGTCAGTTGGATGACCGGGATTTGAAGCTTGAACAGCAGAAATGGAACGGTGAGCGCGGGCAGTATGAGCGGAAATTACGCGAGGCGGTGGCCAATCATGATATGTCCGAGGTGCAGATATTGACTGCGCAGGTGCAGCAGGCCAGCGCACAGTACGAGTTGGTGTCCGATCGGCTGCAGCGCGTGAAGATTGCGGCACCTTTCGACGGGATCGTGATTTCCGGGGATTTGAGCCAGTTGATCGGTTCGCCTGTCGAGACGGGCAAGCAGTTGTTTGAGATCGCACCCTTACATTCCTATCGCGTGGTCTTGCAGGTGGATGAGGGGGAGCTACGGCATGTCGAGCAGGGGCAGCATGGGCAGTTGATCATTTCCGGAATTGCGGGAGACCCGATTCCGCTTAGCGTCAGCAAGGTCACTCCGATGGCGACGGCGCGGGACGGGCGTAATTATTTTAGGGTAGAGGCCAAGCTGGATAAAGCGGATGAAAATCTTCGTCCCGGTATGGAGGGGGTGGGTAAGGTGAGCGTGGGCGACCGCGGTTTGTGGTGGATTTTTACCCATACCTTTACCGATTGGTTGCGCCTGACGTTGTGGAACTGGTTGCCGTAAGGCGGGGAATGTATGGGGCGATCCGTATTCAGTCAATCATGGCATAACGCGGCCAAGCTGCGGCCCAAGCTGTTGCCGCATGCGCGGATTTTTCCGCATACCTACCGGGGCAAGCGCTGGTATGTGTTGCAGGATTCGACGGGCAGCCGTTATCACCGTTTGTCGCCGGGCGCCTATGCGCTGGTTAGCCGCATGGATGGCGTGTTGACGGTTCAGGCATTGTGGGACGATGCTTGCCGTGCGGGCGGGGACGGGATTCCCACGCAGGATGAGGTGGTGGAGTTGTTGATGCAGTTGCATTCCAACGATCTGTTGCACTGCGACGTTACGCCGGATACTGCCGAGCTGTTCGAACGCTATAACAAGCGCAAGAAACTCAAATGGAAGCAATGGCTGACCCAGCCGATGAGCTTGCGTTTCCCGTTGCTTAACCCGGAGGCTTTTCTTGCAGATTCGGCGCACCGCCTGGCATGGCTGTTTACGTTAAGGGGGACTTTGCTCTGGCTGGCAGTCGTGTTTCCTGCTTTGTTACTGGCTGGCGAAAACTGGAATGTGCTGACGCTGAATTTGTCGGATCATGTTTTATCCTCCGGCAATTTGCTGGTGCTGGCGTTTGTTTATCCTGTCGTCAAGGCTTTTCATGAGTTGGGCCACGGTTTTGCAACCAAGGTCTGGGGCGGTTCGGTGCATGAGATGGGGGTAATGTTTCTGGTTTTTGCACCGGTACCTTATGTCGATGCCTCTGCTGCTTCGGCTTTTAGATCTAAGCGTCGGCGCGTGATTGTCGGTGCTGCGGGGATGCTGGCCGAGTTGTTCCTGGCCGCGCTGGCTATGTATGTGTGGGTGCTGGTCGAGCCGGGCGTGGTCAGGGCAGTCGCATTTAACGTGATGCTTATCGCGGGGGTTTCCACTCTGGTTGTTAACGGTAATCCGCTGTTGCGCTATGACGGCTATTACATTCTGGCCGATTTGATCGAGATGCCGAATCTTGGGCAGCGCGGCCAGCGCTACCTGACTTATCTTTCGGACCGCTATTTGTTCGGTGCCAAAGAGCTAGAGGCGCCGGATGAAACGCTTGCCGAGAAACGCTGGCTGGTGTTTTACACGATCGCTTCATGGTTTTACCGCATGTTCGTGATGTTATCGATCATTCTTTTTGTTGCGGGCGAATTTTTCATTTTTGGCGTGTTGCTGGCCATCTGGGTAGCGTTCGGCATGCTGGCGGTTCCGCTGTGGAAGGCGGGGAAGCATTTGCTGGAAAGCCCGACGCTGCATCGATACCGTGCCCGTGCTGTTAAATTAACCGTCGGTACTGTCGCGGCGATCCTGATTTTGGGGCTGCTGGTTCCGTTGCCGCTTCGCACGCAGACCGAGGGGGTGGTGTGGCTGCCGGACAATGCGCTGGTTCGTGCCGGCGTAAACGGTTCCTTTCAGCGCTGGCTGGTCGAGCCGGGGTCATGGGTAAGTAAAGGGACTCCGATTTTGATGATGGATGATCCGCAGTTGGCCAGCGAATTGGCGGTGGCTCGCGCTAAAGTCGCCGAGGCGCAGGCTCGCTATGGTGTTGAGCAGTTTTCTGATCCGGTTCAGGCGGATGTGTTGCTCAAGCAGCTTGAGTATGAAAAAAATTCTCTGGCACGAATCAGTGGGCGCTATGAACGATTGTTTGTGTATAGCGAGACAGATGGTGTGCTGGCGGTATCAAAGTCGCAGGACATGGCGGGAAGGTATTTCAAGGAGGGGGAGTTGCTCGGCTACCTGATGAACAGGGATCAGTTGATCGCGCGTGTTGCGGTTGCGCAAGAGAATATCGATCTGGTACGCACCCGGTTCAAGGATGTGGAATTACGTTTTGCAGATTCGATTCCGGATACATATCGCGTGACGGTGTTGCGTGAAATGCCCGGTGCGTTGAATGAGTTGCCCACTGCCGCTTTGAGCCAGAATGGCGGCGGGCAGATTCCTGTCGATCCCGGCGATAGTCAGGGTCTTAAAACTCTGGAGCGTGTATTTTTTATGGATATGAGTTTGCCTGCCGAGGCGATTCCCAATGCTTTCGGCGGGCGCGTTTATGTGCGATTCAATCATGTCGGGCAACCGTTGTTGAGTCAGTTGTATTTCAGGCTGCGCCAACTTTTCCTGAGCAGGCTATATGTCTAACGTTTCGGCATTGCTGACCGGGCGTTCCATTGAGGTCACCGACGGGGTGTATCTGGAGCGGCTGCAGGAGCGCGAATTGGCACCGGAAGAATATTTGCGAGCGCTGGTTGCGCGTTTTCCAAAGTTGAAGTCGCGAGCTAGACGGATACGAAAATTTGTTGCAGCGGCGAATGCTTTTGAGCCGGAATTTCATGCGCTGGATGATCGGGGGCTGGCGGCTGATTTGAGCGCGACCTGCGTAGAAATGCGCCGTCTGGGATTCGCGGATAAGTTGCTGGCACGGGCTTTTGCGGCAGTACGCGAGGCGTCGTTGCGCACGCTGGGAATGCGCCATCACGATGTGCAGTTGATCGGCGGATGGGCTATGTTGCAAGGCATGATTGCGGAAATGAATACGGGCGAAGGTAAGACGCTGGTGGCTACGCTGGCAGCCTGTACGGCAGCGGAAGCGGGGGCATCGGTACATGTCATTACGGTTAACGATTATCTGGCCGAGCGTGATGCAGGGGATAATTTACCGCTTTACAGTTTTTTTTGTCTGCGGGTGGGCGTGGTTGTGCAGGGTTTGTCTCCGGAGCAGCGGCGTGCCGAATATGCCAGCGATGTGGTGTATGTATCGAATAAGGAGGTTGTTTTTGATTACCTGAAGGATCGAATCGCCACGGGTGATGCACTGGCAACCCATTACCGGCTACGTCGCCTGTATAGCCCGGATCACCAGCCGAATGTCCTGTTGCGCGGCTTGCATGTTGCCATTGTCGATGAGGCCGACAGCATTCTGATCGACGAGGCGCGCACGCCTTTGATTATTTCAGAAACCGTGCCGGACGAGCACGGCGGGGAGCTTTATCACTTAGCGTTGGAGCGTGCGGGACGATTGGTTCGCGGCGAGCACTTTAATATCACGGAGCACCGGGAAGTGTGGATGACGACATCGGGTGAGCAGTACATACGCGAGATTACCGCAGATTTGCAAGGGGTGTGGACATCCGCGTTGTGGCGGAACGAGTTGTTGCAGAAGGCGTTGACGGCACTATGGTGTTATCACCGCGATCAACACTATATCGTGCAGGAGAATAAAGTCGAGATCGTCGATGAATTTTCCGGTCGGGTGATGCCGGACCGGACATGGGAGAGCGGCCTGCACCAGATGATCGAGGCAAAAGAAGGTTGCGAGATTACCGGGCAGCGTAAGACGCTGTCGCGGATGACCTACCAGCGGTTTCTGAGGCGTTATTTGTTGTTATGCGGTATGACGGGAACTGCTACAGAGGTGAGGGCGGAATTGAAACGCGTTTATGACCTTGAAGTTTTTAGGGTGCCCACTCATTTACCTTGTGCCAGAACGCGACTCCCTAACCGTTGCTGGCAGACATCCGAGGAACGCTGGCAAGCCGTGGCGCAGCGGGCTATCGAGCTTAGTCAAGCAGGTACGGCGGTGTTGGTGGGCACGCGGTCGGTGGAAGCTTCGGAGCGCTTAAGCACAAGATTCAAGGAGTATGGCGTTGCACATGCTGTGCTAAATGCGCGCAATGATCGCGAGGAAGCGGAAATTGTCGCTCAGGCGGGCCAGTCGGGGCGGATCACGATTGCCACCAATATGGCAGGGCGCGGAACCGACATCAAGCTTGCGGAAGAGGTGGCGAATAACGGGGGCTTGCATGTCATCCTGACGGAATTCCACGAGTCGGCCCGGGTTGATCGCCAGTTGTTCGGGCGTTGCGCGCGTCAAGGTCAACCTGGGGCAGCGGAGGCGATGGTGAGCCTTGAGGATGACCTGTTCGGCCGTTATGCGCTGTTGTTGTTGGGCTTTGTTCGGAGATTTTCGGCTTCAAGGGGAGCTACACCGCTTTGGTTGTTTAACCTGCTGGTTAAGTATGCACAGAGGGCGGCGGAAAAACATAACGCAGGCATCAGGATGTCAACGCTGAAGCAGGACAGGAAACTCCAGTCTTTGCTGGCATTTTCGGGCGTGCCGAACTGAGTGCAAATGATTATGGGATGTATGCCGGTGCGTAGTTGTGGGTTGTGAATTGTTGGATCAAGTGTTATTTAAGGGGAGTGAAGTTAAATGAGTGGTTATCGGTATGGTCGCAAGGACTGCTGGAGGGGTGCATATTGAGCAAGTTGCAGCAGGTGTTTCGATTATCTGCATGGAGAGTCGGTTTTGTTGGTGTGTTGGTTGTCGGCGCTGTATTCATCAGCTGTTGTAGCCTGCCCGCTGTCGGTGCCGACCTGCTGGATATTTACCGGCTGGCTTTGCGCAACGATCCCACGCTCGAGGTGGCCAGATATACGTTGAAAGCGGCTAAGGAAAAATATCCTCAGGCGGTGGCCGGGCTGCTGCCGTCGGTGAGCGTGAGCGGCACTAATAACGTGACCCGCGCACAGAATCAGTTCAGCAACGCGCCTGGGATCGCACGCGATGTCCATGCGTGGAACTGGACGTTGCAACTGTCGCAGCCGTTGATCCGCATGCAGAACATCTACGCTTACGATGAAGCCCTAGTTGTGCTGGAGCAGGCGCAGGCGCAATTCAATCTGGCCGAGCAGGATATGATCCTGAGAATCACACAGGCATATTTCGGGGTATTGGCCAGCCGAGAGGGCATCAAGGTTGCCGAGGCTGAGCTGACTGCAACCCAGGAGCAGCTTGGTCTGGCCAAGTTGGGGTTTGAGAAAGGGGTTGCTGCCATTACCGATGTGCGTGAAGGCCAGTCACGGGTCGATCTTGCCCGTTCGCACCTCGTCGTGGCACGAAATGAGCTTGATGCCAGGAGTGCGGAACTCGGCAAGATTGTCGACGAGGTTCCCGAGCAGCTTGCCGCTCTTGGTTCCTCCATATCTATCCCTCAACCTCAGCCGAATGATCAGCAATTCTGGATTAATCAGGCGCGCGAAAGCCATCCGGCTGTCCGTGCTGCGCAAGCGGGGCTACTGGTTGCCGAAGCCGTCGTCGGTAAAACTAGGGCGGAGCATACGCCCACGCTGGATCTGGTTGCTTCCTATGGCGAGAACTATTCGTCCGGCAGCACGACGATGCCGACCGATTTTGCCTCTAAAGGGCAGACCAGGCAGATCGGGCTGCAATTTAATGTGCCGCTGTTTGCGGGAGGTGGGACGAGTTCACACGTGGCGGAGGCGATGGCGAACAAATACCGGGCGGGCGCGGAGCTGGAGGTGGCGCGACGCCAGTCGGCGACCGATGCGCGCCTGGCTTATGCGGGGGTGGTGAATGGTTTGTCGCAAATTTCGGCATTGGAATCGGCTGTCGAGTCTAGCCAGAGCATGGTGAATGACAGTCATGCCGGCTACGAATTGGGCATGTACAACAACGTTAAAGTACTGGATGCGGAGCAGCAGCTTTACACCGCGAAGCGGGATATGGTTAAGACGCGCTATGAGACGCTGTTTCAGGCGCTGAAGCTTAAGGCCGCGACAGGGAGTTTGGCCGAAGCGGATTTGATCAGCGCGAATGCGCTCTTGGTGAGATAACAGATGAAAGTCATTGTACCCAGACCAGCAGCCCGCAAGTTATTTCCATGGATGGCAATACTTAATCCGATGCGATTCTATGCAGTTATGCTGCTATCGAGCTGGTTGGTATCAACTCCTGGCGAATTACATGCCGAAGAGCTGGTTGTGGCAGAGTCATCTGCAGTGCTGCCTCTTGCCGCAGAAACGCAGGCAGCAGAACCACCGGCAGCAGTACCTCAGGCAGCAGAGTTACCGGTAGTGAAGCCGCCCTTCCAAGAGCCACCTGCAGTGAAGTTGCAGGGCAAAGAGCCAATTGCCGAATCATTTCAGGTAAAGGAAGATGAGACGCAGTTGGCTAGAAGGTTCGCCGTGCGCGAGTTGATCGAGTCGCCGTTTGAATATTCGCTTAGTGCCGGTTACCGCACTGATAACCTCAGATGGAGTATCGCCGGGCGCGGCACCAATATCGCTTCCGAAGTCGAATGGACGAAGACAGCTATTGCGCAGCTGCGTGCCGCAGGCAGGTTCAATCTAGGAAAAAATTGGCTGGTGCGCGGCATTTATTCCACCGGGGCGGTCAAGTCTGGGCGTAATCGTGATTCGGACTATGCCGGGAATGATCGTACGCAGGAGTATTCTCGTTCGGATAATAAATCGGGCGGTGCGGTACATGATGCCAGCATAGCCCTTGGCAGAAAATTCCGCCTGTTCGATCTTGCTACAGAATGGGAGTTTTATCTCGTTCCCCTGGCTGGGCTATCCATACATCAGCAGAGTTTGACGATGTACGACGGTCATCAATCCCTTCCGTTCAACAGTGAAATTTCTGGATTGCAGAATAGCTACGACACACAGTGGAGAGGCTCGTGGTTCGGCCTGGACGCTTTGCTGGGTTTGGGCGGAAATTTCATCGTGAACGCTACGGTGGAATATCACCGGGCGCGATATTCGGCAGACGCCAACTGGAATTTGCGCAGCGATCTTGCGCATCCCATCAGTTTCAAGCATGTGGCGAATGGCCAGGGGGTTTTGTTTTCTGTCGGAACTTCTTATCGTTTCAGCCGGAGCTTCCTGATGAATGCCTCGTTTGAGCAGCAAAAATGGAATACCTACATGGGTTACGACGAGACGAATTTCTCCTATGGGGCGACAAATTATTTCACGCTGAATCCTGTCAGTTGGGATTCGGCGTCAATTTCTCTGGGAGCGGTTTACCAATTCTAGTCGGCTGAGTTGAAGATTGGGTTATGGTTGGTTTGTGGATAATTTCTCGATTCATATTCGTGAGCACGGGATGGGCATTTATTTAATGGGGGTTGAACATGGTGACGCTAAAGGTAATTCCATCCATCCGGTATGTGGGCTGGTGGTTTCTGATATTGTTGGTTGCTGGTTGTGGAAGTTCGATTCCAACTCCGGTGTCCGATCCTGCTCCTGCATCCGTGACCCTGCAAGGTCAACTGATAGATGCCGTTACCGGCGGGGCGATCGTTGGCGCGCAGATCAATATCGGGTCGAGGAGTGCAACAACGAATGCAAATGGGCATTACGAGATAGGGAATTTTCCGACCAACAGCATTGGCGAAGTCGCGCGCGATTATCTGGCCACCATCACATTGACTGGGGTGGTCTCGCCCGTAGATATGTCAAATTTGGCCAACACGCCGCGCTACCCTGATCATATATTCAGGATGCCGGTGGCCCCTGGAGCGACGGCTGCTGCCACCACCCATGATTTTAAGGTGGGAAAATTGTCTGCCACCATTCAAGGTGTGGTGGGGGACAGCGAATTGTCGACGATAGGCGGCGTGATTGTCGAGCTTCAGGATAATACTCCCGGTATGGTTGGCAATCTTATTCGCACTGCAATCTCGGATGCGGTTACAGGCGGTTATGAATTTGCCAATGTCGAAGCTGGCGTAGATTACAATCTGGTCGCTCGATCCAGCGATAGCGCGATGCAGGGAAATATTTCGGCAGGTATGCTGACGGATAATCAAACATTATTGTTGCCGTTGGGAGGGACGCCTGCCTTGATATTGAGCAGTTCGGATGCCTACTCTCCGCGTATCATCCAGGTGTCTCCTGAAAACGGTGCAGATGTCTCGCCAGGCACGCTAGACGTCGTGTTTACGTTCAATGAACCGGTCAGGCAGAATGCCTACAGCGTACCGAATGCCGCCGTTCTGGATAATATTTATCAAGACATCAATGTGTCATACGGGGGGATGAAGGCGGTGAGTAATTATGCCCACACCCTGTCATGGAACACGACTTTCGATGCGTTGACTATCACTCTTCCGGATACCGGAATGTCCTCTAAATTTACTATCGACCTGGCTCTTCTGTCCCCGACTAGCACCACCTCGCTGGGAAAACTGACTGACAATGCTGGTAACAAGTTGGTGAATAGCCCGGTGTTGACGTCAGGACATTTGCTGTCTTTTACGACAAATGGAGGCGTTCTCGCTGCTCCCCCGGTTATCCTGAGCCTGAATGCGTCTGGCCTGGACAGGAATGCCACGAGCGTGGCGCTGGATTGGCAACCCGTATATGGCGCGACCAAGGGATATAACATTTACCGGTCTGCAAGGATGGGGGGCGTTGTTGGGCCGTTTATCCTGACTGCGGGGCCGGTTATTGCGTCAACCTACACCGACACTTATGCACTATCGGGTTTTAATTTGTTGCCTTCCCCTGAAGTCGCACAAAGTTATGCCTACTGGGTCACTTCGATCAATTCGGATCGGATCGAATCCGCGCCCAGCAATGAATTGATTATCAAGGATGCAGTCGCACCGTCAGTGGTGGGAACTGCCGGAATATGTGTCGCTCCTGGAGGCAACAGCCTTACGGTGCCAACCCCGGTCACTGTGACGGCCAACGGGCAGGTGCAATTTACCTTCAGCGAGCCGCTGGGGGTGGTCGCCGCCGAAACGGTAGCCAATTACACGGGAGTAAATATCAGCGCAGCCAAATTGACCACGCCCACCACGATAGTGCTGGATTTTTCAGCTCCCATTACCTGTGTTAACACCAATACGGTGGAAGTCGATGTCGGGATCACCGATGTGGCAGGCAATGCGCTGACGGGAACTCTGGCTCAGCGCACGCTGACTTATATGCCGTAGGTGAATTTAATGAACATGCAGTCACACCGGCGACTGTATGTTTGCGGTTCATAGGTTAAGGCGTCGGTACTGCACCGCTTCGGCGATGTGACTTGTTGCAATGTTGTTGTCCCCCGCCAGATCGGCAATGGTGCGTGCCACCTTGAGTATGCGGTGATAGGCTCGTGCGGAAAGATTGAGGCGACTGATTGCCTGCTGCAACAGCGCGATCCCTTGTTCGTCGGGTGTGCATAGCGCATCGATCTCGGTGACAGAAAGTTGCGCATTGGCCTTGTCCTGTCGCGCAAGCTGTCGCTGTCGCGCGATCTCGACGCGGGTCTGCAGCTCGCCGCTGGTCTCGCCGTCGGCTTTGCCGAGCAGGTCGTCCTGCGGGATGGCGGGAACCTCGATCTGTATGTCGATGCGATCCAATAATGGCCCGGAGATCTTGCTGCGATAGCGTGATATCTGGTCGGGCGTGCAGCGGCACTTGCCGTTGTAGTGGCCGTGGTATCCGCACGGGCAGGGATTCATTGCGGCGACCAGCTGGAATTGCGCGGGGAAATCCGCGCGTCTTGCTGCGCGCGAGATCGTGATGCGGCCAGACTCCATCGGTTCTCGCAATACCTCCAGCACGCTGCGGTCGAATTCAGGTAGCTCATCGAGGAACAGCACGCCGTGCAGCGCCATCGAAATTTCGCCGGGGCGCGGGTTGCTGCCGCCGCCGACCAGCGCCACGCCTGATGCGGTGTGGTGCGGGGCGCGATAGGGGCGCGTCTTCCATTTCCTCACATCGAAGTTGCCGTCCAGCGATTGCAGTGCGGCGCTTTGCAACGCTTCGGCCTCAGTCATCTGCGGCAGGATGCCGGGGAAGCGTGCAGCCAACATCGACTTGCCGGTGCCGGGTGGCCCCATCATCAGTACGCTATGCCCGCCCGCAGCAGCGATCTCCAGCGCGCGCTTGGCTTGTGCTTGCCCTTTCACTTCGCGTATGTCGGGGTAATGCGGTTGTATCGTTTGCGGCTCGCTAATAAAGGGTGCGATCAGTTCGCGCCCGGTCAGGTGCGCGACAACCTGTAGCAGCGATTTTGCCGCGTACACGGTGGCATCCTCTACCAGCGCCGCCTCCGCTGCATTCGCCTGCGGCAGCATGAAGGCGCGGCCGCTGCTCACCGCGCGGTAGGTCATCGCCAGCGCGCCGCGGATCGGGCGCAGTTCGCCGGTCAGCGCGAGTTCGCCGGCAAACTCATAATCGTTCAGGCGGTCGGCGGGGATCTGTCCGGTGGCGGCGAGGATACCCAGTGCGATGGGCAGATCGAAGCGCCCGCTTTCCTTGGGCAGGTCGGCGGGCGCGAGATTGACGGTGATCCGGCGGGCGGGAAAGTCGAACTGGCAATTCTGCAATGCGGCACGCACGCGATCCTTGCTTTCCTTTACCTCGGTTTCAGGCAGGCCGACGATCGTGAAATTCGGCAGGCCGTTGGCGATGTGCACCTCGACGGTGACGAGGGCTGCCTCCATGCCTGAAAGTGCGCGGCTATAAAGAACCGCGAGGCCCATCTTATTTTGACGCTGTGTTGCGTTGAGTTTCTAGTTCCGCGATGCGAGCTTCCAGCGCATTCAGCTGTTCGCGGGCACGGGCCAGCACCTGCGCCTGCACATCGAATTCCTCGCGCGTCACCAGGTCGAGTTTGGCGAAACCCTGTGCCAACAGCGCGCGGGCGTTCTTCTCAAAATCCTTCGCCGGGCTATTGGCAACAGCCTCGTTCAACTTCGATGACATCTCGTCAAAAAATTTCCGGTTCAGCATCACATGCACCATTTCATTTAATCGGGATGCGTCTAGTGTAGCAAAAATAACCCCGTGCACCGCTAATGTGCATTGCCTATTTTTTGTGCGTGGAGTTGGTGCGGTGGCATAGATGAAAACTGTTATGCTTGCAGCAAAAGCCCGTGGATAAAGGGTTTTGGATGTTGGCACGGATGCTGCGATAAGTGAGGCGTGGATGCTCTTATCCCGCTTTGATCACTTAAACGAAAGGAAACATGATGAAACGCAATTTACTGAACTCCCTGATACTGGTTGCCCTGGCTGTCCCCGGCGTAGCAATGGCTGAAGACTCACCGGTTTCTGCCAACGTAGGATTTGTTTCCGATTATCTGGTTCGCGGAATTTCCCAAACTTCTGGCGGCCCAGCTTTACAAGGCGGGATCGATTACGCTCTTGAAAGCGGTTTTCATCTGGGTCTGTGGGGTTCCAACATCAGCTGGATCAAGGATTTCGGCGCAACGGGTACTTCTAGCCTTGAAGTTGACACCTATGCAGGTTACGGCGGTTCTTTTGCTGATGACTACAGCTACGATGTCGGCTATATCCGTTACAACTACCTGGGTGATTACACACCGGTAGTCGGAACCGTTAAAGCCGACACGAGCGAGGTCTATGGTTCGATTGGCTATAAGTGGGTTTCAGCCAAGTATTCCTACAGCCTTGGCGACTTCCTGGGAGTGCCGAATTCAAAAGGAACTAACTATGTCGAAGTGAATGCCAGCTACACGCTCGAGGGTATGGGTTTGGATCTTGGCGCGCATTACGGCAAACAAACCTATGTGGGTGCGGAAGCAGATGCTGCTAAAGCAGCCGGATTCGATCCCTCCTATGCCGACTACAAGCTGAGCGTTGCAAAGGACGTTGGCGGTTACGTGATTGGCCTGGCATACAGCAATACCAATGCAAAGAAAGATGCCTTCTATACAACCGGCTTGGGAAAAAATCTGGCACGCTCAGCAGGTGTGCTATCCGTGCTACACGCATTTTAATTAACAGCGGGAGAGAGCAATCTCCCCCGATGAATCTCAAGGAGAACTCAGATGAAAATGGTTACCGCAATCATCAAGCCGTTCAAGCTCGACGAAGTGCGTGAAGCGTTGTCCGCCATCGGCGTGCAAGGCATCACCGTCACCGAAGTCAAAGGCTTCGGCAGGCAAAAAGGCCACACCGAGCTGTATCGCGGCGCGGAATATGTGGTGGACTTTCT
>Ga0224495_10001218_pt1 | contig 18616 bp, 3 predicted proteins | sample SF_Jul11_sed_USG_FD_168128 | JGI IMG/M metagenome (GOLD analysis project Ga0224495, IMG submission 168128) | Sediment microbial communities from San Francisco Bay, California, United States - SF_Jul11_sed_USGS_4_1 | ecosystem: Environmental > Aquatic > Marine > Sediment | place: USA: California... | reverse complement strand
AGCCGTCAAATCAATTAAGCTCCTCATTTTTTGCCGCGTATGTTATCAAGCCGGGCTTATAAAAGACAGAAAATCCAGGAGAATCAACATAGTTGAATATAATTTTATAATTTGTCTAAAATAATAGTCAGTATACATATTTATTCTTATATTTACCTGGTTATAAGATGATTGTATGGAGCCAAAAAATATTATAAATTAAATACCAAAATTTAAATTTATGTTTTTATATTTTGTACCCCAATTTTAATCTCCTCCTCCTTAACCTTCCGGGCGAACAAATCAATTGTTCGCCCTTTTTTTAGATTTAAAAATATCCGGGTTTTAATGAGTTTTCATATTTGCGATAATAATTGCGTCAGTATAATTATGCTTTTAAAATTTAACAGAGATTAAACGAAAATTACCGGCGCGTCAAAGCCAGGAGTTTTTTGATTCAACAGGTACTGTCCAGAGGTCGTGAAGACTACATCGAGCATAGGCTTTCATCCCTTTAGAAATAAAAGGAATGCTGAATCGGGCTTCCCAGTAATCAGACTTTTGATTGAACGTTTTAAAGGCTATGTCTTTACCGTCTTTGTCCATCAGACCTATTTTTTCAATATAGTGATCAGATTCATGCTTAATCGGAAATTTCACACGAACAATTACATTATCGGGGCTATCATTGTCAATTGTAACTTCGGGTGCATGTTCTTCTTCAAGGCCAATCCATTCGGCGGGAACATCTTTGGTGTATTCTTTTAATGGGGCTCTTGGCGTATCGGTCTGAATTCTATCTAAATTGCCTCTATTACAATTTATTATGGCCGCAATAATTATCGCAGCCATAATCATAAATTTATATTTTTTTAACATCATCTTATCCTTTTAGTTATTCGAAGTTCGATAAATTTTCATTGGGTTGTAGGAATCCCCTGCATTGAATATCAGGTAGTCTGTACCAGCATCATTAATTGAAATTGCATCGAAAATTCGGGTATTTCCTTGCGTCGCTAAATTATCAAAAGGGTACTCAGGTGGTTGTCCTAAACCAAACTGTCGGGTTGGGTCATAGCATGCATTTCCCGTAGCGCAGAGGGCTTCAAAATCAGCTTCTGATGTTGGGTTGGTGATACCAGCTTTACTTCTCCAGACATTGGCGCCATATGTTTTGTTGTCAAAACCAATGTATAACCTGTTGCCATTGACTTTAAGCAGTGTAACTTCGGTATTTGCTGCTGCTTTGGTGGTTTGTGACTGACCAACGCCGTCTGCCCAGGTTGCGCTTTTCATTTGTGTCATAAAGTTGCCCACGTCTCCAATAAATTGCCATGCTGCCTGCACAGTAGCGAGAACCGTTCCAGAATTGGCAGGTAGTCTCCAGAGTTGCGGGCGTTCACTGCCTGATGGGCAGACCTTTTTATCATCTACAAAATTACCCCTGGTTGCAATGGAACCCGCAGGAATGTTTACTGTCCAGGCAACGGTTACACTTAAACTTGTCGCCGATGGAGCGCCGGTTACAACTCGGCATTGAACAGGGGAGGTGTTTACACAAACGGTATCGCCAGCAACAACGCCATAACCATTTGTATTGTTAAAAACGGTATTTGTTCCTGTCAAAGTAGTTGCGCCGGCTGTTCCAGAAACTGTTCCTGCAGCAGCAGTGCCAGTCAATACGTATTGGATGCCGGTGGTCGCGCATGAATTTCGAATCATATACAGATCACCATTAAATGTTGCCATTCTCGGTATAGCCTTAAGCGCGGGTGTGATTGTATTTACGGGTTTGATGTAATCCCAGTCGCCGCCTGTTTGTGCATGAGAGGGTAGCGGGTATGACATAAACCGATTCCAGTTTATAGACGAAGGAGTGACGTCTTCCCATTGTCCATCACAAACTGCTGCACTTGTACAAGGTATTGGGGAAGTATTTTTTGAGCGTAATATGCCGCCATCTGCTTTTGAAGTTGTATTACGAACCTTGTCAAGAAGACATCGGTTGCCGATTGTTCCCGTGTCGATACATTCCCCTCCATTTGCAAGATACAATGCAGAAATACCTGCGCCGGCACCGTCATTGTCATGTTCGAACATGGTATCAATAGAAATAAGCTCACCACCCCCGCCAACACAGGCTCGGCCATTAATTATTGTTCCAGCACAACCCATTTTATTTAAAAAACTTCCATTTAAACCATTGGTTCCAATCGGGGTGCCTACGCCTGTCGTTGTATTGTATGTAACACGGTCAAATCGAATCTGCGAGCTGCCCTGGTGTTGTGTTGCATGATAAAGAGCGCCTTTGTAAATCATAACGCTCATTGCTCTATATGAACTGGCTGCATTGGTTATACCAATTGTATGATTAAAGACAAATGGGGATACTTTATTCCATGTAGTCCATTCGGATTGGTAACTGCCGCCATTATTATATCCTAAAACAAATAACATTTCTTTTGCAGATGGATACGTTGCGTTTTCACAGGCTGGCCCTGTCAAGGTTGACGACGCGACCCCTGTCGGATCATAACAACCTGCGTAAATATAGTCCACCCCAAGTAAAGGTATCGTTCCATTTTCAATAACTCCCGGAAAAGCCTGGTTACCAACCGTTACGTTGTCAGCGTCAAAAGTAATGCTTGATGCGCCTGACATATTTAAATTTGCCTGGAACATACCAGAATCTGTGCTGTTTGGTCCGATGACCAGTTTACCATTGTATTGAATCACCTGACCTGACAAAGTTACCTGATCGTTAAATGGATCGGTATAAACAGGGCCGTCGGTAATAACCAGAGGTAAGCCAAAGTCTACAGAAGCACGATCATTTGGATTGGCTTTTAAGCATCCTGTTGGCGCAACCCCGCCATTTGGCAAGATACAATTTGCGCCGGATGATGCTGCAATTACAGTATAGGCTCCTTGCGCTGGTTCTGGCGATGCTTTAAAATACACTTCGGTATCTATTCCAGAGGTATAACTGATCGGGCATGCTGCATCGTCAGAGGCAGTACAAAGCGAAACGGTATTTAACCCCGAAGGAAATGTCCAGTTTGTCAATTTATCTGCGGCATTGGTTGTGCCGCCAAAAATAAGCGGCTTGCTGAAAGAAACCTTAAACACGCTAAAAGCTGGAGACGAATCGGTAATCCTGACTCCGGCAAGAATTTTAATATTTTCTTGACCAAGAAATGTACCGGTCTTGGCGGTTGAAGAAATGGTATTTCCCGTTGGGGTTGTGATATCGACAACATTGTTCACAGTAACTGTATACAAATAATCAAGGTATTGAGAAGCTGTTGTCAATCGAACTTTGGTGTTTGATAATTGAGTTACTGCGCTTACCGCTAAAGTAGATGGAGCCGGACATTTTACTGCATCCAGTACGCAGGTAATTGCGTAATTTGCTGCATTTAAAGCGCCCGTTGCAGTGGTATCCATTTTTACATATTCTGTAAAAACAACATCTACAGTGATTACGTCCAGCGACGATGTTGACGCAACTTCAGGTAACGTATCACCGGAAAATGTTGCCGTATTGTTGGGCGAGCTGCAGGTTAAACCGCCGGTAACGGCAGTGGCCGAGCCGGAGGTCACGGTTGCTGTATATCCATTGACCGTGTTGCTTAAATGGCTGCTGGTGGTTAAGATCACGGTGGCCGAATTTAGAGTATTGATTGCTTTGGTTACAGTAAGTCCAGGTATAGAATACAAAGTTGAGCAAGTTACACCTGCTTGTGTGCTGCCTGCTCCACAATCGGTAGAAGACGTGGTTACGGGGACGTTAAACGTAAGGGTAATGGTCGTGTTGCTTGCGGCAACCGCCGAAATCAAGTTTGTAGCCGCTGGAGCCCCGGTAAATGCGGCCGAGTTGTACGGCGTAGTTACAGACAAGTTGTTTACATCTTTAATTGCGCCGGTTACAGCCGTTACAGTATACAATTGGGAAACGGTTTGTGCATCGGTGGTTAAAACTGCAATTTTTCCGCTAATACCCGCCCCGCCTGACATCACAACCTTTGTTACATTAAGACCACCGTTAAGGTTAAATCGTGACGAACAAACGATTCCTGGCTGTGAGCTGCCGGCCCCGCACTCGGTTGTTGATGCGGTTACGGTTTCAGAAAAATATACGTTTAAGTTGATATTTGAAGGAGGAGTTGCTCCTGCAATGACAGGGTTTGCCGAGTCTTTCTCGGCGACCGTTCCAGTGCCGATTAAGGCGACAAGATTTCCCGTACCGATAGTGTCTTTTAAACCCTGAACGGTCATTGTCACATCTGGAATAATTCCTGTGTCGCAACCAGTCTGACTTGCGGCATTACAAACTCCCGCATTTTCGGTAAAACTTAAATAAATGATATTATCATTTATGGTATCCCCACGTGTTAAATCAATTTTTACTCCGGTATAAGTTCCCACTGTCCAGTCGGTTGTGGTTAAAGGCGTTCCTCCATTATAACCCGGAAACGTTGTAGCATCGACGTTTCCTGAAAACGTTAATTTAACATGATCGATTTTTCCATTTCCATCCATATCAAGGGTTTCTGCGCCATTGGTGATCAATACAGGAGCTGTCGTGTTTTTTGTCCACGAAGCTGATGTCGGAGTAGATTGTGTAGTTAAGTCGGAAGATCGATAACCCTTTACGCAAACGCTTACGGTGCCATCGGCAAGACCGGAAATGCTGGCGGTGATGTGAGTTGTTATAGGGTTAACGGGGCCGATATAGGTTGCTCCAACACAATTGGTGCCTGAAATTAAAGCATAGTAGTATTGGTCAGGCGAACCTGATGATGCCGAAACGGTAATGTTTGGCGAAGTTAAATTTGTCGTTCCTGTCGGTTGGCCAGATATTGACGCCGATACTGTTGTATTGTCCTTTGTCCAGCTTGTTGATGTCGCACTTGCTGCTGCCATCAAGTTACCGGCAGCATCTTTTCCAATTACGCACAGCGTAACGGTGCCGTTTGCCTGAGCCGAAATATCGGTTGTAATTGGGGTAGCTGCCGGAACATCGATGCCGTTGTATGTTGCACCTGAACAGGTTATACCTGTTCCAACTGCGTATTGATATGAAACGACGCCGCTACCTCCAATCGTTACGTTTAATACAGATATGTTATTGGTGCCTGTTGGCGCACCAGAAATTGTCGCTGTTGGGGCAACGGTATCATAGGTCACACTAGCATCTGTCGAGGTTGAGGCATTGTTGGTATTGCCCGCCAAATCAGAAATACCGCCGGCGGCAATTGTTGGAGTTACAATGCCCTGCGGGGGCGTTCCCGTTGTTGTCAATGTCCATGTAATCCCATCAGAAGTGGTCGGATTGTTCCATGAAGCGGCAACACCTGCATTGGAAATATCTGCAGACGTAAATGTTGCCTGGTTAACGGCCTCAGTAAATACGATGGTATATGTAATTGGTAAAGTATTTACTGGATCGGCTTGACCAAAGGCCTGATTTATGGCGACACTGGGTTTTACAAGTTCATAGATTACAGTATTGTCGGTAGAGGTTGAGGCATTGTTATTTTCGGGAACAATGTTTGCGGCAAGTAACGGAATGATGGTACCCTGACTTGATGCTGTAGCGCTTATGTTAAATGTCTTGTTGTCAGCTAATGGATTTGTAATTGTCCAACCAGCGCTTCCTCCGGTGATCGTTGCTGTTCCGATTTGTGTGATGTCTGCAGATGTAAATTGTGCGGTAGTTATGGCAGAACTAAACACAACGCTAAAATTTACCGTTGAATTGTTTGTCGGGTCAGCCTGACCTGCAGCCTGATTGACCGTTACTGTAACAACCACAGATTTTGTCCATGAAACTGAAGTTGCTGCTGCCGCTGTTTGCAGGTTACCTGCAATGTCTCGGCCTCGTACACATAGAACGATGGTTCCATCGGCAAGACCTGAAATATTATCAGTGATATGAGTTCCTGCAGCAATGTCGCCGCTATAGGTCGCACCTGAACAGGTGATTCCTGTTCCGATAGCGTATTGGTAGTTTGCCACTCCGGCTCCCGAAACGATGATATCTAAAGCTGTTACGCTGTTGGTTCCGGCTGGTTGGCCTGAAATAGAAGCAACCGGCGCTGTATTATCAACAGTTATGGCAGCTGTCGAAGCTAAAGAAGCATTGCCCGCGGCATCAACGACATAAAGGTAATAGACGCCTTCTGTCATTGGAGCAAGAATGTTCGTTGAAGTTCCACTGGCGGCCTTGGTATGGGTAGCATCGGTCACAATGGTTAAAAAATCAGCCGATGATAAACCAGTTGGTGATAACCAGACGTTATTGCTTGCTGCAGCTGAGCTCACAATTGTAATCGCGCTGCCCCCTTGAACGGTAGACGACGAAGCCAGAACCAAATCTTGATTGGTCGGCGCAGAAACGTCATAAACAATTCCGCTAAAAGATTGCGGTGTTGCAGCATTGCCTGCGGCGTCTGCTCCATTAAGAGTAATTGTATAAATAGACCCATCCACAAGAACCGGCGGAGTTGAAATTAACCAGTTGTTATGAACACCATTTGACAAATCAGCAAAACCGAGTGTCATGATATGAGGGCTACTGATATCAGCGATGCCCCCCGTTTGTGTCCATGTAATGGAACCCGATGCAAATGCCTCATTTAACGTGTAACTTACTTTTGTATGGTTTACGTTAGCGTTGTTGGTTGGGCCGGTAAATGAAAATGTTGGAACGACTTTATCGAAAGTTACGCTACCTGCCGTAGCGCTTGTTACCTGATTACCGGCATTTCCAACTATGTCATTGAAGTTTATGATGAATGTTACCAGGCCGTTTGCCTCGGTACCATCCGTTAGTAAAGATGCATTATATGAGGTTCCCGATCCGGTTACAGTTGCAATACGACCGGCTATGCTGACCGATGGTGAAGTTATATTTTCACTGGCAACGATATTTATTGTAATCGTGTTGCCTGTTTTAGCATATGTTGTATTAGCATTATTTGAAGCAATAGTTACCGTAGGTAATGCAGGTATTACAGTATCTTTTATAACCGTAGACGAAGACTGTACGGCATTGTTACCTGCAACATCTGTCTGATTAGCGGTAATTGTAACTGATGCGCTATCAATCACGCTGTTTAAATTCATGCCTGCAGTAGTATAAGAAAGTGTTGTGCAGGTTGGCGTAGATGATATTCCGCCAACATTTACGGTTACAATACGACCATTTTCGGAACAAGTTCCGCTTACGGTATATATTGATTTATTTGCAATGTTGATGTCAGCAGGAGATGTTATGGATACGGCGGGAATTATATTATCAAATGTAACATTGGAACCCGATGTTACCGCACTTACTGCACCGCCTGCATTTCCCGCTGTATCGTTATAGGCGGAAATATTAAAAGCGACAACTCCGTTTGCCTCAGTACCATTGGTAAGCAAGGTCGCGGTATATGTAGCGCCGGGACCAGCAGATACTGTCGCGGCTCGACCGGCGATGGTCACGGTTGGTTGTGATATCGATTCACTTGCGACGATCGTAAGCGTTATGGTATCTCCTGTTTTGGCGTAGGCTGTATTCGCATTGTTTGATGAAATTGTTACAGTAGATAATAACGGAGCTGTATTGTCCACAGTCAACGTTGCTGAAGAAGCCAAAGACACATTCCCTGCGATGTCAATGACGTACATAACATAGGTTCCGCCAGTGCTTGGTGCAGCAAGACTCGTTGCAGATCCGCCGGCAGTGGTCATTGTAGCGCCAGCAGTAAACTGTGAAAACAAAGTTAAACCGGCAGGGGCAAACCAAATTTGATCACTGGCTGTTCCAGTAGGCACAACCGTAACAGCAGCTCCGGCTTTAGCAATGGCTGAAGTAGAAAAAACGGTATTTTGATTCGTAGGTGCAGTTGTATCAACCGTAATATTGCCAGCGGCTAAACCGGAAGTTATATTTCCTGCAGGATCAGTGATGTTAAAAGTAATGGCGCCTGACGCTACTGTTCCGGTTGGACCAACGGAATATACGCCGAGCCCATCGGCTGTCGCTGTTCCAACTAAAACGCCTCCTACATATACCTGGATCACCGCTCCCGGATTAGTTGTTCCTAATGAACCAGAAAAAACCAAACCAGAGTTTATCTTTGTAATGCCATCAGTTGTACTTATTCCAGTATCAGTTGCGCCTGTAAGAGCCGGGTTAACCGCTCCATTTGTTCCGGCAGAATAAGAAGGGGCTATGGTATCAATGGTAAATGTATTGTTTGTGGGTGCGGTTGAGTTGGAACCGGCAATGTTCTGTACTGTAGATAACGAGATTGCTGCCAACCCGTCTTTATAAGTAGTACCATTGTCTGCATTGATGGCATATGTATATGTATAAACTCCGCCAGAACCAGTCATTGCGATGGAGGTAATATTCGCTGTACCTTGTTGTGTTATACTGATATTTGGAGTTGAAGTAACATTTTGTGAATATGTTGCAGTTACATTTACATTGCCAGATTTAAACGGACCAGTTGTATTGCTACCCTGACTATAACTTATAGCAACCGTAGGAGTCAATAAATTGTATAAATTTTTAAGGCCTGTTGTTTCTGTTGCCAACATCGAATTATCAGCAATGTCATAAATGGAGGTCCCATTGGCTGGTTTTATTTCAATGGTTTCTTGGCCATTTGGTATGCCAGTGATTGCCAAGTTGATTGTAGCAGAATTTGTTCCGGCAGTGTGCGTGACTCCTGTAATAGATGCTCCAGTTGCATTACCGCCTGCATTTTTAACAAATGATAAAGTAAAATCTGCTGGAATGAGAACACCTAAAGCGCTTGCTCCATTTGAAGTGAATACGCCATCATTAAAATTTATTGTAATCGACGTATTGTCTGCGGATAGTGTCGCCCCTGTAATGGAAGGAGCTGTTTGATCAACTACCAGTGTTAATGCAGAGGATGATGCACTTACATTGTTATTTATATCGATGGCTTTTGCTGTAATGCTATGGGTTCCGGCGGGTATAATACTTGTGTGATTTATTGACCAATTGCCCCCCGTGGCTACCGAAGTATAGCTCGTAGCAACCCCATCAACAAAAAGTTCTACGGTGTTGTCAGCTGTAGCGGTTCCTGTAAAAATTAAACCTGTATCAATGCTGGTAATCGCATCCGTCGTTAATCCAGTGTTAAATAAAGCATTTGTAGTTAATACGGGAGTAGACGGAGCTGATACAGTAGGAGTTGTTATACTAGAAACGGGGGTAGTTCCTCCACCTCCACCACTTCCACTTCCACTTCCACTTCCACTTCCAGATGAAGTCGAATTACCACAATTTGCAATAAAAATAGCGGATACCAAAAAAGACACCAGCATCATTGATTTATTAATAATTATAGATTTTACAAACATATTATCCTCATTTACGCATTTCAATTTTTATCTACAAAACATTTATTATATTTTATTAGACGACAAATGCATTTTTATATAAACGAAAAGTAGCGAATAATACGAGAGACGGCAAATAAATTTAGAATTAATCTAAAAAAGATAAATTTATGCTTACTGCCTGATTAAATGACGTTTGGTGATATAATGATATTCCCTGTTTTTTAAAAATAATTCTGTAAACAAATTTTTTGGTTTACGCATTAATAATGGTATTCTCATATTACAAATGAAAAATACAAAAAAACTGGTATCGATTGCGTTTGCAGGTGCATTTATTTTTTTTATAAATTGCGGTTCAAAAGACAAACAAAATGATTCAAAAACCATGCAGCAAAAACAAATTCCTGTTCATGAGCAAAAGTTACAGGATTATTTTTCGGAGGCAAAACCCGGCAAATGGTCAGATTTGGACGAAAAACATTCCCCTGAAGTAAAAATTTTAAAAACCGCAAAAGAAATTACCGTCACTGTTGTATCTCCATTTGTTTCAAAATCAGATCATTATGTTGAAGCAATATTGCTGACAGACTATATGTTAAACGAAATGAATAAAAAAGAATTTTCAAAAACGGATAGAAGTCAAATTAAAACGGTTTTTACATTACCGGTATTTTCAAAAGGTGAATTTTATATTCTTTTAAAATGCAATTTACATGACACATGGTATAAGAAAATTTTAATTCATTAAAAGGGGGGGCGAAAGGTTAAATCTCCTGCCGGTGCGGGTCGCGACCCGCACCGGATATCGGCAACCCCCCTGGGCTGCACATGGTTGCAGCCCACCCCCCGCGTATACAAAATGAACTGTCTATGATGTAATACATAAGCGCAGGTTTAAATTTTTCAATAATCAATCGCGTTGAGTCAATACCCTGATAGGCGGAGCAGTAAAAGTGCCGATGACGGGATTTGTATCACAAATAGAACCGTCAGAGGTGTATTCTTTACAGCCAGTAGTCATATAAAGGTATTTGTAACCTTGTTTTGACTGCGATGTAAATGACAGTAACTGGTAGCCATAGCAAAATCCGCCGAGGCCGCCGCTATCGCCACCAAGTGCTGTGTGATTAGTACATTGAGCTGTTGAGCCGGCCACGCGGCCAATTTCAGTAAACGAATTTTTATCAGTCGGCACTGTTGGCGAAGAATAGACTCTTGCTCCGTCTTTTTCGTTGTCGAAACCAATATAAAGATTATTTCCGTTTACAACCAGCATAGAGACGGCTATGTTATTGATAGTCTCAGCTCCGGTTCCAGAACCCTGACTTGTTGTTGTTAAAATTCTGCTCCAGTTGGCTTTATTGGTACAGGCTGTAGTACATTTCCAGAGTTCGCCGCCAAACCGGGTTGTACCTGCAAAAGTATTGGTCACATTTCTTGCCAACAAATAAGCGGTATTAGTACCGTCAAAGTACTTAACCATAAAAGGCATGCCTTTGCGACCTGATGGTATTTTGTCAGGGGCATTTAGCGCCAAAGTTCGGTTGGCACCAACACACCAGTTGGCTGGAACGTTACCGGCTGTGCAAGTAGCACCTGTATCATTGATTACTGCAGTAAAGTCAGTACTTAAGTTTGGCTTGCCTGTAGTATCATTAACAGTTGCCCATACCATACCACCGTTGTTACCCATGAACATGGTAGTTCCGTCGACAAATATAAAGTCAACACCTACAGTGGTGGCAGTATTGCCTGCATTACCACCAATTGCTGCAATGCTCTGCGTATTGTTATTCCAGTACGTATCGGCCGTAATCTGTGCACAGGTTTTTGTAGTCGTGTTAAAGCTGTAACTTCGTAATACAGGCCTTTTTGAGCCGTTAGAGGTTATGCCTAAAAATAAATTTTTTGTCGTAGCTGCAAGTGATTCCCCGCCCACCATACCGCTGGAACTTGATCCCATGCTACAGTTGTAAAAATCGAGCTGTTGATCAATATCAGTTGTAAAAAAGATTTGTTTTATCATAGGTGAATCAATAGGAACCAAGAAAAGGAAGTCTTTGGATATAGCGTCGCCCTGATCAGTCATTTGCGCTGATTGGAAAAAGCTGATGGCATTGGCATTTGGATTGGCCGGCGCCGGCGTACTATGGAAATAGCTCAACAAATCAAGGGTATCCCAGAATGAAATGGCAAGCGGGTTCGCTCCATCTGGTTCGAAACGATAGGCTCCGCTATCGGTATCATTTGGTCCCAGATATATTTTACTGTTATAACCAAAGGCAAATGAAAATGCGCTCCCGTCAGCAAATGGGTTGGTAAATAAAGGACCGTCTTGAATAGTTTGAATCACCTGTCCCTGGCCTCTAAAGGTCGCTTGATTGCCGGGAACGCCCAGAATTACATTGTTGTTGGCATCGGCAATGGTTGCAGCCGCCGTAATTGTATAAAATGTTCCCGTCTGATTATTCGTATGGTGTATAATAAACACCGACGGATCAGATGTAGCTGAAACCGAAGTGATGTTTCCAAGAGACGGCGTAATGGTATAATTGGCAACATTGGTCGCTCCTGCGGCTGTCATAGGTTCGCTGTAGGTGATCTGAGCTGACAGCGAATCCAGAGATAGAGCCTGCAATAGTTTTGGTTTGGTTATATCTGTAGCTGCCGTACCAAAGGCTGTGGCAACATTGGGTGTGCCAACCGGTTCAATTTCATTGGCATCATAGATGTTTTTAGAAGCGGTGGCCTTGTATTCAGTATCGCTGCACTGTGCGTCGGTTTGAAGATCATAGACGGTTGTTGATACCGACCTGACAGAAAGCGGTACACCCACAATTGTTGTACAGGTTTTTGGCGTTTGAACCGCAAGCGAATAATTTGACGCCGTTACCGCTTGAAGGTAACTCATCGGTTCAGAAAACACAACTCGTAGCCAATAGCCTACAGCGCCATACTGTGTTCCATTATCATAGAATGATGAGGCGGCAATAACATAAGGCGCAATGGTTTGCTGAATGGTTAATGAATGGGTTGATGACATCGAGTTATCGGCTGCGTCATAGATTGCGGTACCATTATAAGGCTTTAGTATGTCAGCGCTGATGTCGGTTGAATCAAATACGACATTTGCAAATAATTTTACAAAAGCATCTGATGATGCGCAGTTGTCAGTACCGTCAACCGATTCTACGCTGGTGACAAATCCATTCGTGCTGGTATAGGCAAAGTCAAAGGTTGACGAACCTGCGTCCTGAATCAATTCTCCGCCTGAACCGCATGTGGGTTTACCAGGTTGTCCCCAGACGTTTTCGCTAAATCTTACAAAAATGTACCTGTCGCCGACGCGCGCTGTAACTGAAACAAAAACTGGTTTTGCGGAATCAACTTCGTTTACGCTGGTGGTTAATACGTTTCCGTTGTCGTTGGTTCCAGCTGTTGCACATTGCGCTACAGTCTCATTGATATAGCATTGATTTATACCATCGTTATCTTTGATATTAGATGCAACTGCTAACAAGTCAGGCTTTGCTCCGGTATCATAGTCAAGACCTTCGTCAAATTTAAAGTAAATCACTTTATCATTATCTATATCGGCTGCATAGGTTGGGTCAATACGAACATTGTTATAGCCTGAAACAAACCATTTTGTGTTAGCTGCGCCCAGTGTATTGGTGTCTACATAGCCGTCAATCGATGTATCAAGAATATTTAAATCAAAGGTTATTTTAACATGATCTATTCGGCCGTTTTCATTGGTATCTATGTATTCCGCAGAAACGACTACCGGTCCTTTCTCGCCGCTATCAAAAGCTCCAATGATAGCCGGCATTGAAATCATATTGGCTCCAGGGTTGTTACCAGCCGAGTCTTTTAATGTTGTTCCCACAACCTTGATGGTTGAGGCCTCTGTTACGGTTGTTGCGCTTGTTGCAAAAGTCACTGTAAGCGTATCATTGGCATTGGCAGTGGTTGACCATGCGGCCGATGTAATGTCGGCAGGCGCCCCAAAGTTTCCTGTTCCGAGAGTAAAAATAGTATCAAGATCAACACCGGCCAATGAGAGAGCATTGGTTGACTCGGTAAAGTAGACGACAAGTTGATCACCTGTTCCTGCTTTTGCCGAATTGTTATTGTTTCCCGTATTGAAGGCTTCGGCTTTCCAGATATACGGACCGGCCTTATCTGTTTCATTTACATCAGACGATGCCACGTTTCCGGTATTTTGATACAACATACCATGACCGGATGCCGCAACGACTGTAGTCGCAGACGCTGTTAAATCGGGAAGTACTCCGGTGTCGGTTGCTGTTCCCTCGTCGAATCTCAGGTAAACAATATTGTCGTTTGCCGTATCTGTTCCGCATCCCGAAGCGGTAACGGCAGTTCCGTGAATCAAACGAACGTTGTTATAGCCAAGTACCTGCCATGCGCTGGTCACATTTCCCAGAGAGTTTGCAATGTAACCGCTAAATGTAGAATCTGTAACAGGTTCGTTAAAAGTGATACGATAGGTGTCAATTTTTCCATTTTGACCTCCGTTACAATCCAAAGTTTCAGCGCTTGAAATGACAAGGGATGGATCGTTATCAATGATGGTGGCAACCGCTGTACTTCTCGAAATAATGGTTCCAGCGGAATTTCCTGACAAAGTAAATAACAGGGTCTCATTAGTTTCAGAAAGTAGGTCGTCTGTTACAGAAATGACCACATCTTTATAATAATTTGGCTGACTACCTAACCATGTATTTGCGGTACCGCTGGTTGCCGTATAATCAGAACCAGCAGAAGCGCTGCCATTGGAAGTTGCATAATTTACAGATTTTCCGGCACATGTAGTTGCTACGCAGGAAATGCGAACGGTAAGGTTACCGCTTTCCACATTGCTGACATCGGCAACTGAAAAGTTGGGTTGACCATCATCATCCGTGATGGTTGCCGTATGAGAGGTAATTGCCCCCAAAGTTGCATTTGCAGGGTTACTCAATGTTAACAATACATTCTCCCCAAATTGTGTTCCGCTAAGAGTTTCGTCTGTCAGATCGTTTACGGGAGTCAAAACAACATTAGCAGAGACTTGTCCTGCTGGAATGATCAACTGAATGCCGCTTGAACGAGTTAACGAATAGTCTGTTATTGGAATGGCGTATTGACTTGCCACCGGTTGCCCGCCTGGCGTTACATCATTAACATCTACTGTTATATCTTTGCCAGAAATGGCTGACAGATCGACGGCAATATTTAATGCTGAGCTTTCATTTGCTGTGGCCGAAGAACTTGCATTAAAAGAAACCTGTGGCGAAGCATCATTGTCTAAAATGGTGTAAACATGAGTTGTTTGTCCGCCTAGATTATAAGAGGCGCCTCCGCTGGTAAGCGTTACCGTAAAGTTTTCATCAAATTCATCGATGGCGTCATTGACAACCGGTACAGTGATCGAATACGTAGATGATCCTCCGGGAACAAGAACGGAACTGGACGATGTGTAATCGGTTCCGCTGGTTGCTGGGTGAACCCCAGACCCAGCTATCGTATAGTTTACAGTTATAGCTCCAATGGGCGCAGGGCTCAAGTTAAATGTAATGGTTGGCGATGTAGACTCGGCGCCGCTTGAAGACGCCAAGGCAAAACTTACCGAAGGCGTTGCCGCATCGTCATTTAAAATCGTTCCTGTACCGGTAGTACTGGTTCCGGCGGTAACATTAGACAGCGCCGATAAGGCTACGGTAAAGTTTTCATCAGTTTCATTTGTCGCATCGCCGTTTACATTAACAGTTATTGTTTTAGAAAGGTCTCCCGGATTAAAGGTTAGCGCTCCTGATGCGGAGACGTAATCACTGTTAGCAAGGGTTGCGGTGCCGTCAGACGTGCCATAGTTCATGGTTATGGTTTTTTCGCTGGCGGCGCTTAATGTTGCGGTAAACGTAAATGGCGTTGTACCGCTGTTGCCTTCATTTGTCGAAACATTGTTGATCGATACTGTTGGCGGGTTGTCGTCGTCGATAATAGTTGCCGTATGAGTTGTTGTACCAGATGCTGTAGCATTGGTAGCAGTTCCCATCGTTAAAATAATGGTTTCATTGTTTTCATCAATAGAGTCGCCAAGAATGGTAATCGTAACCGTTTGCGTTGTTGAACCCGCCGGTATAGTTATGGGGCTAGCTGTTATTGAATAATCGGTACCTAGCGTTGCTGTCCCCGTTAGAGTAAACGGAACAATAACATCCCTTCCTGAAACTGTCGAGAGCTGGGCTGTGACAATCATCGTCGAACCATTTGATTCGCTATTTACGTCTGCAGTACCCGGACTATTTTGACTGACTGCTGTAAACTGAACGGTTGGCAATGCATCATCGTCATTTATAGTGAATGTATGACTTGATGGCGCGCCAATCATGTATCCGGAACCGGTTGACAAGGAAACTGTAAACTGTTCATTATTTTCGTTTAGAGTGTCTCCTTTGATGGTGACAGGTAAGTTATAGGTTGTATTTCCAGCCGGAATCGTAATTGAACCGGAATTGGTGTCGGTAAAATCAATACCATTGCCGGTTGCAGGATTAGCTCCCGATCCTGAAATGGTATAATTCAAAGTAATTGGATTAGCGTTGGCAGGGCTGAGAGTAACCTGAAAATTTACGGGAGCATCGGAATTCCCTTCAGTTGCCGAAGAGGATGCCGCGCTAAACTGTATGGTTGAAGCAGTGTAAAGGTTTATCACGCTGGTTGCGTCTGTAATTGCTTCTCCATTTCCTGCAAGGTCGAAGACCGATATTACACTAGAGCCATTTTTTGTAAAAATTTGAATGGTCTCATTCCCGTTTGGCGTTCCCGTTACGGTTAAAAAGACTCTGACAACCGTTTCTCCGCCGGTTAGATCTGTGGCAGATAAACTTGTGGTGGAATCTGGTTTTTTAACAGAAAGAATGCTGGCTCCAGTCGCATTACCTGTGCCTTTTACAAAAGTTAGACTTAAATCGCTGGATAATAGCGCTGTTGCGCCAGTATGGTAGACGCCCTCTGAAAAGGTAATGTCAAGATACCCATTGTTTGCAGCTAAAACGGCATTGCTGATCGAAGGAGAAGTCTTGTCAAACAATACGGTGGTTCCGTTGGAAACAGTTACCATGGTTCCGGCATTTCCTGCAATGTCGCTAAAGCTAATGGTAAATGGTACATTTCCGGGAGCATCTCCTGATGCCATCACATGAGTTGCAGTCCATGACAGAGGACCGCCGGATACAGAGGCTACGTTACCGGCGATAGAAACAGATGGCGTAGAAATATTTTCGGATGCCGTAAACGTTAATGTAACCGTGTCTCCAACTTTGGAAAGCGCATCATTGGATGGGTTGTTTGAGATAATATTTACAGAGTTTGCAATCAGGGACGGAGCAGTATTATCCACGGTCACAGAATTTGTAGACGCAGTGGAAATATTGCCTGCAGCATCAATTATATACAGGTAATAGACGCCATTTGCCGAGGGCGCATTGATCGAGGTTGATGTTCCCGATGCCGCCATCGTCATATTGGTTCCTGCCGTAAAAACAGTGGTGCCTGCTGGAGCCAGCCATACTTGATTGGTGGCATCACCAGAGCTAACTATTGTTACTAAAACGCTTCCCTTTACAGTACTAGAAGATGTTAAAACTGAATTTTGGTTAGATGGGATTACGGTATCTTTTACAACGGTAGCCGTAGCCGCGGCGCCAATATTTCCCGCCGAATCGATTAGGGTGACGCTTAAAGTTAAGGTGCCATCATTTAAACCGGTTACATTTATTGCAGTTAACTGATCGGTCGCGGTAGCAATGGTTCCGGTATTGCTGACGTTTGTACCGCCGCCAGAACTGGTTATGGTATAGTTATAAGTTGTACCAACTTCGGCAGCGGTAAAGGTAAATGATAATGCGGTTTTGTTGGCATTGTTGATGGCTGCCTGATTGATGGCCACAGAATAACCCGATGGGTTTGTCGTATCTACTGTTAAAGTCGCCGTAGAGGCCGGGGAAACATTGCCTGCGGCGTCTATTACATAAAGAACGTAGGTTCCTGCGTTATTCGGAGATGTTAGACTGGTTGCTGATCCGCTAGTCATTGTCATGGTGTTTCCCGCAATAAATTGAGAAAATTGCGTTAACCCGGCTGGCGCAAACCATACTTGATCGCTTGCAGTTCCCGTGGGAACAATCGTTACCGCAGTTGAGCCTTTTGTAATGGTTGAAGTTGCAAATACGCCATTTTGCGTGGATGGAGCTGTCGTATCTACAGTAATGCTGCCTGCTGAAATGCCAGAAGTTAGATTCCCGGCTGGGTCGGTTATACTAAAGGTAATGGCTCCCGACGTGACTGCGCCAGTTGGACCAACCGAATAAACTCCAGACCCATTGGCTGTGGCTGTACCAACGAGAACCCCTCCAACATAGACCTGGATTGTAGATCCGGCATTTGTAGTTCCTAGCGATCCAGAGAATACCAGTCCGGTATTGATGTTAGTGATACCATCCGTTGTGCTGACTCCTGTATCCGTGGCGGCAGTCAGCGCAGGGTTAACCGCGCCATTTACTCCAACAGAGTAAACGGGAACAGCCGTATCAATGGTAAATGTATTATTGGTTGGGGCTAATGCCGTATTGCCGGTGCCATTTAGAACCGATGAAAGGCTAATCGTTGCCAAACCATCAATGTACGTTGATCCGTTGGCCGCATTTACAGAATAGGTGTAGGTAAAAATATTGCCGGGGGCTCCGCCAGTCATGGCTACACTGGAAATGGCGGCGCTACCTTGTTGGGCAATGCTGATGTTTGGGACAGTGGTTACATTTTCTGAATACGTAGCAGTTATGGTGACATTTCCAACCTTAAAAGAATTTCCTGTATTTCCGCCCTGATTATAAGTAATGGCAACCGATGGTTGAATTGTGCTGGTTACAAAGGTGTTGTTTGTGGGCGCTGCCGCAGTGTTGCCGGCTAAATCATTTATAGCAGAAAGCGTGACCGTAGCAGTCCCGTCTATGTAAGTTCCGCCAGTCGCTGTATTTACAGTATATGTGTACGTATAAACGGCTCCTGAGCCGCTCATGGCAACGTTTGAAATGGCCGCGCTACCCTGTTGTGAAATGCTGATATTGGGTGTACTGGCTACTGACTCCGAGTAGGTTGCCGTAATCGTAACAGGCCCGGCAACAAACGTTGGTCCGGTATTCCCGCTCTGGTTGTAGGTTATTGCAACCGTAGGAGCTGTATTATCCACTGAAAAAGT
>Ga0224495_10001217_pt1 | contig 18619 bp, 16 predicted proteins | sample SF_Jul11_sed_USG_FD_168128 | JGI IMG/M metagenome (GOLD analysis project Ga0224495, IMG submission 168128) | Sediment microbial communities from San Francisco Bay, California, United States - SF_Jul11_sed_USGS_4_1 | ecosystem: Environmental > Aquatic > Marine > Sediment | place: USA: California... | reverse complement strand
CGTCGAGCACCGAGAAGAGCGTGCGCAGGTTCTCCCAGGCCATGCCTGGCGGGGCCGCCGCCTCGGGGGCCGCTTCGATCGCGTGGCAGCGCACGCCATGCAGGAGCCCGATGGGCAGCGCACGGGCTTCCGCGTGGGTCAGCCCCTCCGGCAGGCGGGGCACCTCGCCAAAGGGCAACCTGGCCCAGCCTGGCCGGGCGAGCACACGCGGGTCATCGGAGGACCCGGCAAGCGGCGGGCCCAGTTCTACCAGCAGGCGGTCGCCTCGGTAGACGAACCAATGGCCCGGGCCGGGCGATTCGCTGACCAGGTGTTCAAACCCCTCCGGGCTGTGAAAGGCGAGCCTGGGCACGATTCCTCAGCCGATCGCCTTATCGATCATTTGCGCGCCCTGCTCGGTCAGAAAGCCCTTGAACGCGGCCGCGGCGCCCGAGAGCCGCTTCTTCGCGCGGTGGATCACGTACCAGTCGCGCATCACCGGAGTTCCTGCGATGCGCAACACGACGAGGCGCCCCGCGGCGAGTTCCAGGCCCACGGTATGCAGGGACAGGAAGCTCACGCCCATGCCGGCCATGACTGCCTGCTTGATGGTCTCGTTGGAACTCATCTCGATCGTCTCGGCCGGCGTGAAGTCGCGCTCGGCGAAGAAATGCTCCATCGCCGCGCGGGTGCCCGATCCCACTTCGCGGATGAGGATGGTATCGGTGGCGAGCCGGGCGAGCGCCGCGCGCGGGCGGCGCGCGAGCGCGTGCCCGGGGGCGCTGATCAGCGCGAGCGGGTGCCTGGCGAAGGCCACCGCTTCGGTGTCCAGGCCGTGCGGTGCCCGGCCCATCACGACCAGGTCGGCGCTGTTCTCGGCCAGCTCGCGTACCACCGCCTCGCGGTTGCTGACCGTCAGGCGCACCTTGACGAGCGGATAGATCTGCCGGAACTCGGCCAGCAGTTTGGGGGCGAAGTATTTCGCCGTGCTGGTCACCGCGAGCTGCAGTTCTCCTCCGCCGGCACCCTTCAGGGCCTCGATCGCCTCCTCGGCCTCGCGCAGGCGTTCGAGGATCGCACGGCAGTGCCGCAGCAGTTCCTCGCCCGCGCGCGTCAGATGCATGCGCCGGCCGATTTGCTCAAAGAGCGGCAAGCCCGCCGACTGCTCCAGTTGCTTCAACTGAATGGAGACGGCGGGCTGCGTGAGATGCACTTCCCGGGCCGCGCGGCCGAAGTGCAGGTGTCTGCCGGCCGCCTCGAATATGCGCAGCTGTTTGAGAGTCAGATGGCGCAAGGCAGTGTTTCGAAAAATTTATTGATTCAATTAGAACATTTCAGTAGTTCTTATGGCAAGAGAGGGCTAACTTGCGTCTTTCTTGAAAGAGGAGCGGAAGTTTCCCTCCTCGGGTTGGACGGCGCGGGGGGTATCCCTCGCCGGGTGAGGCGCTCTTCGAAAGGACGGCCATGGGAAGCTCGGACGCGAAGGTCGCGGCAAGCGAACGCTACCGCGCAGGAGTGATGAAGTACGCCCAGATGGGCTATTGGGACGGCGATTACGTCCCGCAGGATACCGATGTGATTGCGCTGTTTCGCATCACGCCGCAGGAGGGGGTCGATCCGCAGGAGGCCGCCGCCGCCGTGGCCGGGGAATCGTCGACCGCGACCTGGACGGTGGTCTGGACCGACCGCCTGACCGCCTCGGATCGCTACCGCGCCAAGGCTTACCGGGTCGAACCCGTACCGGCGATTCCCGGTCAGTACTTCGCCTATATCGCCTACGAGCTCGACCTGTTCGAGCCCGGATCGATCGCCAACCTGACCGCCTCGATCATCGGCAACGTGTTCGGTTTCAAGCCGTTGAAGGCGCTGCGCCTGGAGGATATGCGCCTGCCGGTCGCCTACGTGAAGACCTTTGACGGCCCGCCCACCGGTATCGTGGTCGAGCGCGAGCGGCTGGACAAATTCGGCAGGCCGCTTCTGGGCGCCACGGTCAAACCCAAGCTCGGCCTCTCAGGCAAGAACTACGGCCGCGTGGTGTACGAGGCGCTCAAAGGGGGGCTCGACTTCACCAAGGACGACGAGAACATCAACTCGCAGCCTTTCATGCACTGGCGCGACCGGTTCCTGAACTGCATGGAGGCGGTGAACCGCGCGCAGGCCGCGTCCGGCGAGATCAAGGGACATTATCTGAACGTCACCGCGGCGACGATGGAGGACATGTACGAGCGCGCCGAGTTCGCCAGGGATCTGGGCTCGAATATCGTCATGATCGATCTGGTGGTCGGCTGGACCGCGATCCAGTCGATGGCCAAGTGGTCGCGCCGCAACGATATGATTCTGCACATGCACCGCGCCGGGCACTCGACCTATACGCGCCAGAAGAGCCACGGGGTCTCGTTTCGCGTCATCGCCAAGTGGCTGCGCCTTGCCGGAGTCGATCATCTGCACGCCGGCACCGCGGTCGGCAAGCTCGAGGGCGACCCGATGACGGTGCAGGGCTACTACAACATCCTGCGCGAAGAGCGGAACGCCGTCGATTTGCAGCGCGGCGTGTTCTTCGAGCAGGATTGGGGCGGCTTGAGAAAGGTAATGCCGGTCGCCTCGGGCGGCATCCACGCCGGGCAGATGCACCAGCTGCTCGACCTCTTCGGCGACGACGTGGTGCTGCAGTTCGGCGGCGGCACCATCGGCCACCCGATGGGCATCGCCGCGGGCGCCACCGCCAACCGCGTCGCGCTCGAGGCGATGGTGCTCGCGCGCAACGAAGGCCGCCATATCGCCAGCGAAGGCCCGGCGATACTGGAGGCGGCGGCCAAGCACTGCGTGCCGCTCCAGCAGGCGCTCGACACGTGGAAGGACGTGAGTTTCGACTACGCTTCCACCGACACGCCCGATTTCGTTTCCACGCCCACTGCCTCCTGAGGGGACACTGCCATGAGACTGACCCAGGGAACCTTCTCCTTTTTGCCGGACCTGAGCGACAAGCAGATCCGCGCGCAAATCGATTACTGCCTGGCGCAGGGCTGGGCGGTGTCGGTCGAGTACAGTGACGACCCGCACCCGCGCAACACCTACTGGGAGATGTACGGCATGCCGATGTTCGATCTGAAGGATGCGGCCGGCGTAATGCTCGAAGTCGACGCCTGCCGCAAGGCGTTCGCGAACCACTACGTCAAGGTCAACGCGTTCGATGCGACCAAGGGCTGGGAGTCCTTGCGGCTGTCGTTCATCGTCAACCGTCCCAAGGTCGAGCCCGGATTCGGCCTGCTGCGCGAGGAAGGCGCGGGCCGCATGCAGCGCTACACGACGCGCTCGTACGCCGCCGCGCGGCCCGAAGGCAGGCGCTACTGACGTAAGGAGCGGTCGCCGTGTCGGCACCCGAGAGCCTGCCCCTCGACCTGGACGCGCTATACCGGGACTCGCACGTGCGCGAGTCGCTGGAAGCGCTCGACCGGGAATTGGTCGGCCTCGTGCCGGTGAAAACGCGCGTGCGCGAAATCGCCTCGCTGCTGCTGGTCGACAAGCTGCGCCGCACGGTGGGGCTCGAGGCCGGCGCGCCGTCGCTGCATATGTCTTTTACCGGCAATCCCGGCACCGGCAAGACCACCGTGGCGATGAAGATGGCCGCGATCCTGCACGGTCTGGGTTATTGCCGGAAAGGCCACCTCGTTGCCGTGACGCGCGACGATCTGGTCGGCCAGTATATCGGCCATACCGCGCCCAAGACCAGGGAGGTGCTGAAACGCGCGATGGGCGGGGTGCTGTTCATCGACGAGGCATACTATCTCTATCGTCCGGAGAACGAGCGCGACTACGGTCAGGAGGCGATCGAAATTCTCCTGCAGGTGATGGAAAACCAGCGCGACGACCTGGTGGTGATCCTCGCCGGATACAAGGATCGCATGGAGCGTTTCTTTTCCTCCAATCCGGGCATGGCCTCGCGCGTCGCTCACCACATCGAGTTTCCCGACTACAGCGAGCAGGAACTCGTCGCGATTGCGCGGCTGATGCTGGAGAAGCTGCAATACCGGCTGAGCGATGCCGCGAGCGTTGCGCTCGCCGAGTACATCGCCTTGCGTCGCGGCCAGCCGCATTTTGCCAACGCGCGCTCGATCCGCAACGCGCTCGACCGCGCGCGGCTGCGCCAGGCCGGGCGCCTGTTCGAGCGCCGCGGCGAGGCGCTCAACCGTGAGAATCTGATGACCATCGAGGCCGAGGACATCCGCGCCAGCCGCGTGTTCGCCGCCAGCCAGACGCAGGACCAGGGAGAATGACCATGCAGGCATTGATATTCGACGTCGACGGAACGATCGCCGATACGGAGGAGGTACACCGCCAGGCGTTCAATGCGGCATTCCTCGAAATGGAGTTATGGTGGAACTGGGGCGCGAGCGAGTACATGGAACTGCTCAAGATATCGGGCGGTCCGGCGCGCATCGAACATTATGTCGCCGGTCTCGGGGTCGCTGCGGCGGAGAAGCGACGCCTGCTCGGGCTGGTCCCCGGCATCCATCGCGTCAAGACGCGCATCTACCACGAGTTGATTTCGGGAGGAAGGGCCGCGGCGCGCCCAGGGGTGATGCGCCTGATCCGCGAAGCACGCGAGGCGGGCCTCAAGCTCGCGCTCGCATCGACCAGTTCGACCTCGAACATCGAGGCGCTCGTGTCTTCCTCGTTCGGCGGAAAATTGCTCGGCGACTTCGACGCGATCGCGAGCGCCGACGAGGTCAGCCACAAGAAACCCGCGCCCGACCTCTATCTCAGGATCGCCGCGCAGTTGCGCGTTGCTCCGGCCGATTGCCTGGTGATCGAGGATTCGGAGAACGGCGTGCGTGCAGCGAAAGCGGCGGGGATGACGGTGGTGGCGACGCCTTCGCGCTGGACCGCGACGCAGGATTTTTCCGCCGCCGATCAGGTGCTCTACAGTCTCGGCGACCCCGGCGCGCCGCTCGACGCGGTGACCGCGAAATCCCTTGGCGCCACCGAGGTCGGGGTCGGGCAGTTGCGCGCCCTGCACGCGGCGCGCACCGCGCACGCGGCGTGACCCGCGCGTAACGGGAGCGCGAATGACCAAGCGCGAAAAGACGATCACCGAGTACATCATCGAGGAACAACGGAAGAGCCCCGGAGCGACCGGTGGATTTTCCGCGCTTCTCAACGATATCCGCCTCGGCTGCAAGCGCATCGCGCATCTGGTGGGAAAGGGCGCGCTCGCCGGCATTCCGCCCGGGCAGTTGCGCCAGGTCGCGCACGACAGTTTCCTGCGCACCAACGAGTGGGGCGGCCACCTTGCGGCACTCGCCTCCAAGGCCACGATGGCGATCTCGCCGATCCCGCGCGAATATCCGAGGGGGCGCTACCTGTTGATTTTCGATCCGCTCGTCGGGGCGCCCGGCCTGGAAGTGAACGCGGTGGCGGGGAGCCTGTTCTCGGTGCTGCGTCTGCCCGAAGGCGCGCACGAACCGTCCGAGCGGGACTTTCTGCAGCCGGGCGCGAAACAGGTCTGCGCCGGCTACGCGATCTACGGTCCGACCACGATGCTCGTCTACGCCCTGGAGGGGGGCGTCAACGGCTTTACGCTCGATCGCGAGATGGGCGAATTCATCCTCACCCACCCCGGCATGCGGGTTGCCGGGGAGACGAGCGAGTTCGCGATCAACACCTCCAATGCACGCTTCTGGGAGCCCGCGGTGAAGCGCTACGTGGACGAGTGCCTCGCGGGCAAGAGCGGCCCACGCGGCTGCGACTTCAATATGCGCTGGGCGGCGTCGCTGGTCGCCGACGCGCACCGGATTCTGCTCCGCGGCGGGGTGTTCCTTTATCCGTGCGACAGCCGCGACGAAGCGCGCGAGGGACGCCACGAGTTGGTCTTCGAGGCGAACCCCATCGGCTGGGTGATCGAGCGCGCGGGAGGGCGCGCGAGCACGGGCGAAGTTCCGCTGCTCGATATCGAGCCCGCGGCACTGCGCCAGAGAACCGCTCTGGTCTTCGGCTCGCGCGCCGAGGTGGAAAGGATCGAGCGCTACCACCGCGATCACAACGTGCGCGAATTCGATCACCCGCTGTTCGGCTCGCGCGGCCTGTTCCGAACTTCCACCGAGGTATAGAACCATGTCCGCGAATCATCCCGTCATTGCCATCACGGGCTCCTCCGGAGCGGGCACGACTTCGGTGTCGAAGACCTTCGAGCAGATCTTCCGTCGCGAAGGCGTGATGGCCGCGTTCGTCGAGGGCGACGCGTTTCACCGCTATGACCGGCAGGAAATGAAAAAGAAGATGGCCGAAGAACTCGCGCGCGGCAATCAGAGTTTCAGCCATTTCGGTCCCGACGCGAATCTGTTCGCCGAGCTGGAGAAACTGTTCCGCGGCTACGGGGAATCCGGAAACGGCCGCACGCGCAAGTATTTGCACAACGACGAAGAGGCGGCGCCCTATGGACAGAAGCCGGGAACTTTCACTCCCTGGGAGGATCTGCCGGCGGATACCGACCTGCTGTTTTATGAAGGGTTGCACGGCGCCGCGGCAGCCAACGGCGTCGACGTCGGCAGGCATGTCGATCTGCTGATCGGTGTGGTGCCGGTGATGAACCTGGAGTGGATCCAGAAGCTGCACCGCGACAAGGCCGCGCGCGGCTATTCGACCGAGGCGGTGACCGATACCATTCTCCGACGCATGCCCGATTACATCAACTACATCACCCCGCAATTCGCGCGCACCCACATCAACTTCCAGCGCGTACCGGTGGTCGATACTTCGAATCCCTTTGTCGCGCGCGACATTCCCACCGCCGACGAATCGATGATGGTGATCCGCTTCGCCAATCCGCGCGGCATCGATTTTCCGTACCTGCTGTCGATGCTGCACGATTCGTTCATGTCGCGTCCGAACACCATCGTCTGCCCGGGCGGCAAGATGGCCCTCGCGATGCAGCTTATCTTCACGCCGATGATCTGGCGCCTGATGGAGCGGCGCAAGCAGGCGGCCGGGCGCTAGCGGGATGGGAACAGGAGGGAGGCGCTCGCATCGCGTTGACCCTAGGGATCTTGCGCGGTTTGGAATTTCATCGATCTCCCGAATTCGTTCGGTTGCGCTTCATGCAACCGAACGAATTCGGGAGACCCTGAGGGAATCCGAATTCGCGATCCCGGTCATGGCTGCCAAACGGATGGATGCCCTCAGTGTCTCCGGTTCTTGCACGGTTGCATAAAGCGCAACCGTGCAAGAACCGGAGATCGATGAAATTCAAAACTACGTTATCCCGGAGAATCACATGGCACTTGTTTCACTGAGGCAACTGCTCGACCACGCCGCCGAGCGGGGCTACGGCGTTCCCGCGTTCAACGTCAACAACCTGGAGCAGATCCAGGCGATCATGCAGGCCGCCGAGGAAACCTCGAGCCCGGTGATCCTGCAGGCCTCCGCGGGGGCGCGCAAATACGCGGGCGAAGCCTTCCTGCGGCGCATGGTCGAGGCGGCGGTCGAGAGCTATCCGCAGATCCCGGTGGTGATGCATCAGGACCACGGGGCGAGCCCGGCGGTGTGCCAGTCGGCGATCCGCTCGGGCTTTACCAGCGTGATGATGGACGGCTCGCTGCGGGAAGACATGAAGACCCCGGCCCCGTACGACTACAACGTGGAGGTGACGCGCCGCGCGGTCGAGATGGCGCACGCGGTGGGCGTGTCGGTCGAAGGCGAACTGGGCTGCCTCGGCTCGCTCGAGTCGGGGATGGCGGGCGAAGAGGACGGTGTGGGCGCCGAAGGCAAGCTCTCGCGCGAGCAGTTGCTCACCGACCCCGCGCAGGCGGCCGATTTCGTGCGCCGCACCGGTGTCGACGCGCTCGCGGTGGCGATCGGCACTTCGCACGGCGCCTACAAGTTCACCAAGAAACCTACCGGGGATGTGCTCGCGATCGAGCGGATCCGCGAGATCCATGCGCGCATACCGCAGACCCACCTCGTGATGCACGGATCGTCGTCCGTGCCGCAGGAATGGCTCGCGGTGATCCGCGCGAACGGCGGCGCGATCAAGGAAACCTACGGCGTGCCGGTCGAGGCGATCCAGGAAGGTATACGCCACGGCGTGAGGAAGATCAACATCGACACCGATATTCGCCTCGCGATGACCGGGGCGATGCGCCGCGCGATGGCCAAGGATCCCTCCGAGTTCGATCCGCGCAAGTTTCTCAAGGAGGCGATGCTCGCCGCCAAGTCCCTGTGCCGGGAGAGGTTCGAGTCCTTCGGCTGCGCGGGCCAGGCCGGGCATATCCGTGTCGAGCCGCTCGAAAAGATGGCCAGACGTTACCTGCAGCCGGCACCGCTGATGAGATCGGCGTGAACGCGAGATCCCGGTTTCGGTCAATTTTGATCGCGGGTTCGCAGCGCCGACTTCCCGTCATTAACCGTTTTCGAAGATAATTCGCTCTCTTCTGCGGCCCGGGCCGCGGGGGACGGTGCGGATTCCCGCCATCATGAGCCACCAGACAAACATGTCCTCCCCCTCCCCCAAAGAATCCGCCGCCGATGCGCGCGATATGGCCAACGCGATCCGCGCGCTGGCGATGGACGCGGTGCAGGCCGCCAACTCGGGCCACCCCGGCATGCCGATGGGCATGGCCGAGATCGCCGTCGCATTGTGGTCGCGCCATCTCGTGCATAACCCGCGCAATCCGGCCTGGGCGAACCGCGACCGTTTCGTGCTCTCCAACGGGCATGGGTCGATGTTGCTCTATGCGCTGCTGCATCTCACCGGCTATGACCTGCCGATCGACGAGATCAGGCGTTTTCGCCAGTTGCATTCGAAAACCCCGGGGCATCCCGAGGTGGGCGTGACGCCCGGCGTCGAGACCACCACCGGTCCGCTCGGCCAGGGCATTTCCAATGCGGTGGGCATGGCGCTCGCCGAGAAGCTGCTCGCCGCGCATTTCAACCGGCCCGGCTTCGATATCGTCGATCACCACACCTACGCGTTCCTCGGCGATGGCTGCATGATGGAGGGCGTGTCGCACGAGTCCTGCGCGCTCGCCGGAACGTTGGGCCTCTCGAAGCTGATCGCGATCTACGACGACAACGGCATCTCGATCGACTCGGAGAAGGGTCACATCGCGAACTGGTATACCGACGACGTGCCCAAGCGCTTCGCCGGCTACGGCTGGCAGGTGATCGCCAACGTCGACGGCCACGACGTCGACGCGATGGACCGGGCGATCAGGAAGGCGAAGCGCGAGAAGGAGCGCCCGACGCTCATCTGCGCCAGGACCGTGATCGGCAAGGGTGCGCCGAACAAGGCGAACACCGGCGGCGCGCACGGTGCGCCGTTGGGCGATGCCGAAATCGCCGCGACGCGCGCGGCGATCGGCTGGCCGCATGCGCCGTTCGTGATTCCGCAGCCGGTGTACGATGCCTGGGACGCGAAGGCCGCCGGCAAGCGCGTCGAGAAGAAGTGGACGAAGCTCTTTGCCGCCTACGAGGAGGCGCATCCGGAGCTTGCCGCCGACTTCCTGCGCCGCATGGCGGGTGAGTTGCCGATCGGCTTTGACGAACGCGTCACCGGCCTCGTCAGGGACATCGACGCCAAGGCGGAAACCGTCGCCACGCGCAAGGCCTCGCAGAACGTGCTCGAGTCGTTGAAGCCGGCGTTGCCCGAACTGCTCGGCGGTTCGGCCGATCTCACCGGCTCCAATCTGACGATGGTGAAGGCGTCGAGGATCATCGGCTCGCGCATCAAGCCGGGCGAGGGCGACGGCGGCAACTACCTGTTCTACGGCGTGCGCGAATTCGGCATGTGCGCGATCATGAACGGCGTCGCGCTGCACGGCGGCTTCATTCCCTACGGCGGTACCTTCCTCATGTTCTCCGACTACGCGCGGAGCGCGCTGCGCATGGCGGCGCTGATGAAGCAGCGCGTGATCTATGTCTTCACCCACGATTCGATCGGCCTGGGCGAGGACGGTCCGACACACCAGCCGGTGGAACACGCGGCGAGCCTGCGCCTGATTCCGCAGCTCGATGTCTGGCGCCCGTGCGACACGGTCGAGAGTGCGCTCGCCTGGACGATGGCGATCGAGCGCCGCGACGGACCGAGTGCGTTGCTGTTCTCGCGCCAGAATCTGCCGCACGCGAAGCGCGACGCGCAGGCGCTCGCCAATGTGCGCCGCGGCGGCTATGTGCTCTCGCAGGCGTCCGGCCCGGCGCGCGCGGCGATCATCGCCACCGGCTCCGAGGTGGCGCTCGCACTTGCCGCGCAAAGAAGCCTCGCCGCCGAGGGCATCGCGGTGAGCGTGGTGTCGATGCCCTCGAGCACGGTGTTCGACCGCCAGGACGCGGGCTATCGCGGCGAGGTGCTGCCGCCGAATCTGCCGCGCGTCGCGGTCGAGGCGGGCGTCACCGAGGGCTGGCGCAAGTACGTCGGGCTTGACGGCGCGGTGGTCGGCATCGACCGCTTCGGCGAGTCGGCTCCGGCGGGCGAACTGTTCAAGCATTTCGGTTTCACCGCCGAGCACGTCGCCGCGGCGGTGAAGGGTGTGCTGCACTGAAAGACTCTGAACAAGGGAGTGACGCTCCTCGTAACTTCCCCACTTCGGGCGGAAACATCATTCATCTGTAGAGGACTGACATGGCAATCAAAGTCGCAATCAACGGATTCGGTCGCATCGGGCGCAACATCCTGCGCGCCTTCTATGAGAGCAACAAGAAGCATGATCTGCAATTCGTTGCCATCAACGACCTGGGCGATGCGCCGACCAACGCGCACCTGCTGAAATACGACACCACGCACGGCCGCTTCAAGGCGACGGTGGAAGTTGAGGGCGATGCGCTGGTGGTGAACGGCGATCGCATCAAGGTGGTTGCCGAGCGTGATCCGGCCAAGCTGCCGTGGAAGGCGCTGGGCGTTGACGTGGTGCTCGAGTGCACGGGCCTGTTCACCAGCAAAGCCAAGGCCTCCGCGCACATCGCCGCGGGGGCGAAGAAGGTGATCATCTCCGCGCCCGGCGAGAAGGACGTCGATCGCACCATCGTCATCGGCGTGAACGACAAGACGCTCAAGGCCTCCGATACGGTGATCTCGAACGCCTCGTGCACGACCAACTGCCTGGCGCCGCTCGTCAAGGCGATCGACGACAAGATCGGCCTGGTCTCGGGTCTGATGACCACGGTGCATGCCTATACCAACGACCAGGTGCTGACCGACGTTTTCCACAAGGACCTGCGCCGCGCGCGCTCGGCCTCGCAGAACATGATCCCGACCAAGACCGGCGCCGCCGCTGCGGTGGGTCTGGTGCTGCCGCACCTGAACGGCAAGCTCGACGGTTACGCGATGCGCGTACCGACGATCAATGTCTCGGTGGTCGATCTCACCTTCGTCGCCAAGCGCGCGACCACGGTCGACGAGGTCAACGCCGCGGTGAAGGCGGCGGCGGACGGCGAGCTCCGGGGCATCCTCGAATACAACAAGGATCCGCTCGTGTCCTCCGACTTCAACCACCATCCGGCGAGCTCGATCTTCGATTCGACGCTCACCAAGGTTACCGACGGTACGCTCGTCAAGGTCGGCTCCTGGTACGACAACGAATGGGGCTTCAGCAACCGCATGCTCGATGCGGCGGTTGCGCTGATGCACGCGAAGTAGGCCGGCGATGAAGTTCAAGCGCATCGGCGATGTCGATCTGCGCGGCAAGCGCGTCTTCATTCGTGCCGATCTGAACGTGCCGCAGGACGACCAGGGCGCGATCACCGATGACACGCGCATCCGCGCATCCGTCCCGTGCATTCGTCAGGCGCTCGAGGCAGGCGCCGCGGTCATGGCAACTTCGCACCTGGGACGCCCGAAGGAAGGTGAGATGAAGCCCGAGGATTCGCTTGCGCCGGTGGCGAAGCGCCTCGCCGAGCTTCTCGGGCGACCGGTGGCGCTGAAGCCGAACTGGATCGAAGGCGTCGACGTGCGACCCGGCGAAGTCGTGCTGCTGGAGAACTGCCGCGTCAACAAGGGTGAGAAGAAGGACGACGAGGCGCTCGCCAGAAAGATGGCGTCGCTGTGCGACGTGTACGTGAACGACGCCTTCGGCACCGCGCATCGTGCCGAGGCGACCACGCACGGCCTGGCGCGATTCGCGAAAATCGCCTGTGCGGGCCCGCTGATGGCCGCCGAACTCGATGCGCTCTCGACGGCGCTCGCCAGCCCGAAGCGGCCGCTGATCGCGATCGTCGCCGGCTCGAAAGTCTCGACCAAGCTCACCATCCTCGGTGCGCTCGCGAAGAAGGTTGATCAGCTCATCGTCGGTGGCGGCATCGCCAACACTTTCATGCTCGCGGCAGGCATGCAGATCGGCAAATCACTCTGCGAACGCGATCTGGTCGACGAAGCGAAGCGGGTGATGGCAGCGACCAAGGTGCCGCTGCCGGTCGACGTGGTCGTCGCGAGGGAATTCTCCGCGACCGCAGTGGCGAGCGTGAAGTCGGTGAAGGAGGTCGCCGCGGACGACCTGATCCTCGATATCGGCCCGAAGACCGCGCAGGCGTTCGCCGCCTCGCTCGGGCGGGCGGGCACGATCGTGTGGAACGGTCCGGTGGGCGTGTTCGAGTTCGACGCCTTCGCGCGCGGTACCGAAACGCTCGCCCGCGCGATCGCGGCATCGAGCGCGTACTCGATCGCGGGCGGCGGTGACACCGTCGCGGCGATCAATAAGTTCGGCATCGCCGACAAGGTGAGCTACATCTCTACCGCGGGAGGCGCTTTCCTGGAGTTTCTCGAGGGCAAGACGCTGCCGGCGGTGGCGGCGCTCGAAGCGCGCGCTGAGGGCTAGGCGGCGACCGAGGCGGGGCGCGTCATGCAGAGCGTCACGTGGCGCCGACGCGCGGGGCCGCGCGCCGCGATCACCTCGCCGGTGCCGCTACCCGGCGTTGCCACTCAAAAACGCTGGAGGTAGCCGACGCCAAAGTGCGTGAGCGTGTACTTGTTCGTCGTGCCTTTGACCTTGCCCTTGAGGTCCTGCATCCATTCGAAATTGATCGCGCGGTTGCGGTCGGCGAAAAGATCCAAGCCGATCCCGAATGAACCCCCGCGCAATTTGTAGTTCTTGCTAACGCCGGGAGCGGTCGCGGTAGTCAGCGCCCCCGACATTCCAAAGAGTGCATGGAGATAGGTCTCCGAATCGCTCGAGAGTTGCCAACTGAGCTTGCCAAGGAGGCTACCCATGGCCTTGATCCGGTAGGTGCTGTCGGCGATCCCCGCGCCCGACATCTTTCCGTCTCCGCCCAATGTTCCGCGCGCTTCGATAGCGAGGAAACGTGCCATTTGATAACCGAGCCGGCCCGTGGCCGTCGACATGTTGTATCCGATGCCGGTTTCTCCGTAGTCGGCCACGCCCAACATGAGCCCGCCGTAGTAATCCGGGTCCGGATCTGCGGCCTGAACGGGCAGCGCGATGGCCACCAGAAGCAGGATCGTCCAACGGCGAAAAAGTTTCATCGCTCTCCCCTGACAATTCAATGACTTATTGGTGCGAGGTTTTAACCTAGGGGCTGTGAATAGTCAAATTGATGTGGTGCGTCATGACGCTTTCGGAGCTTGACCCGTGCAGCGCCGCTGAGCTTCTCGCGCCTCGGGAATGCTCGATGCGAACAAACCCGGCAGGTCCGCCCGGATCCCGCCAAGAGAATCCTAGAGCGTTGTTTATCGGCGATATCTTGTCATTTTCAATGGGGCGTTAAGTAGTTCCATTGACAGTCCGCAGCGCGGCGCCCAGTCTCGTTCGCCTGATTGGCTTGAGTCGGACCGCCGCTATGGTTGGGTACGTAGACCGCATGCACCTATTCAAAAGTTACAGTAGAATCTAAGCGGTTTCTAGTAACCATCAGACTTTGCAGAGGTATTTATGGGCCATCAAGCTCCGGTTTTGCCCCGCGGTTTTGTGAGCAAGGCGATCCTTGCGATGGTCGCCATGGCGTCGATTCTCAGCCTGGGGAGTTGCGGAAATCCGGCCAGTCCGCTGCCTGCCGGTTCCGCCGCGACCGGTACACCGCCCAGCAGCGGCGCTGCGGTGCTTCTCACTCTATCGGCCTCACCCACATCCGTGCCTTCGGATAATACGGCAAGCACCACCGTGACCGTCACCGCATTGAATGCATCGAATGCAGCCCTCCCTGGCGTCCCCATCGCGCTGGGTACCGATACCGGTGTCGTGAGCTCCGCGACCGTGACAACTGGCGCGAACGGCACAGCCACCTTCACGTTTTCGTCGGGGGTGGGCAACCTCGCCAATCGCACAGCCACGATTACGGCAACTTCCGAGTTCGCCACAGCCCAGATCCCGATCCAGATCTCGGGTTCCACGCTGGCCGTGTTCAGTGGGAGCGGCCAAACCGTCCCCGATAATGGCACGTCACCCGCAAGTATCGTCTTCATCGCGCGGAATGCGCAGGGCACAGGTGTGGCCAATGCGCCGATTTCGGTCGTCGCTTCGGGAACAGGTGTCGTGACCGTCACGCCGGCATCGGGCGTCACGGACAGCGCGGGAAAATTCACCGTCAGCGTCGCCGGGGTGGCAGGCGGCGTGGGTGTCGCGACCGTGACTGCGACCGCAGTGGGATCGACTGCCGCCGCTACCGTCAACGTTACGCTATCGTCGACCACTTTCGCGATCAGCCAGACGCGACTCAACGGTGGGGCAGCTATCTCGGCCCCCACGTCGGTGTCCATGACCCTGGCCGATCAACTTACGGTGACGGTAGCCGCCCCGGCTGGCACCACGGCGGTGACCTTCGCGACCTCGATCGGTACCTGGACCGGTGGCAGCAATGTATTGGCCAGCGTGCCCGTGGTGGGTGGAATCGCAAGCGCTACGCTCAGGACCACGTCAGCGGGCGTGGCGACCGTTCAGGCGCTCGATCCAGCAAATCCCGGACTGAGCGATTCGCTGACGGTTTCCATGACGGCGGTCACACCGAACGCGATCACGCTGCAGGCTACGCCCAGCGTCGTGGCGAAAAGCGTGGGAACCACCAGCGGATCCGCCACCCTGATCGCGACCGTGGTGGACGCGACCGGCCAACCGGTCGGCAACGCGCCGGTGGCGTTCTCCATTCTGAATCCGACCGGCGGTGGCGAAACCATCTCGCCGGTGATTGCCTATACCGCCTCGGTGGTGGGAGGCGGCCTCACGCTGGGGCAGGCGCTCGCCTCCTTTACGTCCGGATCGCTGACGTCGGGGGCGAACGGCGTGCAAATCCGCGCCACGGTACTCGGCACGACCGTGAAGACCGAGGCGGCCGGCGTGAATGTGACCGCTTCCGGAAACGATGCGTCGATCATCATCGGCGGCACGGCGGGGTCGGTGGCGTTTGGTTCCGCTACCGTGCTCGCCGTCAATTCCAATGCCACGGCCTACATCCAAGCGATGTCGGTCCTGGTCGCGGACGCCAACGGCACCCCCGCGCCGGCGGGAACGGTGGTCAACCTGAGTCTTTGGCCGATCGCCTGGAGCACCGGTTCGGCTTGTATACCCGATCCTGACGGCCCCGACGGCAGGACGGGAACCTTCTTGAACGAGGACGCCAACGAGAACCTCACCCTGGATAGTGCACCGGCGGAAGACGGCACCAGGAAATACTACGCCACCGGAACCACGACAACGATGTCCGAAGTATGTACCGCCGGAGCCGGTGGTACATTGACCTGTACTCCAGCCGGGTTGGTCACGTCGCTTCCCGGAACCGTGGACAGCCGGCTCACCCCGGCCAATTCCGCCGCAGGAACCCTCACCTCCGCGAATCCGGCTGACGCCCCGGGCACCGTAACGACCGATGCCAGCGGTGTGGGACTATTCAATCTTACCTACGGCAAGAACAGCGCGCTCTGGACGGTGGTCAGAATCCGCGCAAGCACGGTCGTCGCGGGCTCTGCAGCCGTCGGCGAACTCCAATTTCGTTTGTCCGCCCTTCAAGCCGACATCTGTCGTCTGCCTGATTCGCCGTATACCTTCTGACGCCGGTCTGCCGCGGCGGCGCGGTGCCATCGCACGGATGCACCGCGCACCTCCTTGTCGCGCGTCGCCGCCGCGGTGGTGCCCGCGAACAGGGTCGGACTAGCAAGCCGCGTCCCGCGTGCGGCAATCTCCCGCATCGCGCCGCTCCGCATAGACGTCGTGTTACGGCCCTCCCCGGCGGGTTCGTCCGAACGGAGGTGATACACTCGATGCACCTCTCTCAGATCGCTCCGTAATGCTCCGCAGCACCAAGATCGTCGCCACCCTCGGCCCCGCTTCGAGCGAACCGGTAGTTCTCGAGAAGATGATTCGCGCCGGCGTCGACGTGGTGCGGCTCAACTTCTCGCACGGTTCCGCCGCCGATCACCTGAGGCGCGCCGAGTTGGTGAAGGAGATCAGCCGCAAGACCCGGCGCACGGTGGCGATCATGTGCGACCTGCAGGGCCCGAAGATCCGCGTCGGCAAGTTCAAGGACGGATTGGCGACGCTCGCCAAGGGCCAGCGCTTCATCCTCGACGCGACCTGTGCACTGGGCGACGACGAGCGCTCCGGGCTCGACTACAAGGATCTGCCGCGCGATGTCGAGCCGGGCGCGGTGCTGCTGCTCGACGACGGCAAGATCGTGCTCGACGTCACCGATGTGCGCGGCGAGGAGGTGTGGACGACGGTACGCCACGGCGGAGTGCTGTCGAACAACAAGGGCATCAACCGTCAGGGCGGCGGACTGACCGCGCCCGCCCTGACCGCCAAAGACATGGACGACATCAAGACCGCGGCGAAATTGCAGGCCGACTATCTCGCGGTCTCGTTTCCGAAGACCGGCGCCGACATGTATGTGGCGCGAGAACTGCTGCGCACCGCGGGCGGCGGCGCCCTGCTGATCGCCAAGATCGAGCGCGCCGAGGCGGTGACGCAAACCGCTTTGCTCGACATCATGAGCGCCTGCGACGGCATCATGGTGGCGCGCGGCGATCTCGCAGTGGAAGTGGGCGATGCCTCGGTGCCCGCGCTGCAGAAGAAAATGATCCGTCTCGCGCGCGAGCAGAACAAGCTTGCCATTACCGCCACGCAGATGATGGAGTCGATGATTGCGAGCCCGATTCCGACGCGTGCCGAGGTCTCCGACGTGGCCAATGCGGTACTCGATGGCACCGATGCGGTGATGCTCTCCGCCGAAACGGCGAGCGGCCGGTATCCGGTGGAGGTGATCGAGTCGATGGACCGCATCTGCGTCGAAGCAGAGCAATCCCAGGCGCTCAGTCTCGACCAGGAATTCCTCAATCGCGTGTTCACCCGCGTCGACCAGTCGATCGCGATGGCGGCGCTTTTCACCGCGTACCACCTCAAGGTGAAGGCGATTGCCGCGCTTACCGAATCGGGATCCACCGCGTTGTGGATGTCGCGCATGAATAGCGGCGTGCCGATCTACGCGCTGACCTCTCAGACCTCGACGCGTTATCGCTGCGCGTTGTTTCGCGACGTCTATCCGCTGATCGTCAGGTACGTGGGCAGCGATCGCGAGGAGCTTCTGCGCGAGGCGGAGAAGGTGCTGGTCGAAAACGGCGTGGCGAAGGAAGGCGACGTGATCGTGATCACCATCGGCGAGCCGATCGGCAAGGCGGGCGGGACGAACACGATGAAGATCGTGCGCGTCGGAGAGCACTTGCGCGCCTGAACCACGCATGCGCATCGCACTCTGCAATGAAGTCATCGCGCCGATGTCCTTCCCGGCGCAATGCGAATACGCGGCAAAGCTCGGCTACGACGGCCTGGAGGTCGCACCGTACACGCTCTCGGAGGAACCGCACCGTCTGGGAGAAGCGCGAATCGCGGCGATCCGCGCCGCGGCCGAGGATGCCGGCATCGCGATCACCGGACTTCACTGGCTGCTCGTCAAACCTGCCGGGCTGTCGATCAGCACGCGCGACGACGCGACGCGCCGGCGCACGGTGGATGCGATGCGCTCGCTCATCGACCTATGCGCGGCGCTCGGCGGGCGCTACCTGGTGCACGGCTCGCCGCAACAGCGCCGCGTCGAAGCCGGCGACACGCGCGAGGCGGCGACGGCGCGCGCGCAGGACTGCTTTGCCGCGATCGCCGGGCACGCCGAGCGCTCGGGTGTGATCTACTGCATCGAGCCGCTTGCCGCAGACATGACGCCGCTCATCAACTCGCTGGAAGAGGCTGCGCGCATGGTCGAGGCGATCGGCAGCAACGCGGTCCGATCGATGCTCGATTGCAGCGCCGCGGGGCGCTCCGAAAAGAGCGCGCTCCCCGAACTGGTCGGGCGCTGGGTGCCGAAGAACGTGATTGCGCATGTGCAGGTGAACGATCGCAACCGGCGCGGGCCCGGGCAGGGCGAGCAGCGCTTCGCGCCGCTGTTCGCGGCGTTGAAGCGCCACGGTTACGCGGGCGATATCGCGGTCGAGCCCTTCGACTACGTGCCCGACGGCCCCGGGGCCGCGGCGCGCGCGATCGGCTATCTCAGGGGCATCATGGAGGCACTGGAAATAGAATGACGCAGAAACGCATTGGAATCATCATGAACGGCGTGACCGGCAGGATGGGCACGAACCAGCACCTCGTCCGCTCGATCCTCGAGATCAGGAAGCAGGGCGGGGTGGCGCTCAAGGACGGCACGCGGCTCGTCCCCGACCCGA
>Ga0224495_10001216_pt1 | contig 18620 bp, 19 predicted proteins | sample SF_Jul11_sed_USG_FD_168128 | JGI IMG/M metagenome (GOLD analysis project Ga0224495, IMG submission 168128) | Sediment microbial communities from San Francisco Bay, California, United States - SF_Jul11_sed_USGS_4_1 | ecosystem: Environmental > Aquatic > Marine > Sediment | place: USA: California... | reverse complement strand
TTGGCCCATACATGTCGTTTGATGATATTGACATGAGGTCAATGTTTTCTTCCTGAACGTTGATTGGCACTTGGCCGCAAGCCGCAACCGCATCCACGTGCAAAGCAGCTCCTTTACGATGGACGACTTCGCTGATCTTCTGCACGGGTTGAATTGTGCCGATCTCTCCATTTGCGTAAACGATGGACACGAGCGTGGTGTTATCTGTAACCGCGTTCTCAAGAGCTTGAAGATCAACCAAGCCGTATTTGTCTACTGGCACAAATGTGACCTCGAAGCCTTGTTTCATGAGGCTTTTGCTCGGATTCATAACTGACATGTGCTCTGCCGTTGTTGTGACAATATGGTTACCTCTGTCCTTGTTCCTCAGAGCAGTGCCTTTGATGGCCATGTTGTTGCTTTCCGTGCCACCCGATGTGAAGAATATTTCTTCGGGTTTTTTCGCTCCAATCAGGCTGACTATTCCTGCTCGGGCTTCTTCCATGGCTTTTCGAGCTTCGCTACCCCACGAATGAGGCGAGGAGGGATTGCCGCACTTTTCCGTGAAGTAGGGCATCATTGCCTCTAGCACTTTTGGGTCAACCGGTTTGCCAGCGGCGTGATCCATGTAGACGCGTCGCATCTTTCTGGGCCTCCTTCTACTCACTGGGCTTTTCTTATCACAAACCGGATTCTGGTGCCTTCTTTGCTCATGCTGAGAATCTCTTGCCCCAGTCGTTTGCAGAGGCTTTTAATGTCCTCTTCAGCCGCTGGGTCATCAGCTAGCACTTCGATTGTCTCGCCAACTTTCATGTTGTCAAGTTCCATTCGGACTCTGAAGACGGGCTCGGGGCAGAAGAGTCCGAGGCAGTCAACTGTTCGGTCAGGTTTTGCGTTTTCAGGCAACTTGATGCACACCTATTTTGAAGGTGAGCTTCTATTGTATTAATACTCGTGTCTCGAAGTTGTTAAAGTTTAGCATTTTTTCCGCTAACAAATCAAATATAGTCCAAAGGTGTCTTATTGCAGAAAGCTAGAGGGGCAAGCTCATGTGCGTAATCGGCAAGAACAAGTTGATTGAACTGATCGACGGTTACAAAGTGGTCTACCCATACGACAATCGGCTTCTCGACGGCGATGGTTACATATTGACCGTCAAGGAAGAAGTCACTCTGCATTATCTGGAGCATCGCAACATCAATTCCAACGAAGTTGTTTTCACGCCGCCTCAGTATGTGGCTCACCTCACAGCGAAAAGCAAGTATGGGCGCATGGGCTTGTCATTCCTGAACGCTGCGAAAGTCCACAGTGGCTTCGTGGGACGACTGGCGCTTGAATTGGTGAATCTGAGCAACGACAGAAGACCCATCACGATCAAGCGGGGCGACCCCTTCATGCACATCGAGTTCATCACGCGGGAAGGCGAACCATCTCCCTACTTAGGAGAGTATCAGTTCCAAGACATGACTCATGATGAGATAATGATGTATGTTCCGATCCTGAGAAAAGTGTTCCCGAATTTCAGTCAACTTGCCAAAACATGGTTGAAAGGAGACTTTCCGTAGGAAAGCTTTGAAGCAACTTAAGATTCCCAAACGTATCACTAATTCATATTTCTTTTAAGTTAATGCCTTCAAAAAATGTTTAAATACAAAGCTCTCGTATGCGTGAAGATGGGATGGCGTTATGAAAGCTAAAAACTTCAGAGCAGTCAAAGGCGCGCCTTACACACGCAAAGAATACATTAGAGCTCAACCTGCATCGAAAATAACCAAGTTCACAATGGGCGACACTAAGGCAAGTTTCCCAATCCAAGCTCAGTTACTATCGACTGAGGCGGCGCAGATCCGCCACAATGCTCTGGAAGCTGCCCGAATTGCGTCTAACCGAGTTCTAATAAACAAGTTGGGCAACGCGTACGTGATGAAAGTTGTGCCCTATCCGCACACGATACTGCGCGAGAACAAAATGATATTTGGTGCACATGCTGACCGGCTCCAAGATGGCATGCGGAAATCCTTTGGAAAACCAATTGGAATCGCTGCCAGAGTCAAAGTTGGCCAGCCGATAATCGAAATCGGCGTAGGCGAGAATGCCGTTGAAGTGGCCAGAGAAGCCCTACGGCGAGGGCAGGACAAACTGCCAATCCCATGCCGCATAGTTATTGAAAAAACGCCAAACTGAGCACACGTAGATAAGAGGAGAATATAGTTGCCATCTTCACGTAAGGAAAAGCACATCCTCTGGTTTGAGGAATTGGGCAAAGACGACATACCTTTAGTTGGTGGAAAAAACGCCAACCTAGGCGAGATGATCAAGAAGAAGATTCCGGTTCCGCCGGGCTTTGCCATAACCGCCCACGCTTATAATGAATTCATCACAAAGACGGGCATCGCCGAGAAAATCTACAAGATAATCGGTGAAACAGTTTCCGATGTGAACGATCCTAAACAGTTTGAGGAAGCATCGAAGAAGATTCGAAGACTAATCGAATCCACGCCCATGCCTCCTGAAATCGATAGGGCAGTTCGAGATGCCTACAGCGAATTGAACAAAAAAGCGAAAGTGGCTGAGTTGTTCGTGGCTGTTCGGTCGAGCGCCACCGCCGAAGACTTGCCAGACGCTTCGTTTGCGGGGCAGCAGGAAACGTACTTGAACGTCAAGGGCGCTGACGACCTAATAGACAAAACCGTGAAGTGTTGGTCCAGCCTTTTCACGCCCAGAGCCATATTTTATCGAACCGAGAAGGGTTTCCAGCATGATCAAGTGCTCATCAGCGTGGGCGTTCAGAGGATGGTCAACTCCAGAGCTGCGGGCGTAATATTCACGCTTGACCCTGTAACAGGCGAGACAGACAAAATCGTGATCGAAGCAAACTGGGGACTAGGCGAATCCGTCGTGTCTGGCTCGGTCACTCCAGATCACTACGTTGTGGACAAAAAAACCTTGAAGGTTATTGAGAAGAGCATCGCCAAAAAAACCGTTGAGTACATACGAGACCCCAAAACGGGCAATACTATTCACGTCAATATCCCTAAGGAGAGACAAGAGCAATCCTGCTTAGCCGACAAAGAGATTTCACGATTGGTTGAGCTCGTAAAGACAATTGCGGAACACTATGGCAAGGCGCAGGACATAGAGTTCGCGGTTGACCGTGACTCACCTTTTCCCGAAAATGTATTCATTGTGCAATCGAGGCCAGAGACTGTGTGGAGCGCAAGGAAAGAGGCGCCGGCAGTCGCGAAGCCTAAACCGTTTGCAGCGCCAACCTCACTGGAAGAAGCCAAGGTAGTGGTCAAGGGTATAGCGGCGGGTAGAAGAGCGACAGGCACTGGTGTTGCTAAAGTTGCCGTGACTGCTGAAGACGCTTCGAAATTAATGCAGAAAGGAGACATCTTAGTTACGACGATGACTAACCCTGATTACGTGCCTTTCATGAGAATTGCCAGCGCCATTGTCACGGACAAAGGTGGAGTTACGGCGCACGCAGCCATCGTTAGTCGAGAGTTGGGCATTCCCTGCATTGTTGGAACTGAGATCGCAACTGAAGTGATGAAGACTGGACATGAGTACACGGTGGACGCCGCGAGTGGAGTTGTCTACGAGGGCATCGTAGCCAAACCTGAAGCAGCTGCGCCAACAGCGGTAGCAGCCTCAACTCAAGTTGTAGGAGTGACGCTGGAACCTGCGCCTGTGACTGCTACAAGAATTTACATGAACTTGGGCGTGCCTGACAAGGTTGAGGAATACAAGAATCTGCCATTCGACGGCATAGGTCTACTGCGCATCGAGTTCATACTGGCTAGTTACATTGGGCAGCACCCTGTCTATCTCTTAGAGACGGGACAAGCAGACAAGTTCGTGAGCAAGTTAGCCGAAGGAGTTGCCACAGTTGCCCGAGCCATCCAGCCTAGGCCGGCTGTTGTGCGCTTCAGCGACTTCAAGACCAATGAGTATAGAGAGCTCGAAGGAGGCGCAAAGTACGAGATTGAAGAAGCTAACCCGATGTTGGGCTGGCGTGGAGCAAGCCGCTACATAAGCCAATGGTACGAGAAGGCGTTCCGTTTGGAATGCAAAGCCATACGCAAGTGCCGAGAGGAGTGGGGACTTAAGAACGTCTGGGTAATGTTGCCAGTCATTCGAACGCTTTGGGAAGCAAAGAAATGCCTAGAAATCATGAAGGAAGAAGGCTTGGAACGCGGCAAGGACTTTCAAGTTTGGTTCATGGCAGAGACGCCTGCCATCTGCATAATGGCTGACGAATTCTCCAAGCTCTGCGACGGCTTCAGCATAGGTTCAAACGACTTAACCCAGGGCATTCTGATGATTGACAGGGACTCCGAAAGGCTCGGCTTAATGGGTTACTTCGACGAGCGTGACCCCTCGATACTACGAATGATTGCACATTTGATCAGAGTTGCACATCAGAACGGAGTCACTGTTTCAATATGTGGTGAGGGCCCCAGCAACCTGCCTGACTTTGCCGAGTTTCTTGTGCGCAATGGTATTGATAGCATTTCAGTGAACAACGATGTTGTCGTTCGAACTCGCCAATGGGTCGCCAGCCTTGAACAGAAGATGTTGTTAGAGCGACTAAGCGAAATGAAAGAGCAACTTTCGAGGAAATCCAGAAGGCGCAGCACATTCGGAACCTCATGGGAGTAACGAAACGCACTCAACCGTTCTTTCGCAAAGTCAAGTCTGGTTGTGCTCGTTGAAATCAGGCACTTTTGACCTTGAAGAACAGCGATTGATTAAAGAAGTTAAGAGACGCGGGTCTAAGCTGGTACTGATCCAACTGCCCGAGGGGCTGAAACCTCAAGGACCAAGATTAGCCGAGGTAATTGAGAAAACCGGCGCTACAGCAATCATATCAGCCGACCCGTGCTACGGCGCATGCGACTTAGCAGTGGAAGAGGCCGAGACTCTGGGTGCCGACTTACTGATTCACTTTGGACACAGCCCATTGCCGCTTACAAGCAAGCTTAGCCATGTCCCCACGGTGCCTGTTGAGGCTAGGGCCAAGTTGAGCCTGAAAGGCGCTTTGAAGAAAACCCTTCCCCTAATCAAACCTTGGAAACGCATCGGACTCGTCACAACCGTCCAACATACGGATCGCCTGAACGATGCAAGAGAAGTGCTTATAGCAGCAGGAAAGCGTGTGGTAATCGGCAAGGCTGGCAGGCTTGGCCACGCAGGACAAGTACTGGGCTGTGACTTCGGCAACGCTCAAGCCATTGCAAAGGATGTTGATGCATTTGTCTGTGTTTGTGGAGGGCGCTTCCACGCGGTTGGCGTGGCTCTGGCCACATCGAAACCCACAGTTGTCGGCGACCCTTACGAGGGCAGAGCATATTCGGTCGACAAGGACGCTGATCGAGTAAGAAAACAGCGTTGGGCAAGCATACAAGAGGCGGCGAGAGGACAACGGTTTGGCATACTAATCGGTCTCAAGAGCGGCCAGAAAAGACTTGAGAGAGCGCTTCAGATAGGCAGAAAACTGCGACTGGCAACGAAAAAGCCCACTCTCTTAGCCATCAGAGAGGTCACTCCTGAGAGCTTGCTACAGTATCCCTCCATAGATGCATATGTGAACACTGCCTGTCCGCGCATTAGCTTGGACGACTCAACTAGATTCAAGAAGCCGGTTTTAAATGTCAACGAAGCCCTTGTTGTAACCGGGGAACTCACATGGAAGCAACTGCTCAGAAAAGGCTGGTTCGCAGACTAGACCTAGAGCGCGCCCTTCAGCGTGTGGAGCCGCATCCTTCCCCCGAAGCATTTCTTGAACAATACACCATACCAGTCGACGTTGCCTCAGAACTTCTGTTCCTAGCTGCATACTCGAACGACGATATCATAGGAAAAGCCGTTGTTGAGTTAGGATGTGGCTCAGGCAGACTAGCCACAGGCGCTATCTTGCTTGGAGCCAGAGAGGTTGCGGGCATCGATATTGACCGGTCGGCAGTGAAGAAAGCAAAAGAGAATGCTGAAAGACTCTCATTAACGGGCAGACTCAACTGGATCGCGGGCGACATCGACGTTCTGCGTGGCAGATTCGATACAGTTCTGCAGAATCCTCCTTTTGGTGTGCAGAGAAGAAGTGCTGATCGAAGGTTTCTCCTTAAGGCACTGCAGCTTGCACCGCGAGTCTATTCGCTGCACAAGGCGGGGGAAGCCAATCGGGCTTTCATCAAAAGGTTTATTGAGGCGAACGGGGGAAAGGTTACGAGCATATTTCAGATGCGATTCAACATTCCGAGAATGTTCAAGTTTCACACTGAACGCAGACACGAGGTTGATGTGGATCTGTATCGTATTGAGGCCGCAGGAGAATAATATAATGAGTTCTTCACAAGCTAAGAAAAAAAGTGGGCAAATCGTGGTTCCCGGAGACCGACTTGGCGTAATTGAGGAGTTTACTCCTGGACCCGGAACTTACGAGCAAGAAGGCACCATTTATTCAGCTGCCACTGGGCAGGCGCTCATGGATTTGCTCAATAAACAAGTCTCTGTCTACCCGAAGGCACACGTGACTAACGTTCCTCACGTTGGCAGCATTGTCGTGGGTCAGGTTGGGGAAGTGCAGAGCAAACAAGCAATTATTCGAATCTTTCAAGTTGGCGACCGACTGTTGACCGGTTTCTTTAGCGGGTTGCTTCACATCGGAGATGTTAGCCAGCGCTACGTGGAAAGCATGTATGATGTTTGCAAGGCAGGAGATCTTATGAGAGCGCGGGTGATAAGCGAAAAGAACAGAGTGATCCATCTGACAACGAATGACAAGGATTTGGGTGTGATCCACGCTTTCTGCTCCCGCTGCGGTCATTCGCTTGATCAGAAGAGGTTTATCATGCGTTGCCCAGAATGTGGCAACTCAGAAAGAAGAAAAACCTCAGTTGACTACGGCAAAGGTGAGGTCTAAATGGAGCTAAAGATCCTGAAAAAGACCCCTGATGAGCTGCAAGTTGAGATAATCGGCGAGGGACACACGTTCTGCAACCTCTTAGAAAAGGCCTTACTTGAAGATCCAACTGTGGAAATCGGAGGCTACAGTCTAGAGCATCCCCTTGTGGCAAATCCTGTAATTCATGTAAGAATGAAGGAGAAACGCAAACCCGAGAAAAGGCCGGAGACAGCTGTTAAGGAAGCCGCCGAGAAGATCCGCCACCGTAACAAGGAATTTCGAACCAGTTTTGAAAAAGCCCTTGAGCAATGGCAGAAGAAATGAATGATCCCACGCCCACGTTAAGGAGCTACAACAGCGTAGAGGAACTGCTGCTCGACAAAGGCCTTGCAAGTTTGGGCGATTCCTACGTAAACTTCGTCTATTCGCTAGCGATGTCTCAGAAGAAAGGTCACCCCACTGGAGCTAAAGTCAATAACCAAGTTTTGTCCAAAGCTGTTGAGGCTTCAGGACTACGTGCATTGTTGCCTCACAGAGTAGACAGACACACAAGAGGAAACGCCGCTGAAGCGCTACTGGTCTTTGCTTGGCTTCAGGGCATCTTGGAAATGAATGAATGCATCAAAGTGCTAATCGACAAGGAGCCTCTGGAAGCGTTCGCCACTCTCTTAAGGCAGACAATGAAAAGGCTCGATTTACTCCATGAGCACAAATAAGAAGAAAGGCGGAGAGGCGATCAGGATTCGAACGGTCAAGCCTGAGATTCGAGTACTAGGCATCGACGACGGAGCGTTCACTCCACATTCAAAAGAACTCGCTGACGTTGTTGGCGTCGTGTTCCGAGGCGGCTATTGGCTCGACGGCTTTGTGCACACCCAGGTTCAGGTCGACGGAATGGACGCCACTGAGAAACTGACATATGTAATCATGAAGTCGCCTCATTACCAGCAACTACGCGTGATCATGATAAACGGAGTCACTCTTGCAGGCTTCAACGTTATTGACATCGTCAAGCTTCACAGAAAAACGAAGCTGCCAGTCATCGCCGTCACAAGAGATAGGCCAGACTTTGAAGACATACGCAAAGCACTACACAATCTACCACAAGCGGAGGCACGGTGGAAGGCTATCCAGAAGGCAGGCAGGATTCATGAAGTTTACACACGTGATGGCGAGGCTCCAGTCTTTGTGCATGCAGTCGGGATTTCAAAGAGTATGACTGAACGAATAATGAAGAGCACATCGACCAGAAGTAGTATTCCAGAGCCGTTGCGTGTAGCGCACATAATAGCCTCAGGACTACGCCGTAGCAATGGGTCATCAGCATTAATGATTCGGGGAAATGAGAAAAAGTTTAAAAGACCCGGTATAAAGGATGAACGCACAGACTTTGAAAACGCGAGGGCGACAGTCTAATGGAATTCTGTCCCAAATGTGGAACCAGACTCGTCCCTAAAAAGGGCAAAGAAGGAAAAAAAGCTAACATCATGATAACCTGCCCAAAATGCGGCTACAAGAAAAGACAACCCGCAAAAGAACTGAAACCAGTCCCAAAAGTGATCGAACACAGTCCGCAAGAGACCATAGCCGTTATCAGCAAAGAAGAACAGAAACTACGAGTTCTTCCAACGGTGCGCATTGAATGCCCCAAGTGCGGAAACAATCTGGCCTATGTGTGGCAGGTTCAAACCCGGGGTAGTGACGAATCCTCAACTCAGTTCTTCAGATGCACCAAGTGCAGCCACACATTTAGAGAATACAGCTAGATCATAAGATTTCTCATTTGCGTGCACTCTCTTAACTGAAGTGTTGTGTTTCTAAGGCCGTGACGACAAGCGTGCCTAGGCGCTATGGAGTCTTGGGCATTACCAAGTCAGCAATGTCGACCCCGTGACCGTAGATCTGCCTGATGGCAGTTGCAGCTGCTAACATTTGGGGCGCAATACTTGAGTAGTTCTTGTGAACCGATGCTTCTATCTCATTCACCAAGTCTTCAACGGTCTTCCTATTATTTCTAAGCGCTTCAGCCAATCCGATGTCCCGAGCAAACATCGCCTTTAGAGCATTTTCATGAGTGTCAAAAGCGATCTTATGCAGCCGAAGCAACAGCTGAGACAAATCCTTGGCCGTCTGAGCGCCCTTCATCTCGACAGCCGCTTCGGCCAGTCTGACTGATTGATCACCGATCGCTTCTACCAAGCTAGCCGTCAAACGATAGTCCAAGCAGTCAATAGGCAATATCCCAAGCTTCTCGCTCAGGCCGGAATTCTGAATAATCGTTCTGAGAACTCGAACCAAAAGAAAATAGAAACGATTGACCTCAATATCACGCGACACAACATTTTTGGCCAAGTGGCTATCTCCCTCAATAAGGGCAGTAACCGCATCACGATGCATGCCAGAGGCAATTGAATGCTCCCTTTGAAGAGCCTTGTCAGGCGGGAAAGCCGCAGGCTCCAACAAACAGTGCAGTATGATCTTGGAATAATCCTCTTCAACCGTCTCAAGCCCAATGAGGCGGCGAGAAGACTCTTTTATACGTTGCCGATCTTCAGAGCTCATCCTGTCCGTAGCCTCAATCCGAATAGTATCATAACCGAGCAGGTACTTGCCCATGATTTCTCGATCTAGCAGAGGAGACGGCCGGATAACTGCGACTTGAGGCTCGCGTTCTACGTTGTATCTGGGATTAAGGACAAGACGACCATCCGCCGTTTCCGACAGCGCTACAACAGAACTCTTATTCAACCCGGCGCGCATCGCCCAATTCTTAGGCAAACAAACAAAAAAAGTGCCGCCACCAGTACGCTGAACTTTCCGAAAGGTCATGCTGACCCCCCAGATTGACATATGTATAGATATAGATAAGCCATGTGGAATTGCTAATCTCATAACTTCACAACGTAAATCCCAAAATGCCCCCAAAAAACGAAACAAGGCAGAAGGAAAACCCATTGATGCCTTTTCATTATCAGCGGCATTCTCGAGTCCGCTGGGGTCGAACGGAGAACAGCAACAACAAGATCTGACCCGGAGATTTGGGCTGTTCTCATAGCTTTAGATGGCTACATTCAATTAGGCGAAAGACAGAAGTGAGAGGGAACCACGAAGAAATAATCATCGCTGAGCCAAGACTGAAAGATCGGAGAATCGTGCTATGAGCGAAAGGCTTCAGAAAGCGGTCTCACACGCAATTCAAGCAGGCTACCAACTTGAGGGGGAAGCCTTTCTCCTGCTTGAAACCCTGTCAAAGATCGAAGATCCTATTGCACTCATGGAAAAGCTAACCATGAAAATCGACGAAGCTGAACAGAAACCTCTATTCATAACCAGAAACATGATCGAGGAATTCTTGGTGAAAGCGCCAGATGGCACAATAGTGGAGCCCGAGCCTTTGCCCTCGCCTCCGTCATCTGTTCCCCACTCAGAAACAGGGAAGGAAGCTTTCAGGCCTTACGCGAAGGAAGTCGACGCTGACATCAAGATCCTAGAAGACCCGACTTCCGCGATAAAGACTGAGGGATCGATGGAGGAGTACCATGAATACTTCTTGGATCGTTTCAGGCGCCTGCAAAAATGCCTTAGACAAAGAATTGACGCTAAAGATGCCACGTCAATTGCGGATGCCCTTAGGGCGCCATTGAACGCGAAAGTCAAAGTTATTGGCATGCTCACTGAAAGACGCGAATCCAGACAAAGAACCTTCCTTCGCCTAGAAGACACGGAATCCACTGCAACCGTGATGATCTATTCCAATCTTGAAAGTTCAGTTAATAAACGAGTTCAAGACTTGCTTCTGGACCAAGTTGTTTGTATAAGCGCCGTCAAGTCGCGCAATGATCTGTTCATATTAGAGGACGTGCTGTTTCCAGAAATTCCTCAACGCGCGCCCAACAAAGCATCTGAACCAGTCTACGCTGCCTTGATATCAGACTTACATGTGGGAAGTAAACTGTTTATGCGCGCCGAGCTCAACCGTTTCCTTCTATGGCTTAATGGAAAACTTGGAGACTCGAGCTGGAAGGAAATAGCAGGACGCGTTAAATACGTAGTGGTTGCCGGCGACCTTGTAGACGGCATCGGTATATATCCCCGGCAGACAAAGGAGCTGGCAATCAGGGACATACATCGTCAATATGCTGCGGCGTCGAGATATCTTGAGCAGATTCCAGATTACGTCAAGTTGATCATCATACCCGGAAATCACGATGCCTCCAGAAAGGCGCTCCCGCAGCCAGCCTTGCCCAAAGACTTCGCTGAGACAGTGTATGAAGTTAGGGAAGTGCAATCCCTTGGCAACCCGTGTGCTGTAAGCCTCCACGGTGTTGAGCTCCTCGTGTATCACGGAAGAAGCCTAGACGATGTCATAGCCAATGCACCCGGCGCTAGCTTCGGCAAGCCACAAAAGGCCATGGAGGTTCTTCTACGCGCAAGGCATTTGGCTCCCATTTACGGTCAACGTACGCCAATCGCACCCAGCAAACGAGACTGTCTCGTAATAGAACGTGTCCCAGACATCCTCCACATGGGGCACGTTCATGTTGTAGGCCACGATAGGTATCGAGGCGTGTTAATGGTCAACTCCGGAGCGTGGCAAGAGCAAACCGAGTACATGAGCAAACTAGGCTTGAAACCAGATCCAGGAGTGGCCCCCGTAGTGAATCTCCAGACTCTGCAGGTTACGACTCTGAATTTCAAAGAGGCTTGAACTCAGCTCTGACCCCTTTCAACGCCTGCTCCTCGCGCCTAAAGCTGTAAACTTCGGAGAATACGACAGAAGCCTACCCAATCTCTCGTCGTCAGAATACACGCTTTTGAAAAGCCCAAGAGTTATGCCCAGCCTTATTTTCTTCGTTCGCCCATAGCGACCCATGTTGACGACTTGCGCATTAAGCAAACCGATGACATCGAGATCATTGATCAACCCACTGACACGCCTTTGCGTCAGCGCCGACATTCCAGCTTGCTCGCACAGCTCGCTGTACATCTCGTAAATGCTGCCCGTGACACAGCCACTAAGAGTCTGAGCCTTAAACAATAGGTAGACGCTGCAGAGAACAAGTTTCGAGTGAAGCGGCAGATTTCTCAAAGCCTCACTCATACGGTCGTGCTCAATCCTTTTTTCGGCTTGCCTTATATGTTCCTCGCTCAGCCTTGAAGATCCCTCGCGTTCCGCCAACTCTCCAGCCACCCGGAGCAGATCAAGCGCACGTCTCGCGTCGCCATGTTCAGCAGCTGCGAGAGCAGCGCACAAACTTATAGCTGCCCCCGGAAGCACATGGTTCTGAAAGGCAAGTCTTGCTCTTTCGAGCAGAATATCCTGTAACTCAGCCGCATTGTACGGTTTGAACACGATTTCCTCTTCGCTTAGCGAACTCAAGACTCTAGGATCCAAAAACTCCTTGAACCTGAGATCGTTTGAAATCCCGACCAAAGTTGTCTTCGCATGCTGCAGGGTCTCGTTGATGCGTGTAAGTTCGTAGAGCAGAATGTCACCTCTCAGCTTTATCAGGGCGTCGACTTCATCTAAGACTGCGATGAAGACTTGCTTCTTGACGTCTAGACCTCTTCTGAAACGGTCGAAGACTTCGCCCAAGGCCAAGCCCGTAAATGGGACACTTATATCTAGGGCATCGCAAAGGCTTGAGAATACGCGATACTCGGTTCCTGCTGTTCTGCAGTTAACGTAACATGCTTTTACAGGAAGGTTGAACTGCGCAGCTTTCTGCTCAAGTCTGCTGAGTACATATTTCATGACCGCGGTTTTCCCGGTGCCTGTCTTTCCGTACACAAAAATGTTTGAGCAACGCTCTCCTCTAAGGACGGGCACAACAGCTTCCCCAAGAAACCTGATCTGCATCTCACGGTGCGGCAATGTTTCTGGTACGTAGTCGTGCCGCAAGACCTCTCTGTCCTTAAAAACGCGATTTCCATTGAGGAAACTATCGAAGACACAACTGAGCACATCCACGTCAGGCACTGGTAGTCTCCTCCCTCTCTCCTCATAAGTTAAGGCGCAGACTGAACATAGCAGAAAGCCAATAAGGACTCCACTACAGAAAACTAAACCCCAAGCTGAAATTCAGTCAACTGTGACTAAGTGGGCACGCAACAAATTCTCCAGTGAAAAAGATCCACCGGCACCCCTGTATTTCCCTTGCAGAACTATCTTTAAGGAGAGTTCCTACGAGTATACTCGTAGTAATGCTGTGGGGTCGTCGGAAGGTCAAGGAACCTCTGTTACCCGGTGCTGTCGTCCGTCACACACGTATCTTACTCCAGCGGAAGAATAGGGGTGAGGGTTGACTGGTTCAGAACAGCACTCAAAAAACCACCAAGTTAACCAGAAGTGGTCAAAAACGTAGTTAAGGAAGCGAACTTGACACAGAGCATCAGTCATATACGAGCTTCTGCTTCACTTAGAAGCTCAATTAGGCGTTCTTTCCGGAGAATAACGACCCCTTTGTTTCCACTGGAACAGTCAGTCATAGATGGCTTCTCTCCTCTTCTTTTGAACGATGCTCTCTGTGAAGCTTGTGAAAAGCCAAGCGCTGCAAAATTGATTTCTTCGTCTTTTCGAGCCTTGTTTCTGGCTTTTACGCTAGACCCAGTCACCGCAAGGTCTATAATGTGTTAAGTGTTAATCTGTTAAAGCGCCACTGTGGTTCATATGCCTGCGAAAAGAATGCGAGTAGAAGTGTTTGATGGAGGCGGAAACAGGTATACCGTGACCTTCGACGGTCAGGTTACGAGGGAGAAGGCGCTTCGCCTTTTAGACATTGTTGAGTTGCTCGGCGGTATGCCAGGCGTGAACGTACCAGAGAGCATGACCGCTTCAGATCTGCCCAAGCAGGAGAGAATGCGTCTCCTAGCCGAGAAGCATTTTCCATTGGTCTGGTTCTCGGCGAAGGACGTCCAGAACGTGTATGAACAGGAGATGAGGGAGCCCGTGGCGTTGAGTATGGTTTCCACCTACTTGACTCGGCTAGCCGACCGAGGTGTGCTCTCCAAGGTTGGTGTAGCCCACGGCAAACGTTACAGGGTGGCCACTCCAAAAATTGAAAGCCCAGTGAGCCTCACAAAAGATAATAAGTGATCGCTCAGACTTCTAGGAAATAGACTCGTTCGTTGCATCAAAACCACGAGCAGCATAGCTTGTGGCGGCGATGCTTCGGAGTTGACAGAATGAATACTGATTTAGCCGAAATGCAGAAGCGGCTTGGTCTATACGTAGCCAACGGTTCTATAGCAAGTCCAGCAGACGCCAAAGAGGAACCAGTGGTCACAGTGAGAATAGACGCCTCAAAGATCAAGCCTTTGCCCAAGACTCGGGCATTCAACGGTAGTTTCTTGGCAGTGGACTGCTCAACACGAACACTCAAGCGGGCGAACAACTGGGGCGTGTATCTTATGAGAGCCGCATACGCTGCCGTGAAAGACCGAATTGTCGACTGGGGCTTCAAGGAGAGAATCTGCACGGCAATTGGAGACGCGTATACTCGTAGTAATTACCTCACGGACGTTAGAATCGAGCTCGAAAGCCAAATGGCTTTGGAGTTGCTCCAGCGTAAAGACGGACCATTTTACTACGAGTATACCCATCCTCGTAGTAACTACCTTTTGCTAGACGGGGGAGGCTACTTCGGCGGCGACAGAAAGTTCCGAGTTTCACTCTATGAAAAGTGCGAGAAAGCCGGCATTACTCTTCTTGCTGTGAGCAAGAACTCGCCGTCCCTACATGATGAGAAGGGAAGAGATCTCATAGCTACTACGAGTATACTCTCTCCTTTCGAAACATGGGTTTGCCACCCAGTCAGAGAGGCTGATAAGGACAAAAGCTTGTACGGTGATATCACTCTGGTCAAGCTAAGCAAAGACAGTCCGCGAGTTTTTCGTTGCGACGTAATGGAGTACTTGATGGGTGAGGAAGTCAGCGAAATCGTCGCGCCCTTGACCTTGGTGGCTGAAGATCCTCGGTCGCTGGGATATCCTGTTCCCCTACTCCTTGCTCACGAATTCTCAGCGCCTTCTGAGTCAATGCTTCTCTCATATCACGATCAAGTTGAGGCTGCCTTAGCTGAAGCTGGGTTGCTTGATCCGCTTCGGAGAGAGGAGTTTACGTGCAGCTTCGCTGATGAGCTTCATGGCGTGAGATACGCGTTCAAGCGGGAGATGATTGCTGATTATGTCTGAGCCCATAGCGTTCGTGTGTGGAACCAAAGGCGACTCTGTGTCTTTCTTCCTTAATCAGGATGTCAATCTGGCATTTGGTCAAATCGTGCGCATAGACTCAAGCGAAAGAAGTTTCTACGCACGTGTAGTTAACGCGGAAAGCAAGTCTACCCTTAACACTATAGAACAACTACGTGAAGCGCAAGGGAAAGAGGCCTTCGGTCCATATTCCGCCTTTAGATGTGTGGAAGCCATCCTTTTCTTGGAGAAGCGAGGAACGCGGGTGCGCTCTCCAACCTTTAACCCAAACTACAAGGACAAAGTGTACGCCACCGGCGAAGAAGACTGCTCAGTTCTAAAGCTGTCAGGAGAACTGGAAGTAGGCTGTCTACGCTCCGGCGAACAATTGCTTGGAGAAGCGGGAATCAATATTGAGGCCATACCGTTGATGATGGGCATGTTTGGGATGACAGGCTCTGGAAAAACGAATACTGAACTTGTCTTGAATGCTCAGGTTATAGATAATGGCCCTAGGACCGTTGCCCTCATATTTGATTTCGCAGGTCAGCTTTTAGATGGCAAGGGTATCAAGCCTCAAAGAGGTCTCAAAGATCATCCACTGTTTCACACCAAGATCCAGTATTACTCAGCTCGCGACGGCAAAATGTCGGTCGGTCTGTACACGATCACGCCTGAAAAGGTTATCACGCTGTTTCCCGACGTTGGGCTTCCACAGTTCCGACTGGCCCGCAAGCTGTTCAAGAAGCTGGGCAAGACTTGGATTGAGGACACACGGGAGGCTTACGCGGCAGAGGGGTATCTAGGCGTCGGGCGTCTCGCAGACTACAAGATGAAGCACGTGATTGAAGCCTTGATGCTCAAGTTATCATCGCTGTCCAGCGACCTTTTCCCCTCTTCAGACTACAGCTTCGTGGACAGCATAACGCAGAACGTTTGCAAGGGGGTGACCTGCCTAGTCGACATCTCCGGCATATCCTCGGACGAACAGAACAAGGTCGTGGGCCTTGCAGCCTCAGCTGTGGCGCAGCACTACAAACGCTTGTGGGAAGAAAACTACGAGGAATGGCAGAAGCTGCCAACATTGCTCATAACGTTGGAAGAAGCGCACGAGTTCCTTGATCCAAACAAGCCGAAGACCATTTTCTCTGACATAGCGTTAACGTACCGGAAATACCGCGTGGGACTGAACGCGGTCACGCCACGACCTTCTAGAATCAACTTCGACGTTTTCGCTGAACTGTGGACCAAGGTCATAATGAAGACAGAACTGAGAAAGGATCGCGCCTACCTAACCGAGAACACGCCATACCTCGAATACAGCGACACTGAAATTAAGATGCTCGACGTTGGCGAAGCATTACTCATCTCGGAACCAAAAATCAGGTTCGCAGTTCCGATTAAAGTCACCCACTATCCTGAATACCTTGAAAAACGAGGACCCGCGAACTATGGGTTGCAACCGTCGAAGACACATGGTGACATGGAAGAGAAGCTCAGGAGACTACGCGAAGCCGGGGGAAGCATAACTCAGGAAGGCTTAGCTAAACCTTAGCTTCGCTTTTCTTCAAAAGCCTCAGCATTTCTTCCTTGACCCGGTAAGCAAAGGGTGTTCTCTCAGAACGTCGCTCCAAGTAACCGCCTTCATACAGTTTCTTCATTAGTCGGGCAGTGTGCTCCCTAGTCAGGTTGATCATCTGTTTCACTTCGGGTGCTGTTCTCTCTCCCGACGGTGAGGTTGAGATAAACTCAAGGACACGGAGCTCGGTTTCTGTGAGCGGGGCCAATGCTTGGTCTCGCCTGAGTGGGATGGCAGCTTCAATCTGAGCTTCGGATATTACGGTTGCTCGTTTTGCCCACTCCTCTTGGGCCTTGGACAGTCCCTCAACTCTTTGTTGAAGATCCGACAGAGTGGTCCTCACCGACTCGGCATCAGGAATCTTCGCAACTTTCGCATTCAAATCTGCTAGACCAGAGGCAATGCGTTGTTCTTGCTCATCAAGTCGCCTTGAAAGCCGCTCGTCTCTGCCAGCCTGTGATTCGGATCGTCTCACCGCCGCTCCGATTTGTTCCTCGTGCCTGCTCAACTGCTTATCGAAGCTTATGACAATATCCCCGACGGCGTTCTTGGCCTCCTCGTAGGCCTTTGAGGCTTGCCTAATGCGCCTGAAATAAATCAAGATCGTGGCAACTGTGAGCGTCAAGAACGCCATGCTTACCATGAACAGAGGCTCGACAACTAGCACGCTTTTTGGGAGTAGCCTCTCAACGACTGCCGTGTGATTCAGCTGTGATCTGAAAACCGACTGTAACATCACAGGAACGTTCATGGAAACAATAGCCAACTGTGACATCACAAATCACAGAATCACAATATGCGGCATGTGGAATTAAAACTTGCGCTAAAACAACATTCTTTCAACATTGTGGAGTCAGAGATGCAAGCCAGTTCGGCATGCGATGTGATTTGTGATATCACGTCTTTGACAATGATCTTGGTGTTGACAGTTTCTCAAGCGTGGTCTCAAGTTCTTCCCTGAGCATTGTGACTATTCGCAAGTGTTCTGTTGCGAGTTCGTTGTTTGATATTATGTCTTTGTAGGCTCCGACGTATTCCTTGAGTTTGTTGGCGACCTCCAGATACGGGTCGAGGCGTGTGTCTTCGAATATTCCCAAGTATCCGAGAAGAATGATGGTGTAAATGGATTGTATGATGTTTCTCCGTGCTTGTTTCAACGTGTGATTGAAAGCGCCGCGGCTTATTCCTGCCTTAGTTAGGCGTAATAAGGCTTTTTCCTGGTTTGTTAGTGATTTTCCAGAGATATTCGGAGCTAGAAAGTCGATTAGGAGTGTTTCTAGCTGTGTTTTGGTTAGATTGCTGTTCTTTGAGAGTATTTTGATGATTGGATCGGTTGTAGAGCCGGAAAGCCATTTCTGCACGAGTTCTCGTGATGCCAGACTGAATCCCTCCTGCACGTGACTCTGGGATACAGTTTTGTATACGATGTATGGAAAAAATTTGTGGTAGTTTTTGACAAACGTAAAGGTTTTTCATGGGAGAACTGAAGGATACACCCAGTTTTTCCACAGTCCAGACGCAGACGCTGTGCAGCACTTGAAGGGCTAGACCTCGAACTGCATATGTCATGCGTTCATAGTCTCCCTTCTCAATATACAGCAACGAATCTTCTGCGGAGATGTGTAGGTGGAATCTCATCTTCTGAGAAGAGGGCATTTGATGATCTGCTGACGTGATATCACACATCACAACAGGGATTTGATGTTAGGCACTGGTGATGGGGTCGTCTTGTGATGTACCCGTGATGTGTGTGATCTGTTCCGCGGCGTGGCGTGATTACTTCTGCTACTCGTTGTGGGCAGTGTGGGGGATACAGTTAGTGTGTTTGAGAGGCAAGATGAGTGTCTAGGTCCTTTACGAGTTGCGTGTCATTCTGTTGTGGAAAATGCGCTTGATGTTGTAGTCTGTCAGGGAGCCTTTGTGCTGATGCTGTGATATTGGTCCATGTGATATAGTGATGTCACA
>Ga0224495_10001215_pt1 | contig 18623 bp, 16 predicted proteins | sample SF_Jul11_sed_USG_FD_168128 | JGI IMG/M metagenome (GOLD analysis project Ga0224495, IMG submission 168128) | Sediment microbial communities from San Francisco Bay, California, United States - SF_Jul11_sed_USGS_4_1 | ecosystem: Environmental > Aquatic > Marine > Sediment | place: USA: California... | reverse complement strand
GCTCTCTCTTGTTTTCCAGTACCCCTCAAAACAAAACGTGTACGAAACAGTAATAGCACTTTCTGATTCAATTGGGACTATGCTAAAGACGCGTGAACGCGATGCTCTGAAGTACATTCAAGAGAGGGGAGTTACTCTAGATAATATAGTCAATGTTGCAGAGGAGATGATACACAACAAAGTACGTTTCATTGAGAAACAGATCCATGATGCACAGAATGGTCACAAGGAACTCGAGTATAAGAAATGGTATCCCTATAACATAGACGCTGACTTCATGGTGGCTATAGGGAATGGGGTCATTCATCGTTTTTTTAGTGATAAAGAGTGTGATCCCACCAGCGATGAGTATAAGGAGATGCGAAGTTCAATATCTCTAGTCGTTCAAATATCATTGGACGAGGTAAAGCATACCCATGAAGTAGACATCGAGATGGAAGATGGACAGCCCTACAAAATGATTGTTCACTATCAACAGGAGCTCGAGAGGTTCTATACAAGGTTCGTGATCGATCGGTTCTATGGCTTTGGCTGCTGGCTCATCCCAGTTGAAGAAGATGGCAGTGAACGCAGACGCTGGTTGCAGGAGAGTCTCGTTGAGACAATCGGGAGAGGAGTGAAAGTGACCAAGGCAATAGCGGCTATTGACGATCCTGATGTGCGCGAGGTCACAGACCGGCTAAACAGTGGCGAAGGCAGGCCCACGCTAGAGTGGATGGAGGAATGGCAGAATGGCGGCAAAACAGTTATCAGAGCCTCGAATGGAAGAGAGATCTACGTGTACAAGACCAAGGACGTTGCTCTTGTCTATATTAGGTAATACTCCCAACTACCTGTTTTTAAAGGACATATCTCTTATTGCGGAGCACATACTCCTCCGCTCAATCCTTTTTTTCTAGTCAAATTTCCAATTCGTATCTTTTCCATACCAGAGAAACTCATGAAGCTGAACTCAGTTCTCACTTGACAACAAGATATGGTAGATGGTTCGGTCACATAACAACTGCTCGTCAGTGGGTAATACTTGTACCAGTTATTGCAGCCATGACTTGAATATTGAGTACTCCACTATCATTTATGGTGGAGTATTCTATTAGTACATCAGGGTAGTCCATAATGGGTGTCCGATGAATTCCCAGTCTGTTATAATACCCGATGCATTGAAATGCTCTTCAATTTCAAGTATTTCACTCAATGACATTACGTATCTAGGAATAATGTTACCTTTTGAATCTGAGTAGATATCCTTTACAACTTGCTTACCATAGACTGTGTCCCTAAGGCTGTGCACATAATATCTCGGATTTTCCAACCATTCTTCGTATTCATGATCATCCGGTGATAGTTCATAGAATGTTAGTCTTTTTACCTCTTCATCTCGCATCTCTTCTATTTTAGGCACGAGTGATATGAACCTGGTATTGTTAGTCCTAATAAAATCGATATCAAATCCTGCCGTGCTATTCCCGCTATTAAGATACTCTTCTATCATCTCATGGATGTGTTCATTGATTCCAGCTTTTATTGACTTTGCATTAGAGGATTTACTCTTATCGGGTTTAACTAGACGAAACAGGTCTGATGGAAGAACACACTTTGCTATATCAATACCTTCCACGTTTCCATCCACATTGAACATTTTCAAGAGGTACTTATTGAAACTCGACCAGTAAGTAGGCGAGAATAATGATGCATATCTTTGTAATTTTCGATATACTTCCGTCCAGTCTGATTCATCTATATTGGCATACACAATAGTTGGTGGAATATAACAAGGATATTTCTGCATACGATACCACTCATCGCCAATTTCAGAAGATACAATTACAGGAAGCTTGATTCTTCCAGCTAGATTTCGAACATGAGAATATATTCCTCTGATCTGATAGTTGAATTCTATCAGTTTTGACATTCCCAATAACGGAGTACCATCAATGACTGGTAAATCATATAGTAAAGGGTGATCATCTAATGGTGCCAACCAACGAGTTTCTACATGATGAATAATTGTTAGACGAACAAGATTTCTAAGGTCAATAAGCATTGATAGGTCGATTTGTTTCTCATTTGTAGTGATGACAAGTTTCTGTAGACTCTTACATTTGCTAATGAGTGACAAGTCTGGACAAAACTCATTCTCATATTCCCTATCATTGAGTAGGATGAGTGTTTGTAGTGATTCATTCCTATGTATGTTATCCATTAGTATATTTCTGAGTTGTTTTAATACTGATAGCTCGATATTCTTTACGCGTGGATTATCTAATAGTGGTCGGATGTCAATCTCTTTTATCTTTGTATTGTCGACAATGATAAAACTACTTAATGATTTCATTTCGTTGCATACTTTTAATTCAATATTTTCGTATCTACCTCCTACTATTCTGAGGGTTTGAAGTTTCGGAAACTCAGTCAAAGAGTCAAGTGTTAAATTATCGATGAATTCATTTTCCAAATACAGTCTCAGTATGTTGACATTCGTTTTATCCTGTGATGATAGAAATTTGTGTAATTCGTCATTGTTCCTTATGCCTTTAATTTCAGTTGCCCTCTTGATTGATTCGAGGATTTTTTCCTTCCGTGTAGGCATGAGTCTGTTTATCGTTATAGACCATATAATGATTTCAGATAGCAATCTTTAACTAAAGCATCATAGAATCCATGTCTTCACGATCGCTGGGTGGTCGGGAAAAAGCAGTCTGAAGCGCTTACCATTTGTTCTTGCGTACGTCATTGTTGACGGCTGTAAGACTGCCATTGCAAATGAATTACGAGGTCTGGACCCATGGGATGCCGAGTTTGGCATGCCGGTGAAAGTAGTCTGGAAACCAAATTCCGTTTTCCATATCGCTTTCTGCATAGAAAATGATATCTCTTATACAAACAGAGTAAGTCTGTCGCCATCTTGGTTTGAGCTTGCATCTCTTCAGATATCTGTGTAGTATCTAGCTATTTCTGAACCGTAGGAAAGAAGAATCTTGGTGACATTGAATGAGTAATATCTGGACTTTGACTATAGTAAATTCCGCCACAGAAGATTAAAGGGGATAAATCGATAGTTGAGGATAGGTAGGATTGAAAAATGACCATCATTGCAAGCTGCTACAGTGGGACACACAAGATTGTTGTTCACTACTCTCATTTATCAGGGAGGTATCGTATCACTTATGATGGTCAAACTATGATTAACAGCTTTGGTAGGGCTCACAGCTTCCAAGCGATTGAAGATGGTCAGAATTCGCAGTATGCTATCAAGATCACTGGTTGGACTGTCTTCACTCAGAAGGCTCAGGTGATAAGAAATGGCATCCTTATCTTCAGTCCTGAAGAGGGATTCAGGCCTCCGATTTCTCTGCTCCCGACGCAAAGCCAAGACCTACCCAAGGAAACAATTGTTAGAGAAAAAATCATTTTGGTTGTCTGTCCACACTGTGGCCACCGCAATGATGCTAGTAGACGGACTTGCGAAAAGTGTGAAGCGTCAATCTAGGAACAATCCATAATTCAAGATTACTGAATTACAGTAGAAACAACCAAATCCAGCCAGGTATAACAAAAAGCGTAATCTTGAATACAGAGAATATATGCTATCTTGGAGGGCACTAAAACAAAATATGCATATACTATTACACAGATTCTATTTATCCAAGAATTCTCTTTCTCTCAGCTATCCTCAAACCATAAGTAAGCAGATGGCTGGAAACCAAGCGTTGGCATGACTCCCGAAAAAGAACGCATGAAGGAACTTTGCAAACCTGTCTTTGAATGGGTCAAGACAATGAAATAGGATGAACCTGAGAGTTGGACCCACCAACTCTCTTTTCACTTTCTTAGCAAGATAGTGATGAATCAATTAAAATATCTGCGCCTTGAATTCAAGTATAATTGTGGTAAGTCAATGCCTTGGTCATCAAGAAATGATGCTGAACCAAGATTAGAGATATTTGTTTTATTAAAAGCACCCACCGCATGTTGTAAAAGCAAGTAATTGTATCTTAATTTTGACTCTTAAAAGACTAATAGATGCTGGTGGCATATTGAGCGAAATTGAGAAAATTGTGAATCGAGTAAAGTACCTAAGAGAAAACGATCTTATCACAGATGCAGAAGAGTTAGTCATAGTTTCGCTTGAGGATTATGAGGACTCTTGGCAACTATGGTTAGAACTAGGCCACATTCGGATGCGGAAACAGGATTATGAATATGCCGCTGAAGCGTTCTCGACTGCGACTAATCTTGACCCAAATGAGTTTTGGCCTTGGTTAAACCTTGGACATGCCCAAAGAGCCCTCGGAGATTATGATGATGCGATTGACGCAACTGAGAATGCATTGAGAGTTGAGAGCAACGAGAAAGAACTCTACTTGGCGTACTACAATCTCGCCCGTTACAATGCGTTAATGGGGCGGATTGACGAGGCTCTGAATCTCCTCAAGACCGCTCTTGAGAATGACGAATCTTTGAGAAAGTTGGCTCGTGAGGATTCAGACTTGGATTCTTTGAGAAAGGCGCCTGGTTTTGAATTTCTGGTTGAATCTTAGCATTTTGCTAAATTAATCGAGCGCTGAAATGAAACCTGAATACTGGCTTTACTCCGTTCTTTTTTGCATAATCTCCAACCAGTTATCGAATGGGTCAAGACGATGAAATAGTCTTTAATGAAAATGAGCTGGATATTTGTTGGTTTCCAGCTCTATCTTACTTTTTTGTGAATTTCCATTCGGTATCTTTTCCATGCCACAGGAATTCATGTAATTCCTGACATGATGTGAAATGATATGTTCTCATCACAATATCACACGCCATTCGGAATAACATTGTAGCACACTCCGTCATGAGAGGGTTCAAGCTGTAACAAATGACAATCTCTCTGTCATCTTCGAAGATCCAAGAAAATGGGATATATTTATCAGACATTACGCTCCAGGGATGCGTGCGTGGTAGAAGTGATTTCATTTTAATCTGAGAAATTGCTTTTCGAGTCATTGTTGCTGAGAGTGAGAAGTATGTATTCAAAGACAATAGATTACTGGGAAGCTAATGAACAAAGAAGGATCTAAATCATGCAAATTACAGATGCAACACCTGTGGGATATTACAACATAATTTCCATCATCACAGAGACCTTCGTTGTTTTTATTATCATCGGAACTCTTCTCATCATAATGAATAGGCGCAGTAGGTCCTTCAAAGCTGTTGATTTAAAGAACATGAGAATGAATATTACAAATATCGTTTTTATACTACTATTGATTGCTATTCTGAGCCCCGCATCGCTGAATATCTACCCCAGAACTGGCTTCTACCCGTCCGTCACAATCTTTGCCATGTCATGGCAGATCTCAGATTCCACCCCTAACATCTTCATGTTTGGTCCTGAGTTTCTTCTCATAGCTTTTCTTTTCCTGTTCATGAAATTCGTCTTTATCTATCAACTCTTCAAATATTACTATCATATGACAACAAAAAATCGAGTTATCATTGTTGGCATAATAAGCGAATTCCAACTCACTTTAATTGGTCTTGCTATAATTCCGTTAGCCTTTGGGACACCGAGTCTTGCAGTAATGTTCTCACTACCAATACCCGTTCTTCTCCTGACAGGATTACTGATGTTGAAATTCATTCCAGCTCCTCCTCTTCTTGGAGGTTGGGAGGAATTGGAGAAACCAAAGGAGTGGTGGGATGGCGTCAAGAGATAGATGCCTTGAGAAATAGTATATGGTGAGAGCTTTCGTGATTTGAGCGACAGTGTACGAGAGTAAATCAAGCTGAATCAGGTATCATTGTAAGATAATTGTCCACAGATACTTCAAAGACTCCCGAGAAAGAGCAGATGAAAGAGCTCTGTCAACCTGTCTTTGAATGGGTCAAGACCATGAAGTAATCACATTTTAGAAGAAGAGAGACAACCCATCCTGAACTTACACTTAAGATCAAAATAAAAAATTTATTTTCTTTCTTTTTGAAGACTTCTTCGAGTTTCGAAAAAGCAAGCAGGCATGTCAGGTTTTAGTAACTAGGTACGATCTTGATTTTGAATCAAGGTCGAAAATCACAAGCAATCAATTCTGTTCATCAATATTACTTTGCTATTGAATCGATATGCTTTACTACAATATTTGAGAGTAGATGAGCAAGAACCTCATCAGTTTCAGCCACATCAGTCTCCAATATATGCCTATGAATCATTGAATCAACAAGATGGAAGACGAATTGAGTTGTTGCCACTCGTTTTTGAGGTTCGACCACTCCAAGCTGCTCAACTAGCGTATCAAAATACTTGAATTCAGATAAACTCAGACGGAATAGATCCTTGTCTCCCTTAAGCAATTCCGGGTATGATAGAAAGACTATTTTCAAGACCTGAAGAATAAGCCTATTGGCTCGATGAGTATTAATAAGAGACATGACAAGGGAGTACAAGAACTCTCTCGGTCGATTCAAGTCAATAGATTCGAGCTTTGGCGCGCTTGTTTCAAAAAAATCAACACCAAGAGATAGGAAGATATCCGGTTTTCCATTTGGAAAATATCGATAAACCTGACTGATATTTATGCTTGACATATCGGCGATATCATTTATTGAAAGATTTACATACCCCTTTTCCTTCAATAGCTGGAACGCGACTCGTTTGATTATATCCATGTTCTCTTTCTTTGTTCTTCGCTTTCTTGATTGTGAGTTCATCAAAAGACCTCTTTCTTGACTAAATACAAGTTCCAATTTTGGTATTTTAACTAAGAAGATAAGTATTGCTTACTTAACCAAATATATAAGTAAGACTTACTTGCAATTTTGGCGTGACTGGAATGCCTGACAGAGCAATTCGAAAACTGATTAACAATGAGCGTAAATTCTTGTGGAGTCCTGGCGCTAATGTTTCAGTGGTAGCAAGAATAGAAGGGAACGTGCCTATTGATTCTCTGAGGTCTGCGATAAAAGAGATTTCACAAAAGCACCCTCTAGTATCAAGTAAAGTCGGCATGGAGAAAAATCGAGTTCTGTATTTCATTCATGACCCGGAGATAGAAATTCCATTGGTCGTTATAAAACGAGAATCCGAAACGCAATGGATCGATGTAATTAGGAGTGAATTCACCGTCGCGTTCAAGCAGTTCGAAGGACCATTGATCAGGTTTGTCCTAATTCACTCGGAATCTGTTTCAGACCTTGTGGTTATTGCGCAACATGCAATCTGTGATGGTACGGCTTTAGCTTTCCTAATTCGCGATATCCTGCTTCTTACTGTGACTCCTCAGTCTCCACTCACTACAATCGAGCCAAACATACTCCTGCCAGAATTGTTATCAAAAGGGCAAGACGCAATCAGGTTGGGACAAAGGGCAAAATCATTCTTTATTCGGAGAATAGATGATAAATGGAAAAGAAATCCTTTCTACTTTGATGACAAGGACTTCCTAGCAATTCATGATGCCTTTAATCAAGAATATCAATATGATGCAGTCCTATTAGAACTTGATAAGGAAAAGACAAGTATACTCACTGAAACCTGTAGATCCAATGGAGTCACAGTCAATTCAGCTCTTACAACCGCTTTCAATGCAGCATTTAATGACATCATAGAAAAGGGAGTCAATAAACCAAGAAGAGTTGTTCTTCCCTACGACCTGAGGAATCGAATCAATCCACCATTAGGAGATGTTTTTTGTCTACTTGTGGGGAGTATCGACTTTTCTTTTAAATATAATAAAAGTAAATCATTCTGGGAAAATGTAGGCAATCTGCATAAGTCAATCCAATCAAGGATTGAAAAAGGAGACATGTTCGCAAGCGCGATGGATCTAGAATCACTAGATCCAACACTAGTAGATGTATTGGTGAGCTTTGCACTTTTAGCGAAGAACGTGCCAAAGGAATCAATCCGCTATAAAAAGCTCAATTCCTTTGCAAATGACAAGAATAACGTGGCAATCGATCTCGGAACAAAATTCTTGGATCAGCTTCCAAAAGTGATAAACACAAATCTTGGCAGGCTAGAGTTTCCGAAGAATTATGGACAACTGACTCTTAAAACAATGTATTTTGCTCCTTCTGGAGGTACAAAAGTACCAGTCATTATGGGGGCTGTCGGAGTCAGTGATGTGCTAACAATTACATTGAGCTATTACCATGTAAAAGATGGCTCTCCTACTATCACTTGCTCTCAGCTGGAGCAAATCCGTGATAAAGCGCTTTCATATTTAGATCTCATCGGACCTCAGTGATATATTGTTAAGGTTGTTTACACACATTCCAAAGCGCTGGAAGTGATGAATCCGCGCCTGTGTGCTTTTCTTGATTCTCATTATTAATGCAGGAGGCAATCCAAATAATAAGATAGAATATGACATCACTCTCAATATCGCTGATTAAAATTGCTACGAGGAGAAATGATATAGTACTCGAGATGATAGTACTTGTTATATTTTGAGAGGGTTTGTCACGATGAAAAAAACGTTAGAAGGAGTCATCAAGCAAGTCAAAAAGAAGAGTTTCGGTATCTTGAGTACAATCGACCCATCCGGATGGGTTCAATCTTCTGGAGTACAATATGGCGTTTCATCGAGGGGCGCTGATTTTGCATTATATGTTCTATCTGATCGCAGGTATGTGAAAGTAAGAAATATTGAGCAAAATCATCGGGTTTCGTTCGTCATTCCCTTTCCACACCATTTTTTGAGATTCATTCCTGCACCAACCGTTTCATTCAAGGGAACTGTTGAGATTCTCCCATTTGACGATTCGAGTGCGCGAGAAGCTTATTGCTCTCGTTCACAGAAGAGGATGATTCGCTTTACAGCTAACTCAGATTACAAGGCGACCGCGGTCTTCTTACGATTGACACCTATCAAGAGAATTGTTTGTTATGGCCTCGGTATCAAACTTGCAGATATGATGAGAGATCCGGCTAACGCTCTGTACACAGTGCAATTGTCTGGAAAGTAAGTATTGGAATGATTTCTAAGAAAGAATGTGTGAAAGGACTCCATAGGTCTATGAATGGGTCAAGACCTAGAAGCGGAAATCAAATTAAAGGCCAAACAAATTGTTTTTCATCTCCATTCTCTGGAATGCTAGACTCCAAAAACAGTGAGCAGCAATAGAATGTCCGCGACTGCATGCGCTATAACTGCTCCCCATATATTGCGCGAGTTCTGCATTATATAGCCCCATACCAGACCGAGCACAAACGTGATTCCTAGAAAGGCTGAGAACATGATAATGTCTGTATAACTCAATATTGCCTGATGGAATATTGCAAATATCACGGACGTGAGAACCAGTGATTGCGTTTGGCCGAAGAGAGAATTATACTTGTTCAGAAATAGACCTCTGATCATCAGCTCTTCCATGAATGCATTGCTAAATGCAAAGACAAGCATCCATGGTATCCACCCAATTATCATACCCATGCTTGCAGAGAGTCCAAGCCCACCAAGAGCGAAGAATGGGATGAGTGCGACCGGCGATAAAACGAGTCCGAGTATGACCGATCTCTTGAGGTTTCCTCCGGAGAGGAAAATCATTGTGAAATCTCGTTCAACTAACCATATGCCTATTATTATCGGAATGACTATTGGGAGAACCTCCGCAAACTTCGCAAGTGCTACGCCCTCAATAGTGGTTAGTGAGAGTCCGGGGATGAGTTCATACCATCTTCCGAAAATCCAGGCGCAAAGAAGCCCAATTGATGCGATCAAAAACGAGAAGGACAGTCGCCAGAATCCATTTTGTGTGCTATCTTTCTTATAAAGAATAAAAGTGCAGAGAGATAAAATACATACAATGACAAATCTCGTCAGAAGGGTCAAATTGCTCGGTATGAAATTATTATACCCACCTACATTGAAGACGAGAAAGCTGCATCCAATAAAGAGAATCATCAGGAATCCCTTTACCGTCGCACTGAAACCAGCTTCTGGCCTCTTTTCTATAGATATCTCGCTATTCTCTCTCTTCAAGCTTTAACTTCCTCTCATGGGATGTTGGTATAAACGAAGATAGTAGGGGATAAAAACCTTGCATGCAACGTTTAAGGGTCATTAGTCGAGAGGAATGTTGCCAACTGGCACTTCGAGCCAGCAGACGGATGGAAACCTTGCCTATGAACCCGGAGAAATAGCGTATGAAGGAGCTCTGCAAACCTGTCTTTGAATGGTTAAAGACGAAGAAATGATTGAACAATACATATGAGCGACTTCCTTTCAAACGGCTCTTTTTGTATTCAGAACTCCCTGCAATCTGGCACCTATACCTGAGAAACTTGTTCAGCCAACTTCGGACTTCATCTCACTTGGATTAGGTGCAAGAAGAGATGCTTTATTCATTCTCTTTATATTTCTCCAGGACGCGAGCTGAGCATGGATCTAGGTATGATACTGCTTCTTACTGGAATCGTCGTCATAGTCTTTATCCTGATCATCGATAGAAACTCAAGAATTCGTAGCACAAACAGAATCTGGACGCATCAGAAAAAGCAATCGAGGATTCGTGCTGTCGGTCCTTGCGCTGTGGCAGTCGGTGTATACAAGACCTATGAAGATCGAAAACAGCTTGAAAAAATGCGCTCTGAAAGTAAATTGAGTGAGGATTGACAATAAGAAACTGAGTCGATTCCTAAAATCCTATAAGTAATGGGATACAGTTTCAATAACCCTCAATCTGGAGACTGATTTTATGGCTGAAACCAGGAGAGAACTCGCGAACCTGAAGTGTGTTCCGTGCAGGGGTGGAATACCTCCCCTGATTGATTTGAAAATCAAAAAAATGCTTCCGGCTGTTCCAGGGTGGGAGAGAATAAAGGAAGATGGAGTCGATAAAATCAGACGCGAGTACAAATTCAAGAATTTTGTCAAGGCAATGGAGTTTACTAATAGAGTAGCTGAAGTAGCTGAAGAACAAGGTCATCACCCGGATATATTCATTCAATGGAATATTGTTGAGTTGACGCTTTGGACACATGCCATCAATGGTCTTCATGAAAATGATTTCATATTGGCTGCAAAAATCGATGAAATGAAAACAAAGTAAGTTGAGGAATTCTATTGGCACAATCCAATAGATAATCTGAGTTTTTTGATAAATTCATACCTTTTACAGTAAATACGAACAAGAAGCAATTGAAAAGTAAAGTACTCGTTCTTTTGACTATCCAAACAATTGAGAAACACACCTATCACAAAGTAATTCCATCATGTCTTTATCCTTCTTAATCCTGCGACCACAGGTTGAGCAGACTGGTCTGAAACATTGATTACAAAGAGAGAGGTCTATCATCCTCTTTATCCTACCACAGACAGAACACATGTTCTTCGTACCTCTCCCTCTATGTTCGAAGAGGGTACGCACAATAGCGACAGCATCTTCCTGATGTAGATTCCCAGCCGTTACTTCTCTCTGAGCTTTTGCTTGAATCTCATCATGGTTTATGTCACTTTCAATCTCATCTCCGATGACATCTCTAACGACTTCAGGTGATAATTCCTGCTTACTTGTGATTGTAACTGAGAATAGGGGAAAACAGAGACAATTTCTGACTCTATCGATAATTACGTCTATCGTCTGAACAAGTCCAGCGTTAATCAGGGGTTTGAGATGGTGATCTAGTGCAGCTCTCTCAAGTCCAAGTTCTGACATCAAGTCTCCTTTATTCATGATCCGTTTTTCAAGCAGATATTCAAGAAGTCTTACTCTTGTTGGATTTGAAAGAGCCTTGGAGGCTTTGGCAAGATCCATTTGTATTCTCACGAGTTTGAGTAGGTAAACACTTCTTTATGTATTATTACTTCGACGTAAAGAAACTATTTCCCCATACTCTACTAGTTGCGTTAGCGTTCTAGTTCTTATACGTTTGATTTTGCTTCTTCAACATCGGTGACGCACAATGACAAGTTCAACATCACTTGTTCAGATTGAAGATATAAAGAAAGACTACACCCTTGGAGAGACCATTGTTCATGCTCTTCGTGGTATTTCTTTTGAAATAATGGAAGGAGAGTTCCTAGCAATACTAGGTCAATCAGGATCAGGAAAGACTACGCTCCTGAATATGCTCTCTGCTCTAGATGTTCCAACCTCTGGAAGAGTAGTGGTAGCTGGAACAGATATCTCAAATATGAGTAGGGATGAGCGAACGCACTTCAGACGGACGAGTGTAGGGCTAGTCTTCCAGTTCTATAATCTATTTCCCACTCTCACGGCGTTAGAAAATGTAGAGATTGGCATCGCTCTCGATATCAAAGATAAACAAGAACTTCGCAGACGAGCCTCTCATTATCTCGAACTCGTCGGAATATTAGATAAGGCAACTAACTATCCATCCCAAATGAGTGGCGGCGAACAGCAACGTGTTGCTATCGCACGAGGTCTAGCTAAACAATCTCCTATTCTTATTCTTGATGAACCTACAGGCAACTTAGATGCAGAGACCTCGGATGCTATCTGGGCATTGCTTAAAGAACTGAATACTAAGACTGGAGCTACGATCATCGCTGTAACTCATCAGATTTCAGTATCAAGGGTCGCTGATAGGTCAATATTCTTGCGATCCGGAAAGGTCTATGGCGTTTCTGAATCCAATGAGGAGGGGTAGATTTGGCTGGCACACTTCTACGGAAGACGCGGAAGGAAATTTTCGGCCAGAAAGGGAAGGTGATTAGCAGTCTAACCCTAGTATTCATTGGAGTTTTCTGTTTTGTTGCCTTTTCTGCAATGTTTCCTGTCATGAGAGTAAGTTTGGATGCCACCTACGAGACCTATGCATCACCTGACTTCATGGCAGTGGCATATGCGGTCCCTCGAGAACACATATCGGGCATTAAGGATATTGAAGGAGTTGAAGGAGTTACTAGTAGGTATCATATTTTCGGCGAAGCGAGTTTCACAGGTCATGATGAAAATCCTGCTGATATCTATGGCATCGACCCAAACACACCTCCTGAAGTATTCAAATTGATACTCTCTGAAGGAACATATTTGGACCCGATGAATAACCACACAATTCTTGTTGAGCGATCCTTTGCATCTTCAAATGGACTAGCTCTTGGTTCTGAACTAATCCTGAAGGTCTTTGGGTCTGAATTCGAAGTGGAGGTTGTGGGAATCGTGAATTCAATAGAGCACCTGCTCCCTCACAGAAATCCAAAGCAACTCATCCATGCGCCTTCAAGAGCAACCTTTTCCTCTATAGCTCCTATTTGGATTGACATATCTGTGCTGCAAGATTTTTTGTATGCTGGTTCTGGAGAGAAAGATGTTGTAAATGAAATCCTTGTGCGGTTTGAAAATGGATACAATCAAACCGTAATTTTTAACCATATTCTTTCAGAGATAGAACCCTATCCAATCGTCACAACCTTAGAAACTAATGACTTGAGAAGTGCAGAACTTCAAAGATTTGAGATTGCAGATGAAGCTGTAGTTCTCTTCTCAGGATTGATCTTTGTCGTTGCTGTCTTTGTTGTTTATACCACAGTCAGTAGAATAATTCAGTCCAACTCTAGGTCTATCGGAATATCAAAATCCCTTGGCTATTCGGATGCAGCTATTCAACGTGCATACCTACTCTGGTTAGGAGTTCTCGCATTAATCACTACATTGATCGCTATTCCACTTGGCGAACCAGGTGGACAAGTCTTCATCAGTTCGATTCTTACAATGTACTCGATGGAGGCACAGACAGCTGCTCTATCTCCCATCATCTATATAGTTGCCCTGATTGTTGGACCCTGTTCAGTTCTCGTAGCTACATATTTTCCAACCCGTAGAATTACTGGATATGAACCTATTCGTGCTATTCGAGGATGGATGATGGAGAAGGGGTATGTAGGCGAACCTATACTGGAGAAAATTGGCGAAAAAGCAGGCATCTCTGGTTACGGTTTCAAGTACATTGTAAGGAGCATGTCTTTGAACAAGATGCGTGCGGCTCTTCTTATCATTGGTATCTCTCTCGGTGGTGCAGTCGCTTTTATGGGCACAACATTAGTTACGGGCTATAATACTAGCATTGCAACGTATATGTATCAATACGAGCAATGGGATTTACTTGTAGACTTTAAGCAACCACTCAACACAACACAAGTTGAGAATCTTCTAGCTCCTATAGAGGGTATTGATATCTATGAGCCATATTTGAAACTAGGAACGACAGCTGTTGTAGATGAAGAGGAAAGACTGGTGAGTGTGTTATGCTTAAATTCCGATGGCTCTTTGCATCGTTTTAATCTTGAATCCGGAAGAACAATCCAAAATACTGGAGAGATTCTTGTTGACATCACAATTGCTGAGATGCTCGGCATCTCTGCGAATGATGCAGTCAATCTTACCTTGGGGAACTCATCAATAGTATCTACTGTTGTAGGAATAGTCAGTTCACCTTTGAATGTATTCTACATGGAATTTGCAGAAGCCATGAGTTATCTACATCAAGAAATGATAAGTGGTGCGTTTGTAAGAATCACCACTGGCAGCGATCCTGATGCAGTTGCAGATGAAGTCTTCGCTCTTACAGATGTGGAGAACTCCATGACTAAACTGCAGGCATCAAGCGGAACACTCAGCGAAACACAGGGGACAGCCATTTCAGTTGGTATGGCTGCAATGGCTATGATTCTATTACTAGCTGTCGTCTGGAATATCGTTTCTATCAGTACAAGCGAGAGGACACCAGAACTTGCTCAATTGGAGGCACTAGGATGGTCAAGAAATATGTTGACTCGGCTACTACTTGTCGAAGTGCTTATTGTCAGTTGTTTCGGAATCATTCTATCGATTCCACTCGGTCAGTTATTCACTGGGTTCTTGAATGAATTCATGAAGACCTACATACCTTTCTATGAGCCATCAATCGATTTTGCGATGGTCTTGGTTATTGGACTACTGACTATCTTCACAGCTATCATCGCAGTAATTCCTGCTGCAAGGAAACTTAGAAGAATTGATATCGACCGAGTAATCCGCGAACGACTGATGTCTTGAATGATAGTAGTGACGACTGGAATACACAGATTATTCCTCCATCAAGGAGCTCTGTCAGTCTGTCATCGAATGTGTCACGACCACTGTTTAAACGCAAGTATTGTGGAGTTGGCACCATGAGCCAACTCCTCTCCTTTATATTGTTCAGGTTGTCAATTCGATTCTTTCCTGTGCAAGAGTAACACCTTCTGGAAACTATTGCGACAAACTTAGATATGAATACGAAGTTGCCTTCTAGGAGGCAAATTATTTGAACTCTATTGAAAATCTCAATAAGACACTAAAAACTATTCTGCTGATTTGGAGTATGGCAAGTATCATAGCTGGTATTGCACTGTATTTCTTCTCTTTTGCTCTATTACTCCAAGGAATAGGTCTTGAAGCCATGCTCTGGGGCTCAATCAACCTCGTTATCGCGTTCATATTATTAAGACGGAGAGAGCACATTCTTGAGAAAATCAAACGAGAACTAACTATCAGCATCAGCCTGGACTTCATCTATCCAATCATTGGTCTGCCACTTATTTTGTTGGGACAAGATGCATTTCTCATAGGAAATGGATACGGAATCATTATCCAAGGAGCGTTTCTATTGGTTCTGGATCTGGTATATCTCAGGAGATTCAAACAATTTCATGAGACCTAATGGAATAGCTTCTAGGTTCCAAGAGAATCTTCTATCTCTTCCAGCCTGATTAGTATTCTCTGAGAAGGAGCGCATGATTAATTTCATGAATCATCTGCTCTTTACAATTGGACTTAGAACTGATTTCGTTTAGCTTTCCTATAGAGCTTTATTCCTTGAATTTGAAGTCTTTGTATTCAGTCACCTCTACGGGCGGCCAGCCTCTCTCAGTCGGATAATTACGGTACCATCGAAACATACATGCCGTTCCACCAATCGCAAGATTCTGAGTGCGATTAAAACCTATGTTGATCGCTCTGTATATTGGATAATCACACAAACAAAGGTATGGTGCCAATTCTAATGCATTATGGTTTTTTAGCAAATGGAGCCCTGCACAGTTTGTGTAGTCCAAACCAAAAAGCAAATTCTCTTCGTCACCTTCAACAAAAGTACAATGATAGTCCTCAGGATCAAGAGGCAGTTTCCTCTGTTCTATCGCCTTCTTGGCCTTCCTATGAGTAGATGAAGCGAGGTAAAACCTTCGCATGATGAATTTCATTATTGGATTCAGGCTTCCATAATAAGCCTCACTAATTTCAAAGATTATCTGCCCGATAACAGGAAGTTGAAATCCCTCCTCTTTTAAGGCTCGATAAAACGCCAAAGAAAGTGCAGTCTTAACCATGTCTGTTGAGAATTGACTTCTCTGCTTTCTACCGAAATCTGGGAGTTGCGGCAGCAGCTCTTCAAATTGCTGCAGCATGCTTGATTTCAGTTCTTCTATTTTTTCGGGAGTGAGATATTTTTGAAGCACAGAGCGTTGAACTCTTTTATTCTCCATAATGCTGCGATAATATTTCAGCCAATGGTTTTTTTCTTGGACATAAAGATTGTCAGTTGATGCCATGAAAATCACGCTGAAAATGCGTGCTTTTAATCTCTATAATCAAAGCAATAATTGCGGCAATCAACAATAATTGTTAGTGATGCCCTCCTGTTATTTGTCCACGAAGTTTTGCTCAAGTAGTGATTTAACTATCAATATCTTAATGTATTCCATATTGATAGACCTTTTTGATGCCCAAATTAGATCACATTGACAGGAAGATACTTGGAATTCTAGCTACTGACTGTAGAGCGCCGTATAGAGAGATTGCCAAATCTCTAGGAATGTCCGTTACTGCTATCAAAAGTAGAGTCGATGACATGGTCGCTGGTGGAGCTATAATAGATTTTACTGTTGAGTTGTCGCCAGCTATGATTGGATCTGAACTCATAAGTATCTGGCTCAAGACAGGCACCATAAATGATACGGAACAATTCATTTCGGATATAGCTGCCAACAGAAGTATTCTACAGATTACTCCAATCTATGGCGGGGACTATTTGGTGTTTGCTGAGTACACAAGTTCATTAGAGCTGGCAGCTCTTACTGAAGCTTTCAGTAGCAATCCTCATATCGCATCCACCGAGGTGCATACTATACTCACCCAAAGAGGAAAGAAGGCGAGCTTGACGAATCTTCAGCTGAGGATTCTCAAGGCACTCCTTAAAGATGCTAGGATGCTGATCAGTGATATTGCTAGTGAAACAGGTTTGACAGTGCGTCTTGTTCGAAGGACATTGCGAGAGCTAAAGCAGAGTGAGGCAATTAGGTTCTCACTCAGATGCCGTTTTAACGTGGGTGATAGGCTGACTTTTCTTCTTAAGTTAGAATGGGACCCAAAGCAGGTATCTAGGGAAAAGATTACAGATCTGCTGTTGACAAAATACCAAGATATATTCTGGGATCTTTTCATATCTGCAAGTGAGCCAATTCTGATGGGTGCTGCGATTGTTGACAACTTGAATCAAGTCGACACTCTTACAACCGAGCTTAAGTTTTACCCTGGCATTATATATTCCGAAGCGTTCGTCTACAGACCAGCGTATAGATACAAGGGTATCAAGAGGCTCTTGCTCGAAGAGACCGTTCAAGCTGCAGGAGTATAGATAGACTCGGTTCAATCACTTTGTAACGTCCTCTCTTTACAAAATGACATTCTTAGAGCCTTTTCTTGTATTCTTATCAACATCATACGTGACACAGCTAGATATCCTGTTTCTGATGATATTGTGATTGTGAATCATTATGACAGAATCACAAGAAAAAAACAAGGAAAGTGTAAACCACACCGCGATTGAGATCCACGGACTAAGCAAGGCTTTTGGGGACTTCTATGCGGTGAAGGGGCTTAATCTACAGGTACCGAAGAATTCAGTCTTCGCGTTCCTGGGCCCGAACGGTGCGGGGAAAACCACAACGATCAAGCTACTCTTGGGTCTGACTCAACCGACATCGGGAGGCGGAACCATTCTTGGTCATGACCTTACTGTGGAAAACAAGAGAATTCGTTCTAGAATAGGATACATGGCTCAGAATCAACAATACTCGCAATACATGACTCCTCGTCAAATCCTCAGATTTGCAGCCAAGTTCTTCTATCAAGGAGGTGGCAACGAGTTGGAGAGTAAAATCGACAGGTTGCTTCATCTAGTTGAGCTTGGTCAGAACGCTGATCGAAAGGTCAAGGGCTTTTCAGGTGGAGAAAGACAACGACTTGGAATCGCCCAGGCTCTCATAAACGATCCAGACTTACTCATTCTCGATGAACCCGCGGCTGGGCTAGATCCTCATGGTAGAGAGGCTGTTCTTGACCTGATGGAGTCTCTCAGGAGTAGAGCGACCATTTTCTACTCCACGCACATTCTTGATGATGCGCAGAGAGTCAGCGACCGCGTCGCAATTCTGAACAGAGGAAATCTTGTAGCAAGTGCTCCTCTGAACGAGCTCCTTGCAGGAGCAGACGGTACTGTCTACTCAATTACCATCAGAGGAAATCCACAGAGAGCCGAGGACTTGATCACCAGGCAGGCATGGGTGAACTCTGTGAACACGACGAAAGTAAACGGGAGAACAAAATGGTTGGTCTCAGTAAAAGATGAGGCCATGGCAGAAGAAGAACTGCTGAGG
>Ga0224495_10001214_pt1 | contig 18633 bp, 15 predicted proteins | sample SF_Jul11_sed_USG_FD_168128 | JGI IMG/M metagenome (GOLD analysis project Ga0224495, IMG submission 168128) | Sediment microbial communities from San Francisco Bay, California, United States - SF_Jul11_sed_USGS_4_1 | ecosystem: Environmental > Aquatic > Marine > Sediment | place: USA: California... | reverse complement strand
CAGCGAGAGAATCGAGCACCTCCCAGGTAAATGCTGCCGCGTCGTGACTGAGCTCTTTCCCTCTGGGGTCGGGCATCCCGTTCCCCCTCCCTTTGAGATTGAGACGGCCTCGCCGCGGTTTTAGACTTTTTTGGCGTATTTTCCGCGGCTGGTCCGCTCCATATTCAAATTATAGTCATTTTTGAAGTCAATTAATATTGTGCAGCACTACTGTCCAAAATAATTTCAAACGAAGGGGGGAATGACGAATAAACACAATGGCGGTTCCTTTAAAAAAAAGCTTTTCCAATACTTGAGATCATCAAAACAGAATTGTCCCGGAAACCGGCCTCTGTCAGTATCGAGGTATGACTGATGGTTAATCATGCCGATTTATTGCGTTTATGAGGCATTCTCCCTTATCACATTTCTATTTTGGACAGATATGATCGCGCAGAAAAAAAGATGGTTAGAAAAAAGCGTGGTTTGCAGCGTTCGGCTTTTGAAAAAGTATAAACCCGTGGCGGACCGTGTATTGAGACTCTGTAAGCTGAGCGGGGAATCTGAGTAACCATGTGTATCTGGGTGTCTTTCGGGTCATACATCCGCCGGGCTGCATGCAGACTTCCTGTTTTATTTTGGCGGTTCTCTTCGGACAGCTTGCGGGCCTCGACAGGAATCCTCTTGGTTCCTTCCCCTTCTTGTCACTCAGGCACGAGATGTCAGGAACAGAGCTTTTCCCTTCCTTTCGGTACGAGGCCGCGTTCACGGGATGCCGGCGCGGTATCGCAAGATAGAAGAAAAGATCAGAGGCGAAGGGAAGGGATGCTGAATCCAGGATAATGCTGGTCTACATTCCCTATTCCAAGTCCAAGGACTCCGTTGCTCGAGAACAATTGGGGCACGTCGAAAAAATCATTGAAGCCGTAAGGGGCGATATCATAATCCGCAAGCGCCATGAAAGGGGTCTTCCTTTTGCTCATCAAATCAGGGAAATGGGAATGGTTTATACAGAGAAACTGAAAACCTTCGGGTCCTAACCCCGTAGTTCCGTTGAAGGACTCGCGGGCCTGACGGACGGTAAATGCACGAGAATATTCCGCTGTTCTGAGCTTTGCGAAATAAAAGCCCTTTGGTCTGGGCGGTGCTCCGGGACGAAGGCGAAAAGCATCATGTCTGTCAAAACTGACATACGGGCTTTGCCAGATGCGTCTTTTCCTTTGTTTGCGAGCGTACTCCCATGCTGTCTTTCCCGAAAGTACCGGGTCGGAATTGCCTCTGCCGTCGTCTCCGAAGCCGTAGAAAAGGGCAACCGCGGTAAACCCTTCTGTGGAGTCTTCCTCTGTCAGTACGGGAACATTGCCGGTCCTGCTGAATTCGTTCTCCCCGATATTCCAATGCATCTTCCTGTTGGCGACCTTCCATGCCTTCACCTGATCTTCAACAGGGAGGATTGAATTCTCGCTGAACTTGTTACAGCCTTCGGAAGAAAGGAAGCGGATGAAGCTTCGCCTGAGTGACATATTGCATGTGACCTTTAAGATACTATTTTTTACGCCTCTTCTCTCATGCTAAGCGCGAGGCTTTTTCCCGAGCATCCGGGGCCAGTTCTCGTCGGCCTTCCTTACATAGTTTTTCCTGTTTTTATCCCAGAGCCGCCGGACGTCTTTATTAAGGTTCAGATACAGTTTCCCGTTATAGACAGCCCATGCCTCAGGGTCGATGTCGGCTGTCTTTCCCTGGCTGACAGCGTAGGCACAGTAGCCCCCGTACTGTGGAGCGTATTTTTCGGGGTCTGCGTTGAATAGTGCGAGATGTTCCCCGGTCGCGAACCGCCATTTTGCGCCATTCCATATGTATTCAAACTCCGCGCTTCCCATCACGGGTTTCTGTTCTGTAAAGTATGCGACGGGATCATAGCCTTTTATCGCAACGCCCTCGGGAGTCGCATTGACGTGAGCAATCGGAGACTTTCCTGAACATGCCAGCGCGGTCAGGATGAGCAGAAGAGAGAGGAAAGTATGTCTGTATACTGTCATCAATTGCATTGTATCACAGATCAACAGATGGGCAAAAAAACTCTTGGCTCTCAGCTGCGGATGCTTCCGCTCGTCCGGAATTTCCACAAATGTTCGCTGCCGGATATATAATGAAAAAAAGAATGGATACGGAGGTCTCAGTGACAGAACAAACCCGGACGATTGATCTTACTGCCGGAAACATCTGGGATAATATCTGGCATATGTCGTGGCCCATGCTGCTTGTGATGTTCTTTAACTTTCTCGTCGGCCTTGCCGACATCTATGTTGCCGGTTTCCTCGGCCCTGAAATACAGGCGGTCGTAGGTTTTGTCGGCCAGCTCTATTTCTTTATCATTATCGCGGCAAACGCCGTGAGCATTGGCGCCGTGGCAATGCTTTCGAGGGCTGTCGGAGCAGGCAGAGTTGAAGACGCACTCACCGCAGCACGGCAGACTCTGCTCTTTGGAGTCTTGTGCGCCCTTGCGCTCTCGGGATTCAGCCTGCTCTTTGAGAGACAGATTATCGCACTCGCCGGATTTCCAGAAGGCATCCGGGAGATTGCAGGAAACTTTTTCACGATCTTTGTCTTGGCCCTCGCGCCGAATTATATGGTCATACTGTCGAATGCAGTTTTCCGCGCAGGCGGCGAGATGCGGCTGTCGCTTGTCGCGATGGCTGTTGTCAGCGTGATCAATATCGCGCTGAATTTCCTTCTCGTCTTCGGGGTGTTTTCTTTTCCCGGCATCGGCTACAGGGGCATCGCCATCGCGACAGCGACAGCGATGTCCGCCGGTACGATCATATGCCTTGTGCTTTTCAGAAGGAGCATGTGGAAGGATATCTTTTCGGGCTCATGGCTTCTGTCTGCCGGACTGGTCAGGAAGCTGGTGCGTGTGAGCTGGCCCGCGGCCCTTGTGCAGATATCATGGAACACCAGTTACATCGTCATTTACAATATCCTCGGCCGTCTTGAAGAAGGAAAGATCACGGCGATGGCGGCGCTCACCAACGGCCTGAGGATCGAGGCGATCATCTATCTCCCTGTATTCGCCCTCAATATGGCCGCGTCGGTGCTGACCGGCCAGAACCTCGGCGCGGAGGCGTCAGGGAGGGCGGAAAGGACAGGCTGGAAGATATCGCTTGCGGGGGTCGCGTTCGTCAGCGTGATGGCACTCCCGATTTTTCTGTGGGCCGGTGAGCTTTCCTCTTCAGTGGCAAGAGATCAGCGGGTGCTTGAGGAAATGGTCCGGTATCTCAGAATCACGATGCTGTCCGAGCCCTTCATGGCGCTCAGCCTTATTCTGGGAGGATGTCTGCAGGGCGCCGGCGATACAAAGGGAGCGATGCTCGTTATCGTGAGCGCCTTATGGATCGTCCGCCTGCCGCTTGCATATCTGCTGGCGGTTGCCGCGGGGTACGGCGCCTTTGGCGTCTGGCTGGCCATGGTCATCTCGATGTGCTTTCAGGGCATCGCTATGACGGTCCGGTTCAGAAACGGGCGGTGGAAAGAAGTGAGGCCTTGGGGAGAGAAATCATAACCCCGAAAAAAGCCGGTGCCTGTCTCCTGATTGCGGCAATTGCATTTATGGGTAAATAGAGTCTCTCCATTGCCATGCCTGTTGTCATTGTCCGTTCAAACGGGACACTGCGGAATCTGCTGAAAAGACTGTTCCGAAGGCCTTCGGTGCTGATTAAACAGCACCTCAACAGCGGAAAATGCCCTTATTTTTATTTGCTGTGACGTGCATCACCCGGGCAATCTCTGATAAAAAGCTAAAGTAAGTAAAGCGGAGTTCAGGGCGGCAGCGTGACCCAAATATCCTGTAAATCCGGGCATATCGGCACCGGAGCCGCTTGAAGTATTCGGCTCAGCGGGCCGGGAAAGAAGTATGTTTGTATGCGGTATTCAGCCTCCAGGGCTATCATATATACGAAGAAGGGTGTACTGATATCTTTTATTTTGCTGCTTCTATTGCTTGCAACAGCGGATGCGGGGGCAAAAAATAAGCAGGAGAGCACCCCTTCGATCCATGTCCCGATCCTCCTCTATCACCGGTTCGGGGCATCGGCCGCCGACAGCATGACTGTCACCACGCCGGCCTTCGAGTCCCACCTGATCTACCTCAGGCAAAATGGGTATACGGTCATCCCCCTCAGGCAGCTTGTGAATTATTATCTCGGTAAAGGCCCTGTGCCGCCGCAAAAATCAGTGGTTATCGTTGTCGACGACGGCCACAAAACCGTCTATTCGGATATGCTCCCCCTTGTGAAAAAATACCGTGTGCCGGTTACGCTCTTCCTCTACCCTTCCGCCATATCAAACGCTTCGTATGCCATGACCTGGGAGCAGATCAGGGAGCTGAAGAAAACCGGTCTTTTCGATCTGCAGGGGCATACCTACTGGCACCCGAATTTCAAAAAAGAGCAGAAAAAGCTGGGTCCCGCGGATTATCAGAAATTTGTGGACATGCAGCTCAGGAAATCAAAAGACAGGCTGGCAAAGGAACTGGGCATTAGCGTGGATATGCTCGCATGGCCGTTTGGCATCTATGACGACTGGCTCACAGCGAAGGCCGCGGAGGCAGGGTATACAGCTGCCTTTACCATAGAACGGCGCCACGCTGACGGGTCTGACAAGGCCATGCGGCTTCCGCGCTACCTGTTGAGTAATGCGGACAAAGGGAAGGTGTTTGAACGAATTGTATCAGGAGGAAACCCCTCATGATGAAAGGATGGGAGATAGACATGAGAAGAATTGTTTTCAGGGCTTTATTCATTTTAGTTGTACTGTGTATGCTGCTGCCGGAATATGCGTCATCAGAGATAAGAGGCAAGGTAATTGATTTCAGCACAAAGCAACCAATACCGGGGGCGATCATTACCGGAAACAGTGAAATTGTCCATACCGACGCTAACGGCATGTTTGTGATAAAAAACAAGACGGACAAACTGGGGATCAGGGCGTATGGTTATGCCAGAGGCGAGCTGCCCGCGGCTCTGCTCCGCGGCAGGAACTATGTCGAAGCAGGCTTGAAGCCTTTCATACCCAAGGGGGTCTATCTCTCCTTTTACGGCATCGGCGACAGGTCCCTGCGTGAATCAGCGCTCAAACTCGCGGAGCAGACGAGCATCAATTCGCTCGTCATCGATGTGAAGGGCGACCGGGGCGTTATAACGTATAAGACCGCGGTTCCCCTCGCCGGCCAGATCGGGGCACAGAAGCTGATTATCGTTAAGGATATCAGGGGTCTGATACAGTCGTTGAGGGAGAAAGGCATTTATACCATTGCACGGATTGTCGTGTTTAAAGACGACACCCTTGCGACGGCGCGGCCCGAACTGGCGGTGAGGACCCGGGAGGGAAGCATCTGGCACGACAGGGAAAATCTTGCATGGGTGGATCCCTCGAAAAAAGAGGTCTGGGATTACAATATCGATATAGCGGTGGAGGCCGCGCAGTACGGCTTTGACGAGATACAGTTCGACTATGTGCGGTTTCCCGATAAATTGGGACTGAAATTTTCTGTGGAAAGCACGGAAGAAAACAGGACAAAAAATATATCCGGATTTCTCAAAGAGGCGAAGAGAAGACTTGCGCCGCATAATGTTTTTCTCGCGGCGGATATATTCGGTTATGTCTGCTGGAACCTCGATGATACGCAGATAGGGCAGAAGCTCGATGAGATCGCGCTTTACGTGGACTATCTTTCGCCCATGCTCTATCCCTCGGGGTTTCAGTTCGGCATACCGGGTTACAGGAACCCTGTCGCAAACTCTTATCAAATAATATTCCTGACCCTGAAGAGGGCGCAGGAGCGCACGAATATCTCACCTGTCCGCTTCAGGCCGTGGCTGCAGGCGTTCAGGGATTATGCCTTCGACAGGAGACAATTTACCGGGAAGGAAATATATGACCAGGTAACCTCTGCCGAGGAGTTCGGCGCGGGTGGCTGGATGCTCTGGAACCCCAGAAACGTGTATTCTGCAGAGGGCCTGAAAAAGGAATACGCTTCCAGTGAGGAAGATTACAGGAGGAACTGATCCGGTCGGGATTGATAATTATTACAACCTGCTGTATCTGCCGCAGTTCCATCTTCTGTCATTCCGGCTTGTCCGGAATCATTCCGGGAGCGTGTCAGAAGGATTCCCGACTCCCGAAAGCTTTCGGGATTGAGGGAATGACACTGGAAATGAGTATTATATTTTAAGACGCCCCGCGGTCTCTGCCGCAGGGTTCTTCGCGCAATGCAAAAATACAGAGCATTTTCGATCAAGCCCGCGGCGGCATCAAAGCGTTACACGGGCTTTTTCTCTTTTTCCGGGCGTCAAAGTCACTGCTGACAGCCTGAAAAAGACCGCTCCACCTCGACAGGGTATTTTTGTATAATTGAGTTAGGTCTGTTTCATAAAACCAAAGGAGATTGATATATCAAATCCCGGTTTGAGTATCAAAGGGGGAGGGAATAGTTGCGGTACCTTCAGGACAGGACATTATGTCTGTTCATGCTCTTTATTCTGAGCGGGTTGACTTTCCTGCTTCCGTCACAAGCCCTGCCTGCTCCCTATCCTCTCCACCTGTTCCACGGGGAGCAGCTTGCTCGCATTGATGAAGTCATAAACAGGGCGATCGGCGGGGGCAAGATTCCCGGGGCGGTCGTACTGATCGGTAATCCTGAGAAGATCATATACCGGAAGGCCTATGGAAACCGCTCCCTGGAGCCCGAAAGGCTCCCCATGACAGAGGACACGATCTTTGACATCGCGTCGCTCACCAAGGTGGTAGCCACTTCAACCGCGGTGATGCAGCTTGTGGAGCAGGGGAAGCTGAAGCTTGAAGCTCCTGTCTCCCGGTATTGGCCGGCGTTCAAAGCGCACGGCAAGGGCGGCATCACGGTGAGGCAGCTTCTGACTCATTATTCGGGGCTCCGTCCTGACCTGGATTGCAGGAAAGCGTGGTCGGGATACAAAAAGGCGATGAAGCTGATCATTGCCGAGAAGCCTGTTTCCCCTCCCGGCAGAAACTATATTTACAGCGATATCAACTTCGAAGTCCTTGGCGAACTCGTGCGCAGGGTATCCGGCAAGCCGCTGGATGTCTATTGCGCAGATAACATATTCAGGCCTCTGGGGATGACTGACACGGGGTTCAGGTCTCCGGCCCACCCTGCGCGCATTGCCCCCACCGGGTATCGCGGAGGGAGGATGCTTCGCGGAGAGGTCCACGACCCCACGGCGTATAACATGGGGGGAATCGCCGGGCACGCGGGTCTCTTCTCCACAGCTGAGGACCTTTCTCTCTTTGCGCGGATGCTCCTCAACGGGGGGAGCATCAATGGAGTGAAGGTTCTGAGTCCTAACACGGTTGAGGAGATGACGGTCCCGCAGTCGCCGCCGGGCAAAGACGAGATGCGTGGGCTCGGATGGGAACTCGAGGCCCCGCTTGTCTCAAACAGGGAATTTTTGTTCCCGGCTGGCGCCTATGGGCACCTGGGGTATACCGGGACCGCGCTCTGGATAGATCCCTTAACGCAGACCTGTGTCATCCTTTTGACCAACAGGGTCCATCCGAACGGCAGGGGTGATGTGAAGGAATTACGGGCGCAGGTCAAAGAAATCTTGGCCGAAGCAGCCGGGCCGCTCTCAGTCGATCAGGTGATCGCCGGACGTCCCATTCTCAAAAGCCATGCCGAGCAGATGAAGAGATATGCTGAAAAAGAGGCGCGCGTGTGCGGCCTGAAAACGGGGATCGATATCCTGCACGCCGGTAATTTTTCCTCCCTCTCCGGATTGTGCGTCGGGCTCATCACGAACCATACAGGCCTCGACAGCAAGGGCCGCCGCACCCTCGATCTGCTCCATAAGGCCCCCGGCGTCAGGCTGGCCGCCATCTTCAGCCCCGAGCACGGACTCTTCGGCCAAGAGGATAAAAAGACCGTCTCAATAAAAGAACCCGTTACAGGACTACCGGTCTACAGCCTCTATAGTGACACGCTGCGGCCCACAGAGAATATGCTCAGGGGGCTGGACGCGCTCGTGTTCGATATACAGGACGCGGGCGTCCGCTTTTACACCTACATAACGACGCTTGCGTATGCACTTGAAGCGGCTGCTGAGAGAGGAATTGCATTTTATGTTCTGGATCGTCCGAATCCCATTACCGCTTCAATCGTCCAGGGCCCTCTCCTGGACGCTGACCTGAGGTCCTTTACCGGATATTTCCCGCTGCCGGTCAGACACGGCATGACCGTAGGGGAACTCGCCGGGATGTTCAATGCTGAAAATAATATCGGAGCTCAATTGCAGGTCATCAAAATGCGCGACTACAGACGTACTGCCTGGTATGACGATACCTGCCTGCAGTGGGTGAACCCTTCACCGAATCTGCGGAGCCTCACGCAGACTATTCTTTATCCGGGCGTAGCACTGGTCGAAGGCGCGAACGTGAGCGTGGGACGGGGCACTGATACGCCCTTCGAACTTGTCGGGGCCCCTTGGATGAATGCCGGGCAATTGGCCGCATACCTGAACGGCCGCAGAATCCAGGGTGTCAGGTTTGTGCCTGCAGAGTTCACCCCGAAGGGCGACAGGTATAAAAACAGCCTGTGCCGTGGGGTCAGGATTGTCCTTGACGACCGCCGGGCACTGGATGGCCCTGCCCTGGGGATTGAAATCATCAGCGCCCTTCATACACTGTATCCGGCAGATTTCCAGATCGATAAAACGCTGCAACTCATCGGATCGCGCAGAGTCCTTCAGGCGATTAAAGACGGAGATGATCCGCGGGCAATTGCGCTCCTCTGGCAGGAACCGCTCGCCCGGTTCAGGCAATTGCGGGAGCACTACCTCCTCTATTGATCCGGTAAATACATTAATCAATAAGTTATGTCTGTCTTTTGGCTTACTTTTTTGTTCCTTTCTCAACAGATACGCATGCGCTTGTCATTGGACATTTCAAAACAGACTCAGCCGGGGTCCTGTGTGCCGAACAATGAGCAAAAAGGACGGTTGCGGCCCGGGCAGGCGGGTTGACTCGAATCAGTTGTTATGATAGCCTTAACCGGCACATTTCGGATGCCGTTATTTTTCTGTGCTTCCAGGTTCGAATGAGCGCATAAATTCTTTAAAAAAGGGGGAAAAAATGAAAAAAATCAAAAAGGTTTTCTGTGTCGTAATCGTATCCATGCTCCTGGCAACTGCTGTCCAGGCCGCGGAAAAGCTGGCGCAGCCGAAAGTGGAATACTCCGCCGATACATATTTTGAGACCGAAGAGATGTCTTTTAGCGGCCGCACTTACCAGGCGCTGAATGGAAAGCAGCGGCAGGAAATTAATATGGAAGGCAGCAGGCAGATTACGATTACGCGCATGGACAAAAAGCTCATCTGGGTGCTCATGCCGAATACGAAGACGTATATGGAGATGAGCATTAATGAAGGGAAAAAAGAGAGCAGGGACGTCCATGACTGTGATGTCGACCAGAAGAATGCCGGCACTGAAACGGTCAACGGCGTAAAGGCTACAAGAAGCAAAGTATCCATGTCCTGTCCCGACGGTCAGTACACGGGGGATATGTGGGTGACGAAAGAAGGCATCATGGTCAAGATGGATGCCGCAGGCAAGGCCGAGGGGTCAAAGACAGTGCGCATGAAGACAGAACTCAAGAACCTTAAAATTGCCCGACAGGACCCGGCGCTTTTCGAGATCCCTGCGGGATATACAAAGATGTCTTTTGGCAACCCGATGAGTGCCGCCGGCCTCGGAGCAACGAAAAAGAAGCCCTCGGCAAAACAGACGCAACAAAATTCGGGCCGCGATTATACCTCCCAGGAGCCCGCAGACAGTGACTCGACTGCTCAGCAGTCTGAAAATAAAGTGGATAATGTGGACAACGCTGTAAGGAAAGTCAGGGGCCTTTTCGGTTTTTAACTGGCAGTCGTTTTTTCTTTGCTTGCAAAGAGGAACCCTTTTTTGGACTGGGTGGAATGCTCTTTCAGGGGATGAACGGCAAATGCGCAAACAAAAAGGCCCCGGGTTGCCGGGGCCTTTAAAGTCTGAAAAATAAATTTACCTTGTTTTACGCTTTTTCATTTCATCCAACTGTTTCTGCATCTCATCAGCAGCCTTCTTCATTTCTTCTGACTGCAGTTCCTGGTTCTTTTGCATCTCCTCATTCATGCTTTCCGCGGCCTTGGCTGCTTCCTCTGCGGCTTTTTGTGACGCTTCTATGTTCTCCTGCATCTGCGTTGCCGTTTCTTCCATCTGTTTCTGAAGCTGTTCGGCCTCTCTGCTGAGTTTTCTGGCCGCGAACTGACCGCTGATGTTTATAAGGATAAAGACGGCGGCGATGATGCCGAATACCGTCCACGCTTTTTTCAAGGCGATTTTGTGCACCTCGACGCTTGCTATGACGATATAATACGTTCCGAGAAGGATTCCCAAAGCTGAACCCAGATAGGGGATGACACCGAGAACCGTCGTTATCGGTGAAAGCGCCGTGGTATAGGCAACGCAACGGTAAGCAGTTTCAAAAGATTCCTGTGAGCCCATGACCTTCCAGATAACAAACGCTATCCCGGCTCCGATAAAACCGAAGACAGCTAATGCGATGGGCATAAAGATAAGGGTGGATATCCCCGCGCCGATTCCTCCAATGACATTCAGATGCAGGATGCTCAGGACCGCCTGGATAATACCGCTGATAACCCCCATGATCACCATGAACACCAGCGGTTCGACGAACCCGCCGGTCTTCTGCATGTCTCTGAAAAACGCTGCCGGTGATGTTACCACCTTGATAGCAGTCTGCGGCATTGCTGCAAAATCAATACTTTTTTTCTGCTGTCCCTCCATGATACCTCCCTGTTTTTTTTTATTTGTAAGACCTCTTTACGGAACATGAGACGAAAGTTATCATACAAAAAAAGATGTCAAAGCTCAATACTAAACCTGCAATAAACGGTTTGTTTTGAAAAGGGAAAAATGACTGATGTTCACGGCAAACAGGCTCACGGGAGAGAAAAACAGGTGAGGGGCAGAGAAAATGCAAAACGGGATCTTCCCTTATCTGCCGGCTTCAGGGACCAGGACGAGATTGAGCCTGCCTTTTTTGCTGCCGGCCCGGGGATAGTGCTGGGTAACAAGCTTGCTGAAGCCTTCTGCCGTGACGCGGATGTGAATGTGCGCCGGCCTGCCGTAATACGGCGGCGGGAAATTGCTTTCAAAACGGTATGTCCCCTTTTCGCCGGAATAGACCGTGGCACGGTGGTTGTCGTCATACTCACCGGAAGGGCTCACCAGCCAAAACTCGACCCGGGCGTTCGGGACTGCTTTGCAGTCCGCAGAGGATTTTACCGTGCCGCTCAGCAGATAGCCGCTGCCGACGCGATGCCTCACAGGGGCATCCGGCTTGTAGAAAGGGCCCAGCGCGTCGGGTTCCGTCGGAATGCATGTTCCGGCTGAACCTGCGCCTGTGACGCCTGCAACGAGAGAAAAAATTACGGATGTGAAGATAAGCTTCTTCATGATATGCGCCTGTTAAAAGTATAGCAGATGAATCTGCTCATAAAAAGAAGACGAAAATTCCGGCAAGTCAGCTCATATCTGGCCGGAATAAAAATATCATGAAGGTTTCTTCTTCATTCCCTTCATTCGAAATTATTTCGGACTGTAAGGATGTCAGATGTAAGGGAGGGTCATCGCGGAAAGCTCAGCGTATCTTCGGAAACACCATCGCTTTCAAAAAAACGACTACCCGCTCCACTTCCCTTCTCATCAGCTCTTTTTGCTCTCCTTTCTCAATAAACGCCTTATCCCTGAGCCTGCCGTTTCCGAATCCCTCGTGCCTGTGCGCCTCCAGAAATTCTTCGGGTATACTGTCCGGCACTTCCCGGCCGCACATGATAGCCCAGGCAAGGGTCCAGGCCCGGGCGACATTTGCCATGTGGTAGCCGCCTCCGCCGAGGGCGACCCATCCGGGGGCGAGCGCTTTCATTGTCCTCACCGCATCGCAAAAGCCGTTTGAGGTGTATCGCAGATGGGTGAGGGGATCAGTACGGAAGGTGTCCACCCCGAGCTGGCTCACGAGGATGTCGGGTTTGAAGGAATCGAAGAGCGGAGGGACGATTTCATTGAAGGCATAGAGAAAGAGTTCATCGTCGGCATAGGGGGGCAAAGGGACATTCACGGAATATCCTTCCCCACGGCCCTTTCCTGTCTCATGTTCGAAACCCGATCCGGGGAACAGATAATATCCTGATTCGTGGATCGATACGGTGAGGACTTTGTCGGTCTCATAAAACGCGGCCTGCACGCCGTCGCCATGGTGTGCGTCGATATCCACATACATGACGCGTCTTCCTTTTTTCAGAAGAGACATGATCGCGATGACCGGGTCATTGATATAACAGAACCCCGAGGCACGGCAGGCAAGGGCATGGTGAAGCCCGCCGGAAATGTTGAAGGCGATGTCCGCTTCCCCGCAGTCCACGAGTTCCGCGGCCTGGAGAGAGGCGCCGGTCACGATCCGCGACCAGTCATACATCCCTTTGAAGACGGGATTGTCGCCGAACCCTATTCCATAGTGTCCGGCCCCGGAGACATACGAGCCCTTGTTGAGCGCGCTCAGGATATCGAGATACTCTCTGTCATGAAAGAGCAGGAGGTCTTTTTCTTTTGCGGGTACGGCCTTTACGAGGCGCGCGCCCACTGCGTCGAGGAGGCCAAAAGCCTGAATGAGGTCAGAGACAAGCTTCAGACGATAAGGCTTGAGCGGATGTGATGCTCCGTAGTCGAATAACGCAAACTCATCACTGAAGAGAAAGGCTGTTTTCATTGAGCAGACCCTTGTTCAATGTTTAATAAGGCTGTCTTCTCTACTGTCTTCTCTACTGTCTTCTCTACTGTCTTCTCTACGTCCAGCTTAACCTTTTTCCTGCAAATGTGCCACCGGCCTTGCGTCTTTCCGCTTAAAATCGCCTTGCGCCGAAGGGAAATCAACAGAATGTCAGCGTGTGGACAAAGTTTGACAGCACCGGCAATTCCTGATAGCATTTTTTTAGGGTGTGGTTAGCTTCACTGTTATCTTTAAAGCAGCAAAAGAGACAAGGAGGAAAGATGATCAGGAAAAAAGCTGTAACAAAGACAGCGAAGAAGGCGGTAAAAAAAGTCGTTAAGAAGGCCACAAAGGCCGAGCCGGTGAAGAAGGCGGTAAAGGCGGCGAAGGCGGTCAAGAAAAAGGTGGTCAAGAAGGTTGCGACGAAGGCAGAGGCTGTTAAGAAAAAGGTAGTGAAAAAAACTGCTTCAGCAGCAAAAACCGTCAAAAAGAAGACAGAGTCCACCCAGAAAAAGGCAGTCAAGAAAGGTGCGAAGGTGACGAAGCCTGTACAGAAGAAAGTCGCGAAGAAAACCGCATCAGCAGCAAGTTCGGCAAAGAAGAAGGCCGCGAAGTAGAACTGAAGTTTTCGAGCTGTTTTTTAACAAAGAGATAGGCATCACTGCTTATGCCTTTTTCCGGTTCTGCTTTCCCCTGTATTCGCAGGGAAAAGCAGAACCGGGGAGAAATACCTTGCTGAGACGGGCCGATGCAACGCACAACGCATAGTCCCGGGCTCATATTAGAATTCCTTGCGGCATACCATCAATAATAAATCATCTTTCGCGGAGCCGCGCATTTCTGACCAATCCACATCCATAGTTGCAACTGTTCCGGAGATAAACCATAATTGTTCATGAGACGTGTTCTGCATATCGATATGGACGCCTTCTTTGCTTCTGTCGAGGAAAAAAGACATCCCGAACTGAAGGACAAACCCATCGTCATCGGCGGGTCCGGCGACCCCTCCAAAAGGGGAGTGGTTTCCACCGCTTCCTATGAGGCGAGGAAATACGGGGTGCATTCGGCCATGCCGCTGAAGACCGCGTACAGGCTCTGCCCCCAGGCCGTGTTTCTTCCTGTGGATTACAACGAATACGCAAGGATATCCGGGATCATCAAGAATATCCTCGCGCAATTCAGCCCTGTTATGGAGGATGTCGGCATTGATGAGGCGTTCCTTGATATATCAGGGAGCGGCATGTCCAACGAGCAGATCGCGCGTGAAATCAAGGAGAGGATACGGCGGCAGACAGGCCTCAGCTGTTCGATAGGCATTGCACCGAACAAGCTCCTTGCCAAGATAGCCTCGGATATGCAGAAGCCTGACGGATTGACCGTGATTACTATGGGCGATATCGAAAGCCGGATATGGCCGCTTCCGGTCAGGAAGCTCTGGGGAGTAGGGCCGAAGACCGAGGCCTTTCTCAGGAAGATCGCGGTCCATACGATAGGAGATCTCGCCTCTCTATCACAGGATGATCTTGTCGGACAGTTTGGCGAATCGTACGGCCATTATCTTCATGAGGCGTCTCACGGCATTGACCACAGTCCGCTTATCACCTACTGGGAACCGAAATCGATAAGCAGGGAGACTACCTTCCAGACGGATACGGATGATTGGCAGACTATCGCCAGGAATCTCGCGGAACTGACCAGGGATACAGTCGATGACCTCCGGGGGCGCGGCTACAAGACCAACAATGTGACGGTAAAGATACGGTTTAGCGATTTTCAGACGCAGACAAGGGCAAAGACGATCGCTGAGCCAACTGATAATCTGGAGGCGATACGGAAGGTCGCCTTCCAATGTCTGAACAGGTTCGAACTCAAAAAAAAGGTGAGGCTTGTCGGGGTGAGGCTCGGGGGGCTGACAACAGATGAGGTCTAGTGTCTCTTAAAGAAGTGGTGTGTGATCAGTAAGCTGATTAATTGAGCGACCTGGTACCTATAGCCCGTCATTCCGGCTTGTCCGGAATCTTTCTGCCTTTTCAGAAGGATTCCCGGCTCCCGAAAGCTTTAAGAATTGCGGGAATGACACGAACCTAGCGGCGCGTCCCGTGATCAGTGAAAAGCTACGAACCGAAGAACCACCTCTTCCAGTTCCAGAAGTGGATGAGCTTGTGGGTGAAGGCCGTGTCCCGTGCCGTCTCTGCCAGTTCTCTGAGTTCCTGCCTGTTTTTCTCTATCTCCCTGAACTGTGCCTTCTCAATGCCACCGGCGAGAATAAAATGTCTTATCTTTTCGAGCTCTCCGCTGTCGAGCCAGATGCCGTGCCTTCCGCATTCATCGGTAATGACTCCTGATATCCGGGCAAAATTTTTCTTCACCATGAGCTTCCCGCATCTCACGCACGGAACGTATGGATTTTCATCGGGAAGAGGGGGGCGGCTGTATTCCTTTGTGAGCTTTTCCTCCCGGTAAACGGTTGACTCCGCGGTAAGGATATCAAACTCCCCCCGGTCAAGCCAGAGGCCGCTGCATTTGGGGCAGACGTCTATCTCAATGTCATCCTTCCGCTTCAGTTCAAGAGGGACCCCGCATTTTGGGCAGACAGGGTTTTGAAGAATTTTCTCATCACCGAGTCTCGCTCCGCAGAAAGGACAGAGGGCGCTTTTAGGATTTACATATTTTCCGCATTGGGGGCATACCGCGAGTTCTTCCATAACTTCCTTATAGAATAAACGTATGCCGCAGGCCTTTTCAAGGGGAAACCATCGGAAAGGACGCTACTGCCGCGCGCAGATGAAGCGGAAGAAAGCCTCAACGCCTGGTTGGGAAGTGTCTGTTTCCCATTCCGGACTGTTGTTTGTTTTCAGGCTGACCGTTCCATTCCTGAAGTGGGTCAGGAGAGTGAAAATACGCCTTTTTTTCGCGATGCAGTCATACTCTGCAAGCTCGGTATGGCGGCTGATTTCCGGATGGTTTTTTAAAATACTCAGTTCCCGGACTTCCTTTACCTCTGTCGTGTTCTTCGAGAAGGTTACACGATCAATATAGAAGGTCCCTTTTTCGTCTTCCAGGACCAATACCCAATCCGCGCATTCCGCCTTTTTCGCAGTGATCAAACAGAGCGATAAAAGAAGGAACCCTATCTGCAGGAATGTAGACCATGTTTTCATCGGGATATGGTATAAATTCTAACATTCGGAAGGCATACTTTCCAGAAGTATTTATAATTGTTACACCTTGCGGTCTCTGCCGCAGCTTCATACTTCTGTCATTCCGGCTTGCTTGTCCGCCGTTTTTTTGGAGGGTCAGGTCTCATCGGGCGATTCGCCGGGGCGAGAATCATTCCGGGAGCGTATCAGAAGGATTCCGACTCCCGAAAGCTTTCGGGAGTGCGGGAATGACACCGAACATGGGTATTCAATTTTCAAATGGCATTCGGTTTCTGCCTCCTTCTCATCATTGCGCCGTCCCGGCAGGACCGTGATTACCCGTAGCGGCCGGGACTTTTTTTGTTTAAAATAAACCCTTGAAGGGTCCGGGGAGAGGCAACCCGCTGTATTGTTTTTATAAAACGGGTGTTTTAGGGTATAATTTCCCTTTAATGAAAGCTGGAGGAATGCGAGTTGGAAGAAAGATTCGATCACAGAAAAGTTGAGCCGAAATGGCAGAAATACTGGCAGCAGGAGCAGCTTTACAAGACCGCTGCCGGCGTGTCATCGAAAAAATTCTATTGCCTCGAGATGTTCCCTTATCCCTCAGGAAAGATCCATATGGGCCATGTCCGCAATTACGCGATCGGCGATGTCATAGCGAGATACAAGAGGATGCAGGGGTATAACGTCCTTCATCCGATGGGCTGGGACGCCTTCGGGATGCCGGCCGAGAACGCCGCGATAAAACACGGCGTCCATCCGTCGAAGTGGACTCAGGAAAATATCAGCTATATGAAGAGCCAGCTGAACAAGCTCGGCCTCAGCTATGACTGGGACCGGGAGGTGGCCACCTGCAGCCCTGAATATTACCGCTGGAACCAGTGGTTCTTCATAAAGATGCTCGAAAAGGGGCTTGCCTACAGAAAGACATCGTATGTCAACTGGTGCCACTCCTGCGCGACTGTCCTCGCGAACGAACAGGTGATCGACGAGAAATGCTGGAGGTGCGACAACACCGTCGTGCAGAAGGAACTGGAGCAATGGTTCCTGAAGATCACCCACTACGCTGAAGAACTGCTCAGCGCGAGTGACGAATTGACCGGCTGGCCCGAGAAGGTCGTTGTCATGCAGAAGAACTGGATCGGCAAGAGCCAGGGGCTCGAGGTCGATTTCAGGATAGACGGGATGGACGGGATGGACGGGATGGACGGGAGCATCAGGATATTCACGACCCGGCCGGACACGCTCTTCGGCGCCACGTTTCTCTGCCTGTCTCCGAATCATCCGCTGACAGAGAGGCTCGTTTCCGACAAGGCTGAACTCGCAAAGATCACCGCCCAGTACGGGAAGGAAGATGCGAAGATCGGCCTGAACACAGGCCATTTCTGCATCAACCCGGTGAACGATGAGAAGATACCCGTCTTTGTCGCGAACTTTGTCCTGATGGAATACGGCACCGGCGCGATCATGTCCGTGCCCGCGCATGACCAGCGCGACTTTGATTTCGCGGCCGCGTACAACCTGCCGGTGAGGGTCGTCATCGAACCGGAAGAGGAAGGCGCGAAGGAAAAAATGCAGGGCGGCAAACTGGAAGGGGCATATGAAGACGCGGGCGTTATGGTGAATTCCGGAAGTTATAACGGATTGAAGAGCGATGAAGGAAAAGAACAGATCTCCGCGTATATAGAAGAGAAGGGCCTGGGCAGGAGAGTGGTCAATTACCGGCTGCGCGACTGGGGGATATCTCGCCAGCGTTACTGGGGGACGCCGATACCGGTCGTGTATTGCGGCGCCTGCGGCATAGTCCCTGTGCCGGAGAAAGACCTTCCCGTGATACTGCCCGAGGACGTGAAGTTCACCGGGACCGGCGGCTCACCGCTGCTCGAATCCGAATCATTTCTGAATACCCCGTGTCCGGCGTGCGGGGGAACGGCAAGAAGGGAAACCGACACCATGGATACCTTCGTGGATTCCTCATGGTATTTTGTCGCCTATTGCCTCGGAAAGGGCAATATCGATTTCATCAATTCCAGAGAAAGCAATAAAGAGGACCTCGCCTACTGGATGCCTGTTGACCAGTATGTGGGAGGCGTTGAGCACGCGGTGCTGCACCTGCTCTATTCGCGGTTTTTCACGAGGGTCATCCGCGACCTTGGCATCATCGGCTACAGCGAGCCGTTCAAAAATCTGCTCACCCAGGGCATGGTCATCAAAGACGGTGCGAAGATGTCCAAGTCAAAGGGCAATGTGGTGGATCCTGATTATCTCATCGACCGTTACGGCTCCGATACCTCACGGCTTTTCTCGCTCTTTGCCGCGCCCCCGGAAAGAGACCTTGACTGGTCGGACAAGGGTGTTGAAGGCGCCTACCGCTTTTTAAACAGGATATGGGGCCTTGTCTTCCGCATGCAGAAGCTGCTGAAAACGGTTTCCCCACTGGGGCATAACAGAGCGGCGGCGGAAAAAGTTTCTGCGGCCGGCCGGAATCTCCTGAGGAAGACGCACCAGACGATCAAAAAGGTGACATCAGATATCGAGAGGGAATATCACTTCAATACCGCGATCGCGGCATTGATGGAGCTTGTCAATGAGATGAACAGCTTCGAACCGAAGGACTCCAGAGAAATGCAGATCATGAAATTTGCCGTTGAGAATGCCCTC
>Ga0224495_10001213_pt1 | contig 18644 bp, 18 predicted proteins | sample SF_Jul11_sed_USG_FD_168128 | JGI IMG/M metagenome (GOLD analysis project Ga0224495, IMG submission 168128) | Sediment microbial communities from San Francisco Bay, California, United States - SF_Jul11_sed_USGS_4_1 | ecosystem: Environmental > Aquatic > Marine > Sediment | place: USA: California... | reverse complement strand
CGCTTTGTACAGCCTGTATGAGCGCGGAGTGCCGGTGGACATGCAATATTATCCGCTGGCTCGCCGTGCTTTCGATTTCCGCAATGACCAGACCCCGGAGGAAAGGATTGCCGCGCGCCACGCCCGGGAACGGGTTAAGAACTGGCTGCGCAGGTATATGAAACTGGACAGGGACGGACACTGCATCTGATGCCATTGGAACCATCAGCCAGGATTATTTCCATGTTGCGACTCGAAAATTCAATGCGTGCCTGGGGCAGCACAAAATTCAAGGATATCCTCAAACAGGAAATCGAGCGCATGGACGCCGAACATCTTCCCTTGCAACAGGCATTGATGGTCGGCAACTACGTTATCGCCAACCAGCACACCGCGATGATCAACAGCGTTTTCGAAATGGAAAAAGTTGTACGCGTTACTGCCGGGATCTTTTACAAGAGCGTAATTAGCGGCTGCAGTTGCGCGGACGACCCGACGCCGGTAAACGAGAACGACGAATATTGCTTTGTGAGGCTGGACATAGACAAGGCAAGCGCTGTAACTTCGATCACCCTTGTGATGGAATGAGCAGCTTAAGTATTTGTTTAAACATGTATTGAGAATATTCCTTAATAAATTAGTGCAAACCCATAAAAAATAAGTTATAAGGCTTGCAGTCGGCAGACTTATGGGGAAATCGCAAGATAAAGCAACGCGGCCTCGGCTAGTCTTCCAGACATCAGGTGATTCGACCTTGAACTGTTGACAACCCAACTGGAAGTCACCGCAGAAATGGAAATCAGTGCCCTTCGGGATGCGGGTAGACAAGAAGGGCTAATAATTATACTTTTCTCAGGAGGAACCTCAGCATGAAGAAATCAGTTCTCTATTTGGCGGGAGCGTTGACAGTATTCTCTTTTGCCCAGGAAGCATTGGCCATTCCCGCGTTCGCGCGTCAAACCGGCATGGCTTGCAGTGCATGTCATTTTCAGTCCTTTCCAATCCTGACCAAATTCGGCAAGGCATTCAAGATGGGCGGCTTCACGATGATGGGCGCAGAAGGCAAGGTTGAAGGTGAACAGGGCCTGTCGATACCGGATACGCTGAACATGGCGGTAGTTTTGAAGGCTCGCTACAAAAAGACCGGCGGTACTGATACTGCTGATGCTGCCAATACCAACCTTTCCACCAACTCTGGCAGAATTGACCTGCCTGACGAATTTGCGCTGTTTGCGGCAGGGCGAGTTTCCGAAAACATCGGCGCACTGATAGAGATCAGTATCGCGGGTGCTCCCGGCAATGCCGGCGTGGCCAACTTCAAGGTGCCGTTCGTGTTTGATATCAACGATACGAAATTGGGTATGGTGCCATTCTCCGGCGATGCCGGGGCTGCATACGGATTTGACTTGTTCGCTACCGGCTCCAATACGACCGGACGCGTGATCGAAAATGCCGAGGGCTATTCCGTAGCCAAATACCTTGGCACCCACACCCCAGTTTCTGGTGTGGCGTTTTTTGTGGCTAACGATGACTTTCATGTCAATGTGACGCCTTGGGCTCAAGGCGACCAAGTGACTGCTGGGGGTGGCACTGCCACCAAACTTGGTGGCAACTACCTCCGCGCGGCATGGACACCTTCCGTAGCCGACTGGGATATAGGCGTGGGTGTGCAAAACTTCAGCGGCAATTCCCAAAAGGGGATCGCTACAATAGACCCCACTACAACCCGCGATAGCGCCACCATTTTTGATGCGCAGGCACAAGGTGCAGTGGCAGACATGCCGCTGGGCATATACGCCAGTTTCGGTAGCGCTTCCGGCCAAACTGCCGGTGCCGTCAACACCTTCAACGGTGGCACTGAAACGAGGTCAGCCTTTGGGATATTGGCTGATCTGGGGGTAATTCCCGAGAGACTGGGCGTACAGTTCGGCCTTATCCAAGCCAAGACCGGTACGCTGCTGAATGGCAGCAACGAAACTGACAACGCATTTACCCTGGGTGCGCGTTACAAGTTTCGTCAGAACGTGAATATGGGCATCGCGTATACCAAGTTCTCCGGTACTGCCTATGATGCTGGTGGCAGTTTGGACGCCACCGTTCCGAGCACCTTCACAACCCCTAACACAGGTACAAGCTTGCTGAACCTGACCCTAATTGCCGCTTTCTGATCTGATCGCTGGATAGAAATCTCAATAGTCAGCGGGGAGCTTTAGCTCCCCGTTTTTCCTGCATGTTTCAGCAGCATGCAGCCACGCTCCATCCATAGTCCAAGCGATCAAATCTCCTTCGGTGCCGCCAGTGCTGCGTCGTAATCCGGTTCCTTATTTATGTCGCTGACCATTTCCGTATAGCGCACCACATTGTTGCCGTCCGCGATCTTGACGCCGCAGTCGCGCATGAACTCGCGGCCGTGCATCGTCGAAAGATTGCCTATATTTTCCAGTCCCTCGCTGCTGCAGAATCGTGCTATCGCGAATCTATAGCTGATACTCTTCCCTTTCAGAGCCGCAACGAAGGCTGATATTTCGATGTTGGTATCCTGGCCTCAGGTACCGAGACCGACCTGAAAGATATCAGGTGGTATATAGTCCACGATTGTTATTATCAACCATGCCAATGTCCGGCAAACACCGCCCAACCCCAATTACACAGACAAACAACCCATGCTGAACAATCATCAATCCAGCCAACTGGTTCGCTTGCGCTGGACTGCCTTTGTCATCGTTGGTTTGGCATATGTATTGTCTTTCTTTCATCGCTTTGCCCCGGCGGCAATCTCCTCTGATCTGCAAGAAACCTTCCAAACCAGTGCGGCGGCTCTGGGTGGATTGGCCGCAACCTATTTTTATGTGTATACGGTGATGCAAATTCCTACCGGCATCCTGGTCGATACGCTGGGGCCGCGACGTGTGGTTGCAATTGGCGGAGTGATCGCAGGCATCGGCTCTGTGTTGTTCGGCACCGCAGATACGCTCACTGCCGCGTCGGTCGGCAGGCTGCTGGTCGGGCTGGGCGTATCGGTCACGTTCATCTCGATGCTCAAGCTTAACGCGGCCTGGTTCCATGACAGGCATTTTGCCACGATGACGGGTGCCACCATCCTGCTCGGCAATGCCGGCTCAATGCTAGCCGCAGCGCCGCTGGCCTGGGTGTTGACTTATGTCTCATGGCGCACCGCTTTTGTTTCTGTAGGCGTCTTCTCTCTGTTGCTGGCCGTGCTGGCCTGGTTGCTGGTGCGCGATCATCCGGGCAAAGCCGGCTTGCCGAGCATGCGCGAAATGGATGGCAAAGCCGCGCATCCACCGCACAGCGGTCATTGGTACGATGGGCTGATGATCGTGTTGAAGAATCGAGCCACCTGGCCGGGCTTGTGGGTGAACATGGGCCTGGCGGGATCGCTGTTTGCCTTTGGCGGATTGTGGGCAGTGCCGTTCCTGCATGATGTATACGGGATGGACAGGGCCGTCGCGACTAATCACACCACCCTGTTGCTGGCGGGATTTGCTGCCGGGGCATTATTTGTCGGCAAGCTTTCCGATCGTATCGGACTACGCAAGCCGGTGATGACCGCGGGGGCGCTGGCGTATTGCCTCTGCTGGTTGCCCATGGTGTTCGGAGCGCCTATCAGCGGCGCCATCGGTTACGCATTGTTTCTGATAATGGGGCTATGTGCGCCGAGTTTCACCCTGAGCTGGGCGTGCGCCAAGGAGGTAAATCCGCCCGCGCTTTCCGGCATGGCTACCAGTGTGGTGAATGTCGGGGCTTTCCTTGGCACCGCGATCATGCAACCGTTGGTGGGCTGGGCCATCGACCGCGCGCATTCCGGACTTGACGATATGCCGCTCGGTATAAGTGACTATAGGGCCGGCCTCGGCATACTGGCTGGATTTGCTTTATCGGGCTTGGTCGCAACGATGTTCATTCGTGAAACCCATTGCAGGTACGCCGATAGCGGACAAGTCGATTAACCTGTTTTATCCGCCTGTGGGCAACAAGTCATGCCCTGAAGGTTGAAAAGATAATATCCTTATAAAACCGAGGTTGGCAGTAGGTTTAAATTGCACTTCGCCTAATGCAAGAGTAGCATCATATGCATCAAGGTAATGATAAGTTTGGTACCACCAAATGTTTACCCCAAATATCACTCACCAATATTTCATTCGAGCGGTACTCGATGCCGCAATACATATTCATTTTGTCTTTCTTCCCCTGCTGGAAATTTATGGAGACGGTAATGTCCACTGGCAAAATATGCGTAGTAGCAGTGTCGGGTTCGCTTGAACGTCTGCAAATGGCGGCTATGGTTGCTTCGGTTGCCGCAGTGAGCGGGCAGGAGGTTCTCGTCTTCCTTTCGATGAATGCACTGCCACACTTCATCAAGGGTCGCAATGCAAAGGCGCCGCATGAAGGCGAGATGGGTGCGTTGATGGCGGGCAAGAAGGTCCCGGAGTTCAAAACTCTGATCGAACAGGCAGTCGAACTTGGTGATGCAAAAGTTTATCCGTGCTCGATGGCCATGGATGTTCTTGGGGTGGAACAGAATAATCTTGAAAGTTACCTTGCCGGAGCGACAGGCTTAACCAAGTTTCTCGATGATGCCAGAGATGGGCAAGTGTGGACTTTTTGATAACCGGAGAAAATCAAATGGCAGAAAAAAAGATTGTTGACGGGCGCGGGAGCTTTTGTCCGGGCCCGCTTATGGAGCTCATAGTTGCACTGAAGTCATCCCAGATAGGTGACGAATTGGAAGTCCTGTCTACCGACAAGGGATCGGCCAACGATATTCCGGAGTGGGTGCGCAAGGTTGGCCACGAGTATATCTCGACGACCGAAGACAATGGCGTGTGGCACATAACGGTCCGCAAGACTAAATAGCACAATTTTGTGGTTTAACGACTGATAAGGAGGAGAACAAAAATGAAAATCCTGATTGTTGGTGGTGGAATGGGCGGTACGATACTGGCAAACAACCTGGCCAGGAGATTAACAAACGAACTAAAGACCGGCAAGGCGCGCATCACGATGTTGTCGGCTTCTGACAAGCACATGTACCAACCCGGCCTGCTCTATCTGGCGGTAGGCCGGATGACTCCGGATGAGTTGTATCGAGACCAGGCCAGCCTGCTTGAACCGGGCATCAATTTCCAGGTTGATCCGGTCGAAGAATTTCAACTGGACAACAACCGCGTGAAAACCAAGAGCGGAAAAATTCACGAGTACGATGTCATGGTCATCGCCACTGGCTCGCGCATGTTCCCGGAAGGTGTGCCGGGCTTGGCCGAAAATGCCGAGACTTTCTACACCGAGGAAACCGCGCTGAAAATGTTCAAGCGCTTGCAATCGTTCGAGGGCGGCAAGGTGGTGATCGCCGTCGGCATACCGCACAAGTGTCCGATGGCGCCGCTTGAAATCACCTTCATGTTGCACGATTATTTCAAGGATCGCGGCCTCGCCGACAAGGTTCAGCTGCATTACACCTACCCGATCGGTCGCGTGCACAGCCTAGAAAATGTTGCGAAGTGGGCCGCGCCGGAAATGGACAAATTGGGCATCAAGTACGAAACATTCTTCAATATCAAGGAAGTAGATGGCGCCAAGAAGATACTTCGCAGCGAAGAAGGCGTAGAAATCAACTACGACCTGCTTATCACCATACCGGCCCACAAGGGCATGGAAGTGCTGGAAAAAAATGGTCTTGGACAGAACGGCTGGATCCCGACCAACCGCACCAAGTTGAACATGGAAGGTCGCACCAATGTATTCATCTGCGGCGACACGACCAATATTCCGATCAGTAAGGCCGGTTCCACCGCACACTTCGAGGCCGATGTGCTCGGCGAGAACATCGCAGCGATGGTCAAGATGGGTACCCCTGTACGCGAATACGACGGCAAGGTGTTTTGCTTCGTTGAAGCCGGCAAGGATCGCGCAACCTATGCGATGTTCGACTATCAGAACCCGCCTGACCCCAAAGCGCCGACCAAGGCGGTGCACTGGTTTAAGATGGCCTATAACAAACTGTACTGGATTTCCGCGCGCGGACTCTTGTAACCGGGAGGTGTGGCATGAAAACAGAAACCAATGAAGAAGGGGCTGTCATTCAGCATGAAGTCCAGCGTGTGATCGCAGCCGCGAAGGATGCAATGACCGACGAAATGGTTGGCCGTCTCGCAGGCTCAACTGCAGAAGCGCTCGACCTGATCGACCAGGTCGGCAGAGCCGGTCTGGCCAAGGCCATTCCGAAACTAGCCGAGATGGTAAACAATGGGGACCTGGAACGTTTGTCTCAACTGGCACGCGTCTACCATGCGTCGCAGGATGCACTTACCGACGAAATGGTCGGGCGTCTGAGCGGAGCAATGGGCGACGGACTGAGTTTGCTCGACCAGGTAAACCGTTCCGGCCTGGAAAAAGCATTGCCTACCATTTCACGCATGGTTGCCGACGGTGATCTTGAAAGGCTCGCCCAGCTCGCACGGGTTTACAGTTCTGCGCAGGATGCTCTCACCGATGAGATGGTTGGACGTCTTGCCGAGACCGTCGGTGAAGGTTTGTCATTGCTTGACCGCTTTAACCGCGGCGGAGCCGGACGGCTGGTAGAAATGCTGGCTCAGATGCAAGCCACAGGAGCACTGGAACGGATCGCCAACACCCTGCCGAACGTGCTGGATAGACTTGAGATGATCTCTGGACTGTTCAACTGCCTGGAAGAGGCGGCAACCGAGAGCAGGAATAAACCGGCCGCAGGCGGAATTGGAAGTCTGTGGCGTATCATGACAGATGCAGACACGGTCCGTTCACTCCAGTTCCTGTTGAGTGTCAGCAAGCAAATGCAGGAAAAATGTTCAGCAAAGCACTCTTAACTTTTGAAAGGGATTAGCTTACCAAACGGCGGCAGGATTTTTCCTCCCGCCGTTTATAGTCGCTGCAACTAATGATAATAAATTCTACCGGTATTTTTGATTGTAGAAAAAACCCGACACCCCAGCTTCAATTTTATTACCATGAAATTTCAATGTACAAACCAAGATCATCCGTAATTTTTTCGAATCTGCGACGATAAGCTTTCATTTGGGCAATTGCACCAGCGTATTGGTGCTTGAGTGCTGTCAAAGTATAATGGCGTTCGTGCTAATCAGTTTTCGGTCACACGCAATTATTCACGTGGTAATTTTCTGCAGCAGATGAACAGAGTATTTATCACTATTATCACGTGTCACGCAATATCATTCCAAACTCATAACAAATGTCAGCATCGGACTTGATGCATTCACATGACCGAATGATACAACCAAGGAGTTCAGGATAATCATGCGGGAAATGTTCAGCTATTCCATATTTGGCAATACCACACTCGACTACCTGACATCGTTCGGGATATTCATCGGCGGGTTGACGCTTGTCTATTTTTTCAAGGCATATATTTTGAAGCGCCTGAAAAAATGGGCTGAATCGACCGAAACGTCAATTGATGATCTGCTTATTAAAGTAATCGAAAAATCGATCGTTCCGGCAATTTATTTGGGGATATTTTACGTATCGCTGCGTACTCTGACACTTTCACCGGGCTTTGACCGCGGATTATGGATCGCTGCAAGTGTCCTGATTACAATTCTTGTCGTCAGATCGGTTACTTTCGCAGTCAATTTCGGTCTTCAAGCAAGCCTGAAAGAATCCCATGATCCGGAGCGCAGGGAAAAACAACTAAAGGGGATACGCGCACTTGTCAACATTGTCATCTGGGCTATCGCACTGGTTTTCCTGCTGGATAACCTTGGCGTAAAAATTTCGGCTGCAGTTGCGGGGCTGGGAATTGGTGGTATCGCCGTTGCTTTGGCGGCACAGGCTGTTCTTGGCGACTTGTTCAGTTACTTCGTGATATTTTTCGACAAGCCCTTCGAGATCGGGGATTTCATTGTCGTTGACGACAAAATGGGAGTCGTGGAGTACGTCGGGATCAAGACCACTAGAATACGGGCGCTTTCCGGCGAACAGATGGTTTTCTCGAATACCGACCTGACAAATTCCCGCGTTCATAATTTCAAGAAGATGGAACGGCGGAGAGTGGTCTTCAAACTGGGTGTGATATACCAAACCCCCTCTGAAAAGCTGAAGGCAATCCCGAAATTGGTCAAGGACATCATAGTCAAGCAGACGGATGTCGAATTTGACCGGGGACATTTTGCATCCTTTGGCGACTTCAGTCTGGATTTTGAATTTGTCTATTACGTTGCCGGCGCGGATTATGCCAAATATATGGACATACAGCAGGCAATCAATGTTTCGATCTTTGAAATATTTGAAAGGGAAAGGATCGAGTTCGCATACCCGTCGCAAACTCTTTTTGTAAACAAGGCGAATTAACCGGGGCCAAGGTGCCGCTGAAAAAATAGGGGGCAGGCAGACGAGCCAACAAAAAATCCGCCTGCCCTTCTTTCAATCCGGATGATCACCGCAACTATTTTTTGACAACAACTTCGTTCTCGATTTTTACCTTGTCGCCACTTGCCAGGTCTGGAGGGGTGTCCTGACGGAAGACACGTTCTTCACCCGTATCCATTTTTACGGCAATGTCGTAGCTCTTGGTGGTCTTCGATTTTTTCTCGATCTTGTTTCCGGCAATTGCGCCGCCAACTGCACCGGCAATCGTAGCCAAGTCGCGCCCGGTACCCTGGCCGACCTGGTTACCCAGCAAACCACCCACCACACCCCCGGCAACAACGCCTACGCCCGAACCTTTACCCTCCGTTTCAACTTCGGTGACGGATATAACTACCCCACAATTTTCGCAAACGATCCTTTTCATTGGCGGAGGAAGGGGGCTTTGCGGAGATTCGCTCTTCCTGGAATTTGCAGCGATTGCACGTTGTTCGGCATTACGCGCTCTTTTTGCTTCAGCAGCGGCCTCTTTCTTGGCTCTGTCTTTAGCCTGCTCAGCGGCAACGGCTTCCTGCCTGGCTTTTTCTGCAGCCTGTTCAGCAAGCATTTCATTTTTTGCTTCTGCGACTGCCTGTTCAACCAGCGCCTTGGTTTTGGCTTCGCTTTCCTCGCCGGCAGGCTTTGGTGAGCAGGCCGTGATAACGGTAATTGTTGCCAATGCCATCAGGGTAGCGGCAATACTGGCTTTGGTTTGATTGTGAGTCGATAGAGTTTTCACGTCATTTCCTTCGAAAAATGTTTCATTTTGATCAATGAACGCAAATGTGACATTCAAAATAAAAAATAATTCCTTAAACAGCTACAAACATCATTGGTCAATATTTAAGGATCCAATATTGGCAATTTCAATTTTTAGCCTTACGGCGACTTCAGTCTGGGCTATGGTAATTCAGCCGGCCTTTTATCTGTCGATCTGCGGTACAGATGATAAGGAGAGGATCGAATTCGCCTTTCCGGTCTGGGCAGGAAGTTCTTGGACAAAGTATGGAATAAGGGAGTGGGACATATCAGCCTTGAGCATATTTTGGCAATGAATGCCGCCGCCATCAGCGGCAAAACCATTTCGTGGTTATCAGTCATTTCGATGACGATGACAAAAGCCGTAATAGGGGCTTGGGTTACGCCCGCGAAGTAAGCAACCATGCCAAGAATTATCGCTGCACCTTCCGGCACAGAGGTAAAAAAGTGCGCAATGTTGGCACCAAATCCCGCTCCTGCGGACAGCGTCGGCGCCATGATGCCGCCGGGTATGCCGCTGATATAGGAAACGATGGTAGCGAGCATCTTCAGCAGGCCGTAGCTTTCTGGTAATGCAGCATCACCATCGAGCAGCGATTTCGCTTCGCTGTATCCACTACCATAAGTGTTGTTGCCTGAAACCAGCCCTATCAGCGCGAGGATCAATCCACAGGCGGCCGCGAATGCGACCGGTTTTGCGCGCATCCATTCGCCTATACGTCCCACCAGGCCTTTGTTGACTTCGATCAGCACTCGGCTGAACACTCCTCCCAGCAAGCCGCCCACGATGCCACAGATAAGGACCACATCCCATTCTCTGCCCCACTCAAGTGTCTCGGCGGTATGACCAAAATATGAATAATTACCGAGCATCGCAAGCGAAACTATACCGGCGATGATCACCGTCATGAGAATGGTAGTGCTGTTGTGTTCCTCGAAAGAACGGCTCATTTCCTCGATAGCAAACACGATTCCCGCCAGAGGAGTGTTGAACGCTGCAGCGACACCTGCAGCCCCCCCTGCGAGAATCAACCCTTTCTCAAGATCATGCCTTGGAAAACGTGCAAGGTTTCCCAGACTATGCATGATGGATGCCCCGATCTGAACGGTCGGTCCTTCGCGTCCTACTGAGGCACCAAAGAAAAGCCCGACGATGGTGAGCATGATCTTTCCGAATGCCACCCGCAGTGACAGCACCCGTTCGCGGATCTCGTAGGTCTCCCTTGGCTCAAGCGATGCAATCGTCTGTGGGATGCCGCTGCCTTGCGAACCGGGAAAGAATCTCCGGGTTGCGATTATGACAACTGCAAATCCGAGAGGGGTGATCACCAATGGAAGAAAAGGTGAGAAAGCAAGCAGTTTGTGGAACTGGATGTTAGCTCGTTCACTGGTAACGGCAAACAGGATAGCGACCAGACCAACGCAGACCGCTCCGATCAAGAATACGAGCCGGCGTTTCCAATCCACAATCAGATCTTCGTCCGGCAATGGGAATTTCATCGGTTGCTCAAGGCTTTCGCTCAACGGCGGTGAGTTTAGCAGTGGGCTTATTATACAGAAGTCCAAACAGATATAGAAAATATTACTGTCACTACACCAAACAATATTTCCTCTTGTCGAAATCTACATTCCACCCCCTGGTTGACAGAGCAAATGTCGCATCTGCATTGACAATACGGCCAAGCACGCTTAACGTTCCAGATGTAATCTCAATCACGAACAAGAAGGTAAGGCTGCGGAATCTCGCTAGTTGTGGAATAGATTATCGGGAATATTATCGCGATAACAATGGTTGGCGCGCCAATCAGAATCACCCAATAAAGGAACATCATGAAGTATCACCATGCAACATTATTCGCATCCCTGATGCTCTGCAGCATGTCTGCCCATGCCGGGGAACCCGTCATCAATCTTTCAATTGGCGGCGAAATCAGCCCGGGCATTTACGGACAAGTTCAGTTTGGCAATGGGCCCCCTCCTCCGGTTCTCTATGAACAACCTAGGATCATAGTACGCCAGCCACCGAATGTGGTGCTCCAACCTCTCTATCTGCATGTACCTCCCGGCCACGCAAAAAATTGGGCCAAGCATTGCCGCGAATACGACGCCTGTAACCGGCCCGTATATTTTGTCAAATCTCGCGAATATGAGCCGGACTACCGTGGACGCAAGGACAAGGGGCGCCGGCATGAAGGGCGCAGAGAAGAACATAGAGACAGATGGCGCGAGGATGATCGCCGTGATGAACACAGCAGCTATCGCAGGAATGAGAGACGCGGGGACTGAGATCCGAGAAACAGCAATTTACTGCACCCATTCCACTTCTGCAGATTGGCGGCCGGATTGAGCGAAAAAATCAGTTGGAAATGGCTGGCATGAAGGAAAAGCAAAAGCTGCGGATAATTCATAACATGGCACGCTCCGGGAGCACGCTCATGTGCAAGTGCCTCGGATGCATGGAGGGTGTCGTTCTGCTGAGCGAACTTCATCCGCATGGGTGGAAATTTTTTAATCCCATCAATCAGGCAATGGAATGGTTTGGTTTGCTGACGCAAGCCGAAATCGCCGAACTCCAAAAGCAAGGCAGCATAACCTACTCACAGGTCATCGAGCTTATCGGGCAGCGATGTATGGCTCGCGGCCATATTCTGGTGCTGCGTGACTGGGCACATCTCGATTTTACCGGTTTGCCGTTTGTAACCGCCCCGCCTTATCGTCCGCTGCTCTATTCCGAACTGGCGCAAAGTTTCGACATCATCCGCATATCGACCACACGCGATCCGGTTACACAATGGCAGAGCCTTGTTAAACTGGAAGTCATGCGCAACCCGCTGCAATCGGGTGTGTTCAATCTGGATAAATTTCTGGTCGGCTACCGGAAATATGCTGAATTGTGCGTGGAAACCGGATTCATCCGTTATGAAGATTTTCTCCATAACCCGGATCTTGCGATGCGAAAATTTTGCGATCACCTGCAAATCAAATTCGATTCGGAATTCATCAGCAAATGGCCTGACTACAAGACGATAACCGGAGACGTTCCCAGCCAAAGCAAGCCAAGCGGAATCACCATGCCTTACGATTCGAACAAAATATTATTGCCTCCCAAGCGAACTGTAGAGGCAAGCCTGAAGAAAAGATTTCTCGCTAATGCAGATTATCACCGCGCGTGTCAGTTGCTCGGTTATGATTTGCTGGAGAAATAAGTCTGATCCACTCATCCCTGGGCAAGCCAAGGATTATTGGCCACATGCAATAGAGATTTTGCGCGATGAGTATCTCAACGCAATTGCGTTAAAGGCGAGATAAGCGATATAGCTGGCAAGATAAAGCAGTGCCGCTCTTTCCAGCGTCATGCCATCGGCTAACAGCCACAACAGCAACACATACAGGGGAAGCGATAACACCTCCCCCGCAATGATCAAACGCGTGCGGTGCGCCGAAAACAATCCGAACAGGAACAGCCAGGAGGAGATGCGTATCCAGCAACCCAGTATGAACAACGCCGCAGTTTCATTACTGACTTCGAAACGCACGTCATATAAAGCGGCAATAAGGGCGCGTTGATTTAAGAAGATCGCCAGCAGAAGAAACGCTGCCGGTATCAGCACTATCACTCCGGAACGCACCATCTCTTGCTTGAAGCGATCCGAGCCGTAAGTTGCGCTGAATCGCGGCAGAAAAACCAGTGACAGCGCTCCCGCTGACATTGCGGTAACCCATTCTGTAGAGCGCCAAAGTGCCTGCAAATATCCCACTTCACTCCATGATAAAGAATCGGCTAATGTTCCGCGTATCAGCAACATCGATATCGGACTCATGAAACCGATGGCCAGACCGACCGGAACGAACTTCATCAACTTCTGTAAGTATCCTGTACCTACCGCTCGCGCATCACCGGCCCGGGACATATTACGCCCAGACAATTTGCCCAGGTAATTCCAGACTATGCTTCCGATGATAGCCAGCACGATGCACTGCACCAACACCAAACCGCGCAGGGACAGCCCTACCCTTGCCGCTACGGCAACCGATACCAGAACAGCACTGGAAAGCAGCGCCAAACCCAGCATGCGCTTTTGCTGGTGCTTGCCCAGCCAGTATGCATTGAGGGTGGCGGGTATGACCGTGATACATCCTGCCAAAACGGCCAGAAACACCAAGTCAACCTTGGATTGCCCCCTGAGGTAGCCCGCCAACAGCAATAAAACCAACGCCACAGTCAGCGAGACGGCCATACCAAGCTTGAACGCCGCGCCGAGCAGGTTTCGCTCTTCGCTTGCATAGCATGCCCGGGCAATCAAAATGGTCAATCCTTGCAGTACTCCTGCCAGCGCAACGCTGCTGACCAACTCCACGACTGACTGCAGTTGCGCCCACTGCGCAACCATTGTCGGGTCTCCGGTTAACGCGAGCACCTTGTCCAACCCCGCCCGCCCGACCAGATCGACCAGAATGATGCCAAACGCAGCCAATACGCTTTGAATGGAAGTCAATGCAGCCTCATTTGTAGAGTCAGTGCGAGCGATGCAATTTCAAGCATGTCGTTATTCCGGCCGCAATGAAAAGGCCAGCTCTAAGCTGGCCTGTTTGTTATCGACGTGAATTTTATTAAAGTGTTTGCGCTTTCCCGCTCGAATCAATATTTTTGCCACGATGCAGCAAAGGCATCGCCTCGAAGTATTCCTGACGAGTCACCTTGCCATCATGGTTGGCATCCACCTGGTCGAAATAAACAGCGAGCATAGGCATCCCGTTGGCTTCCTTCTTGTCCAATCCTCCATCATGATTAGCGTCGGCTGCAAAAAAACGATTATCAAGGTGTGCAGTGGCCGATCCCTTGTCCGCATGCTGACTGCTCGAATCAAGCATTTCCTGAGGCGTAATCTTGCCATCCATATTCGCATCCATTTCCCTGAAATGTTTTGCATTATGCTTGGCATAATAGGCATTGAACTCGGCCTTCGAGACCGCCCCATCTCCATTGGTGTCTACGCTCTTGAACATTATCCCTTGCTGCTGCGACACATTTGACTGGTTATGCATTGGTGAATCGCACTTCTCACCATCGGCGTGGGCCAGCCCGGCACTCAACATGAAGCTTGAAATTACTGCAAAATACTTGATGGCTTTTTTCATGGCTTTTCCCTATGTGAAAATTCTAAAAATTAAATCGAACATATATTGATGGATAACTCTAGCATGCAGATGAATGAATGCGAAGTGAACCTGTTTTGTCGGCAGGGTTAATCAGCATCAATGCAGTTGCTGCCAACCGCAATTGCGACTAACTTGACCTGGTCGCGGAAAGACAGGCAAACCGGCAGTAAGTTCAAAACAGCAGGGCAGCCTCACCTAAATCCCGGCTCACGATAATCATGGTACGACTGGCGAACACTCCTTGAGCATGATTGAACGTGTTTCAGGGGTTTCCAGGCTGATGCGGCCAAGTTTTCCGCAGCGGAATTCGGTCAGGAATATCATTGCCGCTTTTTCCAAGTCTGGCTCGCCGCCCTTACCCTTGAGCAGACAACCGCGCTTGCGCGCGATGGCTTCGATCACGCCAATGCCGTCCAAGCTTTTGACATCAAGCTGGTAGCGCTCGGCAAGTTGTCCCGGATAGCGTTCCAGCAAGTTATCCGCAAGAAAAGTAGCAACCTCTTCATCAATGACTGCGTTGCGCCCGATAGCATGGATAACGGCCAGCATAAGCCCGTCGCGATGATGCTCGATCTTTGGCCACATCAGGCCGGGAGAATCGGTCAGTGTCATGTGCTCATTAAGTTGGTGGCATTGTTGTGATTTGGTCACGGCAGGTTCGTCCCCAACATTTGCAACACGGCGCTTTAGCAGCATGTTCATCAGTGTGGACTTACCAACATTGGGGATGCCCATGATCATCATGCGCAGCGGCTTGTGGGTGCTGTCCCGATGCGGTGCAAGCGGTTGGCACAATTTGGGAACTCTGGCGGCTTCGCTGGAACTCTTGCAACTCAGCGCAGCTGCTTTCACGCCTGGCTGGCGGTTGTAATAATCAAGCCATGCAGAGGTGACGACGGGATCGGCAAGGTCGGCCTTGTTGAGTATCTTAAGACAAGGGCGGTGGCGGTGCTCGCGCAACTCCCTGATCATGGGATTGCTGCTCGCTTCAGGAGCGCGGGCATCGACAATCTCGATGATTACATCAACGAATTCCATCGTTTCGGCGGCTTTTCTGCGCGCCGAATTCATATGACCTGGGAACCATTGTATGGTCATTAGCCGGGAATAATCTGATTAAAAGTGAATTTTACACTGCTCTGTTTGTCTGACGCGCATCCGAGTGCATTTAATCAAACATAGAAGCTGTCGTATTACCGGACAAGCACTCTACAATAACGGCATGCTCGGTTCACCCAAATCTAAAGTTGTTGCGTTCCAAACCAAGACATTATGTTGGCAATGTCAACCCGATCAAAATGACATCGTTGTTTTTCATATCGGTGAAGGGGTATTGGGTTTACAGCCCGTAACAATTCCCCGGATTGAACAACCCAGGAGATTTCAATGATTTCATTGTCCAGAATTACCGCTGCTTGTTCCGTCGTGTTGTTCATTTTCAGCCTGACCGCCTTGGCACAAGAGGCCGAGATGAAAGGTGCAAGCCCATTGCGCCTCAGCTATGCCGAAGGAGATGTCTCCTTCTGGCGTGTCGGCGCACCGGACTGGGTGGACACACAGCTCAACACTCCGCTCGCAGTCGGAGATTCGCTTTATGTCGGCCGTGACGGCGATCTGGAACTTCAGATGGGAAGCCGAGCCTTCGTCCGTGCTGATGATGAGACACAAATCAGCATGGTCAACCAGACACCCGATTTTATCCAGTTCAAAGTCACCACCGGCCGCGTATCTTTCGACCTGCGCGCGCTTCCAGCGGGTTATACCGTTGAGGTGGATACCCCTAATGCGGTGTTCACCATTGATCATGTCGGTTATTACAGGGTGGATGTGGATGGGGACGTACGCTTCATAACCCGCCGGGGCGGAATGGCCATGGTTGTTCCTGCCGGTGGACGCGCCATGAGTATCCATCCCTCCGAGGAAATCGTAGTACAGGGCACTACCGTAGCAATCGCGGAAACTTACGTGGTACCACCCCTCGACCAGTGGGACAGGTGGAACTACGACCGTACAGACGGACTGGTCGACACGGTCAGCGAGCGTTATCTACCCTACGGAGTCGCCGGTGCTTCTGATCTGGATCACTATGGCTATTGGCGCGTGGTACCAGAATTCGGTCCGGTCTGGGTGCCAGATTCAATCCCGCCAGGATGGGCGCCCTACAGTGCAGGCAGTTGGGTATGGGATCCATACTATCAATGGACATGGATAGACGACGCTCCGTGGGGCTGGACACCTTTCCATTATGGGCGCTGGGTCTATCTGAGTGGCTACTGGGCTTGGACTCCGGGCCCTGTGATCAGACAGCCTGTGTATGCCCCGGCATTGGTGGCGTTTTTCGATATCGGACCAAGTGTGTCGGTTGAAATCAGCACTCCGGGAATTGGTTGGGTTGCTCTCAGCTGGGGCGAACCGCTTAACCCTTGGTGGGGCCGGCCTGGTTTCATCGGCAGGCCGTGGTGGGGTGGCTGGGGTGGTCCGCGGATTGCGAAGAATGAGTACCGGAATACCCGCGTAAGCAATTCCCTGTTTGTCTCACCGCGCGACCGTTTCGGCCATGGCCGAGTACATGAGATCCCTGTGCGGGTTAGTCGGCCTCAGGGACTGGCACATTTCCGGGGTGGACTGCCGGTAAAACCCGGGCCTGAAAGTCTGGTCGGAAGCGCCCGTAAGAGCATTCGTCCACCCGAAAGAATCCTGAAACGGCAGGTAATGGGTACGCGCCCACCCCGCGAGCCGAATCTGCCCTGGCCAGAAACATCGAAGCGAGAAGTGAATAAAGTGCCAGAGCAACGCTATGTGCCGAAACCCAGGCGTCCTTCCAACGAACTGCCTCGCCCGGAATTCGGCGCCCAAACCGGTGCGGAACGCCCCCGTTCTCCGCTTCCGCCGCGCTTCGAGGACAGGCGGCGCGCGACTGAGACTGACTTCACCGAAAAGGTACGTGAACGCGCCGGTACCGGAAAGACAGAGCCGAAGGCGTCCCGTTCCATCCCATTTTCATCACCAACCATATTGGGTGATACCCCACGCCCCGCGCCTGCCGAATCGCGGCAGCAACAGCGCGAAAAATTGCCCGGAAAACCTGCCAACCGCATATACCGGAATAAGGACGACGATGAAGAAATGGGCAAGCGGCAACGCCCTGAGAAAAATCCTGAGGGTTTTACTGATTCCAGGCAAGGACGGAAGCGCGATTGATACTGACCGAGGAACTTGACTTTTAAGGGTGCGGCGGTATCGATTTACCTTTGCATTCGATCAAGCATGACCTTTCACGGCGTGAAAGACAATATGGCGACGGATATCAGTCTGGAGCGAGCTGCGCCAGTTGAATTGTCTCGAGATAACACCACTCGCCTTCAGCCAGTCCCAGCGCATCGAGTTTCAATCCGCCAATCCGCGAACGCCGCAACGCAACACAATGATTGCCTGCTGCCGCCAGCATACGTTTTACTTGATGATACTTGCCCTGTTTCAATACGATTTCCAGATGAAAAGGATTGAGTATGCGGCAATTCGTTGCCTTTATCAGCTCTGATTCGTCGTGCACCTTTACTCCGGCAAGCAATATCTCAATCAATTCCGGGGCAACCGGATCATGTGTGGTGACATCGTAATATTTTGGAATATGATGCTTTGGAGAGGATTGCTGGTGTATGAATGATCCATCATCAGACAAAAGCAACAAGCCGGTAGTGTCTTGATCGAGTCGTCCCACCGGCTGCACATTTCGACGGGTAAATTGCTCAGGAAGAATGCTCAATACGCCCGGGTGATGGCTGGCCTTGCGCGAACATTCATAATTGGCAGGTTTGTTCAGCGCGATATAGATATTCTCGCGGTATACCCATGTTTCGCCGTAGACCGTAAACACAAGCCCCTCGGTCTCGATAGCGGCTCGACTGTCGGCAACGGTCACACCGGCGATACCCACCTCACCGGAAGAGATCAATTCACCGCACCACTTGCGGGTACCAAAGCCCTGCGATTGGAGAATACGATCCATTGTCAGCCGTTTGCTCATGGCTGAACTTTAACAGAAACCATTCAATATCATCGTGCTGAAGAATTGACAAACGCGCTATTTGCGCTTCGAAGTTTAGCCGCATAAGATGCGATCATGAGCCACCTGCTTCCACTTTCCCGAGTATCAAAATTGATAGGAATATCGCGCCATGCGTTGCAGGAGATGATACGCGGCGGCACTCTGGATACCTTCGACGGAATGATCGAACTGGAGGAGATGCTGCGCGCCTTTCCGGACGCAAAATGGGAAAATGATGCAGAATACCGTCGCGTCACCGAGATCAAGGAGAAAGCATTCG
>Ga0224495_10001212_pt1 | contig 18645 bp, 18 predicted proteins | sample SF_Jul11_sed_USG_FD_168128 | JGI IMG/M metagenome (GOLD analysis project Ga0224495, IMG submission 168128) | Sediment microbial communities from San Francisco Bay, California, United States - SF_Jul11_sed_USGS_4_1 | ecosystem: Environmental > Aquatic > Marine > Sediment | place: USA: California... | reverse complement strand
TGGGGCTTTATTTTTCCGAAGGCGAAGGCCCGAAGTTTGAGCGTCCGCTGAGCACGGAAGCCGCGATCAAGGCGTTAAAAGTGCCTGACATCGGCAAGGATCTGAAGTATGTCACCGATGCGGTATCACAGATTCGCAATTCGTTGGACGGGCGTGTGCCGTTGATCGGATTTTCAGGCAGTCCGTGGACATTGTCCTGTTATATGGTTGAAGGCGGCAGCAGCGATGATTACGCCAAGGTGAAGACACTGATGTACAAGGAACCCAAGCTGATGCACCACATCCTGGATGTGACAGCGCAAGCCGTGACGGCTTACCTGAATGCGCAGATTGAGGCGGGTGCGCAGGCAGTGATGATTTTCGATTCATGGGGCGGCGCGTTATCGCACGGTGCTTACCACGAGTTTTCTCTGGCATACATGCAGCGCATCGTGGCAGGGTTGATTAAGGAAAAGGATGGCGTCAGGATACCGAACATCGTGTTCACCAAAGGGGGTGGCCTGTGGATTGAGAGCATTGCCAGCATAGGCTGCGATGCAGTGGGTCTGGATTGGACCATGGACATCGGTATTGCTCGCCAGAAAGTCGGGAACAAGGTCGCGTTGCAAGGCAACATTGATCCGGCAGTATTGTTTTCCACGCCAGATGTTATCCGCAACGAAGTGGAAAAGGTACTCGCAAGTTACGGTTATGGCGGCGGCCACGTGTTCAACTTGGGACATGGCATTTCCCAATTTACCGACCCGGCCAACGCGGCAGCGCTGGTCCAGGCGGTGCATGAGTTAAGCCGCAAATATCATTAAGCTGGTTGCGTAGTACACACAAAAGCCGCAGGTATTCCCTGCGGCTTTTGCATTTCTGCGACAATTACTGCCTATGTCTATCGTACGCGTCGCCATTGATGTGCCGCTGCCCACCCTGTTCGATTACAAGGTGGTTGAAGGTATTGCGGTTGCATTAGGTCAGCGGGTGATTGTACCTTTCGGGCGCACGCAGACGGTAGGGATAGTGATGGAATGTGTTGCCGCATCGGAAATGTCGCCGGAACGCATCAAGCCGGTGACGCAGGTGTTGCTTGACAGCGCACCGTTGTCGGCGGGGCTGCTCGAACTGTTGCGCTTTTGCAGCGACTATTATCGCTATCCAATCGGGCAAACGGTATTGTCCGCATTGCCTGTACGGCTGCGTTCAGACAAGCCGTTAATCGGCAAACCAACAATGAGTTATCGACTGAGCACGAGCGGTGAGGCACTCGACCTGGAAGTTTTTCCGAAACGCAAGGCGGTGCAGCGACGCATACTGGCGAGACTGGGAGAGCAGCCGTGCAATCTTGCGCAACTTAAGGCGTTGTCGGCGACAGTGGGCGCACAGTTGAAAGCGTTGGTGTCGGAGGGGTGGGTGGAGCAATACAATGATTCGCACGCCTTATCTCAAAAAATGGAGAGAGTGCTGACTGCCGCGCACATGATAGACAACGCGCATGCCCTGACCGGCGAGCAACAGCAGGTGGTAGATACAGTCACGCAAGCCAAAGGCTATGCATGCTTCCTGCTTCACGGCATTACTGGCAGCGGCAAGACCGAGGTGTATGTGCATCTGATCCATCATGTGATGCAGCACAGTGGACAGGTTTTGATGCTGGTGCCGGAAATCAACCTTACGCCGCAATTGGAGCAATATTTCCGCAACCGCTTTCCTGACGCCAATCTGATCAGCTTGCATAGTGGATTATCAGAAGGCGAGAGGTTGCAAAATTGGCAGCGGGCGCAGCAGGGTGCGGCGCAAATCGTGCTGGGGACGCGATTGTCGGTATTCGCCGAATTGCCCGGTTTGGCACTGATCATCGTCGACGAAGAGAACGACAGCTCGTTCAAGCAGCAGGAAGGCTTGCATTATTCGGCGCGCGATGTGGCGATCTTTCGCGCCAATCAATGCAATGTGCCCATCGTGCTGGGTTCGGCTACCCCGTCACTGGAAAGCTACCACAATGCGCAGAGCGGGCGTTACCGGATGCTCAGGCTGACCGGGCGAGCGCAGGCTGAAGCGCGCTTGCCAGAGGTGCGCTGCGTTAACATCAATCAGACGGTGATGCGCCATGGTATCAGTGAAAATCTGCTGCGAGAGATCGGGCTGCGCATCGACCGTCACGAGCAAAGTCTGCTGTTTATTAACAGGCGCGGTTATGCGCCAGTGCTGATGTGTACCGGCTGCGGCTGGTTGTCAGGATGCAAACATTGTGCGGGCAAGATGGTGTTGCACTTGAAAGATCAACGACTGCGTTGCCATCACTGCGGTTGCCAGATACGCGTGCCGCGCACATGCCCGAGTTGCGGAAATATGGATCTTCACCCGGTCGGAAGCGGCACGCAACGTGTGGAAAACGTGTTGCAGGAACATTTTCCGGAGGCTCGCATTCTTCGGGTGGATAGAGACAGCACGCGCAATAAGCGTGCGTGGCAGAGCATGCGCGAACAGATACACGCGAATGAAGTGGATATACTGATCGGTACGCAAATGCTTGCCAAGGGGCACGATTTTCCCGAGCTGACTTTGGTTGGTGTACTCAATCCGGACAGTGCGTTGTACAGCAGCGATTTCCGTGCACCGGAAAAACTATTTGCTCAACTGGTACAGGTCTCCGGTCGCGCCGGCCGCGCCGGCAAACCGGGCGAGGTGATCATTCAGACCGCCTTTCCGGAGCATCCACTGTTTCGCTCATTGCAGTCCCATGATTTTGAGGGTTGGGCTGTTATGCAATTGGCCGAGCGCAAGTTGGCGGGATTTCCGCCTTTCGTGTATCAGACGATGCTGCGAGCAGAGGGAAAAAATGAAACTGAAGTTTTTACTTTTCTTAATCAGGCGCGAACTGCTGCAGTTACATTATGCAATTCAAAAGAGATCTCCGGGCGCATTGATATCTTCGGTGTGATTCCTGCAGCGATGCCGCGTCGCGCCAATCATGTTCGTGCACAATTGCTGATACAAGCTAGCAGCCGCAAATCCATGCAACAATTCCTGCGTAAATGGCAACCTGCTCTGGACAGATGCAAGAGTCAAAAGCTGCGCTGCTCACTGGACGTTGACCCTCTGGAGTATTGATTACCCCCCCAAGAGGGGGATGTAAATTCCTGTATTGCGCAGGGGTATAATGTTTGCAACTCACTGGTGGAAGGAGAGTATGATGAAACAAATTCAGCGGTTCACTCTGTGCGAATTGACCTTGCCGGTCAAAACGCTATTTACCGGATACCTTTTGGCCATCGGTTTGGGTTTGCTGATGGCAGGGGCGCAGATCATGCTGACTCACGGTATGGCGGATGGCAAGCTTGGACTGTCTGTGGAGGACATCGTATACAGCTATTATGGTGATCGTAGTGGGTCCACACTGGAATCCAAACTCAACGGCTCAATGAAAAACAACGCGCCGCCAGAAGTGCGTTTGGCATTGATCAAGTGGGTGAGGGATGGCGCTCCGGAGAATGAGTGGGAAAGCACCATCAAACCTCAGGTGGATAAATATTGCGCCCTTTGCCATGCCAACATGCCAGGCTTGGTCAATATCAGCGATAAAGCGGTGATGTACACGATGACCAAGGTTAATGAAGGCGCTTCCGTTTCCACGCTGACCCGCGTTTCACATATCCACCTGTTCGGCATTGCCTTCATATTCTTTATGGTAGGCTGGATATTTACCTATGCGACCGGATTTTCGCAGTTGGTCAAGGGTATCCTGATCTTCACCCCTTTCGGCTTTCTCATGCTGGACGTTTTTGCCTGGTGGCTTACCAAGCTGGAACCGGGTTTCGCCTGGTTGGTGATCATCGGCGGATTTGGCTACAGCATGGCTTCGACGGTGATGATTTTCACTTCATTGTATCAGCTCTGGTTTAAGGATTGTCGGCTTCACATTGATTAAGGCATGGTTTCCGAAAATTTTCTCTTCCCGTGTTGGCCAAGATAAACAGGGGAATTACAAATTGTCATTGTCAGCGTAGAATTAGCCACGAGAGAAAGTATTTTAGCAAGTGATCGGCTGCATAGTAATTTTCTTAATTTTTGTTGGCACAGGGATTTCATTTTATGAGGTGCACCATGAATAACAGAATTCTGCAGTACACGTTTGCTGCTGCGGTTTTATCATTTCTAGCGATGTCATTTCCTGCTCTAGCTTTTGGGGATGTCAGTTATAAAAATGATATACGGCCGATCATCGATGACTATTGCCTGAATTGCCATAAACCCGGGGGGAAAGGATATAAAAAGAGCGGACTGGATATGCGTACCTATAAGAGCCTGATGAAGGGCACCAAGTTTGGAACCGTCATCAAGCCTGGAGACAGCTATACCAGCATCCTGGTTCAAGTGGTCGAGGGACGCGTCCATCCATCCATCAAGATGCCCTATGGCATGGATGGAAGTTTGGCCAAGGATAAAATCGAACTCCTGAGAAAATGGGTTCAGCAAGGTGCAAAGAACAATTGATCAAAAGCAAAGGTGGCGCCCAAGGGAATGGTTTTCGCTGAAAGCCAGTTGCTGATGATGGGGAATCGGCAGACGGCTGAATGCGTGAGCGCAATATCAGGGCGTGATTTTCTAAAGATTTAAATAGGAGACGGCAATGGCTGAACTCGATGACTTGGATGATACTGGACGGCGCGATTTTTTACTAAAGGTGACTACTGTTGTCAGTGGAGCTGGAGCGGCGGCGGCATGTTACCCGTTTGTTGCCAGCATGAATCCCAGCGCGGATTTGCTCGCCAAGGCAAACACAGAGGTCAACTTGTCAGGAGTAACTCCAGGAGCCATGCTCTCCGTGTCCTGGCAGGGCAAGCCGGTATTTATACTGCGCCGCACCAAGGAGCAGATCAAGGCAATGGCGGCAAATAACGGTGGGCTCTATCCGGAGCAGGATAGCGATAGGACTAAACAGCCGGAGTGGCTGGTTGTGATCGGTGTCTGCACGCATATGGGTTGTGTACCCAACAAGGAAGGCGAGGGCTGGACTTGTCATTGCCACGGTAGCCTATATGACGACAGTGGACGCGTGCTGCGCGGCCCAGCCCCGAAAAATCTGGAAGTGCCTCCTTACCGGTTTATTGCGGCTGACAAGATCATGATCGGCGAAGCTTAGGAGAATGCCATGCCAAGCAGAATTATCAAATGGATAGACCATCGCTTCCCGCTTACCAGCTTCATCAAACATGAGTTAACCGGTTATCCAACGCCGCGCAATCTCAGCTACTGGTGGAATTTCGGCTTTCTGGCCGGGTTCGTACTGATGCTGCAGGTAGCTACTGGATTATTTCTGGCCATGCATTACAAACCTGATGCCAGTATGGCGTTCGATTCAATACAGCACATCATGCGCGATGTGAATTACGGCTGGCTGTTACGCTATATGCATTCCACAGGAGCTTCCGCATTCTTTCTGGTGATCTACATCCATATGGCGCGGACGCTCTATTATGGCTCATACCGCGCACCTCGTGAATTGATGTGGTGGACAGGCCAAGGGTTGCTGCTGTTGCTGATGGCGACTGCTTTCATGGGCTATCTGTTGCCTTGGGGGCAAATGTCCTTCTGGGGTGCAACTGTGATCACCAACCTGTTCCGTGCCACCCCGTTCATCGGCGATGAGGTGGTAGTATGGTTACGCGGCGACTATGCCGTGGGGGATGACACGCTGACGCGCTTTTTTGCGCTGCACTATCTGTTTCCGTTCCTGATCATCGGTGCGGTGGTGGTACATCTGGTCGCCTTGCATACCGTCAGGAGCAGCAACCCCAGCGGCATCGATCTGGCTGACAAGGACAACATCCCCTTTCATCCTTACTACACCATCAAGGATTTTTATGGGCTGGGCGTTTTCCTGATCGTATATTTTTTGGTCGTGTTCTTTTTTCCGCATAGCGTATTGGAGCCGGCTAACAATATTCCCGCCAATCCGATGGTAACGCCTGATCATATTGTGCCTGAGTGGTATTTCCTGCCGTTCTATGCGATCTTGCGCTCAGTGCCGAACATGGTCGGTGGCGTGGTGGCGATGGGCTTATCCGTGATGATATTTGCCTTCATGCCTTTTCTGGATCGCTCACGCATTCCCGGCGGGGCTCATTACCGGCCGGTGTTCAGGTTACTCTTCTACATCTTCATCCTGGATATTCTGGTGCTGGGCTATGTCGGCTATGTCCCGCCCACCAGTCAAACTATCGCGATTGGTCAGGTGGCAACTATTATTTATTTCATGACGTTTTTGATCCTGCCTTTCGTTTCCAAGGCAGAGGATAAGTGGCTCTTCAAGCGAGGCTTGCCACCAAAAATACTGGCTTTGATCGCTAGTGAGGAAGAAGAAAAGCGCAAGAGGAGTATGCGATGAATAAGATGATTGCTTTATTCGCATTATTTGCTTGTGGATTCCCGGCATCGGCCGATGAAATCAAGCTCTCAAAATTTCAGATAGATACCAGCGTACTCGCGGTGGAGCGCGGGGTAGACGCCTTTATGAACGCCTGTCATGGTTGTCACGGCCTGAAATACGTTCATTACCGTGACTTGGCCAACTTCGGCATAGACAAGGACAAAATAGCTGCATGGCGGGGTGATTCAACGCTGGATTCGGCAATGTCCAGCCTGATTTCAGATGAAGCAGCCATGCAATCATTCGGCATTGTTCCGCCAGACCTGAGCATGATTATCAGGGCTCGTGAGGGTGGGGCCAGCTATGTGTATTCCTACTTGATAGGCTACTACCTGACCACGGATGGTAAAACCGGCAATCATTTTTTTCCTTTGACCAAGATGCCGGATGCGCTGGATATAAGCAGTGCGACTGATCCGGCCAAGCGCTCTGATCTTCAAGGAAAAGCCCATGATATCGTATCGTTTCTTGCCTGGGCCGCAGACCCGCATGAAGCGGAAAGGAAAACTTTGGGATATTACGTAATTGCATATCTGATTCTTTTGACTATATTGCTTTATAACGTGAAGCTTGATGTTTGGTCGAAGCTGAAGGCTTGATATTCAATAAATATGCCACCGGGATGATTGATGGGGTTTTCCATCTGTGTGGCTGGATTTGGAGCAGGATCGGTTTGTCGTAAACAGGAAGTCACGCTATGGAGAAGCAGACAATCGCGATCGTCGGCCTTGGCAGGGTGGGCTCTGCCTTTCTGGAGGAACTGCTTGGTCAATCCAACAGCAATGTGGAGATTACTGCTGTTGTGGAATGTGCCGATACGCCAGGACTTGCCTTTGCCAAAGCTCGTGGCATCAGGGCTGTCAGTATAGACGAATTGGTTGAGATGGGTGCAGGACTGGATATCCTTTTTGACCTGACCGATGTAGCCGAAGTTAGGCAAGAGCTCAGGAATAAATTGCGGGCATCCGGAAATCAGCACACGATAGTCGCAACAGAAAACATAGCTCGCATGATTTGGTCGCTGATTTCCAGCGGTACCGAATTGCCCAGCGTGCACACCAGAACGGGATACTGATCATCCTTCCTGTCATACATATGACCTCTCCGCTCGTCGAGTAATGATGAATCCGGCAGATATTATTTCATCCCTTTCTGCAATAGTCGGCAAAGCTGCTGTGTTGAATGGTGAATCGGTTGTACCATATTGCACCGATTGGCGAGGCCGGTATTCCGGCAGTGCCTTGGCAGTGGTATTGCCATCAGATACGCAACAGGTTGCCGACGTGGTGAAGCTGTGTTCGGCCAAGCGGATATCCATCGTGCCGCAAGGCGGTAACACCAGTTTGTGTGGTGGGAGCGTGCCGCTGCCGCATGGTGAGCAAATCGTGCTGAACCTTACGCGCATGAACCGCATTCGTGAAATTGATGTTATCAATTACACAATGACCGTAGAGGCCGGCTGCAAATTGGCTGAAGTACGCGAGGCGGCAGAGCAAAACAACCGGTTGTTTCCTCTCGGTCTGACCGCCACACAAAAATATTGCGAAATCGGCGGAAATCTTTCCACCAATGCGGGTGGCATCAATGTGTTGCGTTATGGTAATGCGCGCGACCTGGTACTCGGGTTGGAAGTAGTGCTACCGGATGGGCGTATCTGGCACGGGTTGCGTAGCCTGCGCAAGGACAACACCGGCTATGACCTCAAGCATCTGTTCATCGGCGCAGAAGGTACGCTGGGTATTATCACCGCAGCCGTGCTCAAGCTTTTTCCACGCCCGCAAGTCACCTCTACTGCCTGTGTCGCGATCGCCGACGCGGATGTGGCGGTAAGGTTGCTGGCACATGTGCGCGCAAGCTGTGGCGACACACTGAGCGGCTTCGAGATCATTTCGCGTGGTTGTATGGAATTGGTATTCCGGCACATTCCAGAGACAGAAGAACCGTTTGCCAGGGGATATAATTATTATTTGCTGATCCAGTTGAGCAATGTGATGCCTGATTTGCTGGATGAGGCGTTGCGCGCGACGCTGCACAATTTCGGCCCGGGTGTGCTGGAGCAATCAGTCACTTCAGATGCCGAAGAAGCAGAAAAATGGTGGAAGCTGCGCAAGAACATCAGCGAAGCACAGAAACGCGAGGGAATCAGCATCAAGCATGATATTTCGGTGCCGGTAAGCCGTGTGGCGGAATTCATTGCGCTCGCCGATACTTCTTTGAATAACTCGTTTCCGGGGATACGCATCGTGGCATTCGGGCACATGGGCGATGGCAACATCCATTACAATGTTTCGATGCCGGATGCTGAGCAGAACAAGTCTTTCATCGCGCAGCAGGAGAGCCGGGTGAACAAGCTGGTATATGAGGTTGTGCACAGACTTAATGGCAGTATCAGCGCAGAGCATGGCCTGGGTCAGCTCAAGCGCGAAACCATACGCGAACACAAGGATCCTTTGGAACTGGAATTGATGAGCGTCATCAAGCAGGCGCTTGATCCGCATGGGCTGATGAACCCAGGCAAGGTTATTTAGTCCGTTCAAGCAAAACAATAAAGGAGGCGCACTTGGCAGCTCAACCCGAGATCACCAATATGGCTTTGTTTTGCGATTTCGAAAATATCGCCCTTGGCGTGCGTGATGCCAAATATGCCCAGTTCGACATCAAAAAGGTGCTGGAGCGTTTGCTGCTCAAGGGTAGTATCGTGGTCAAGAAGGCCTATTGTGACTGGGAGCGCTACAAGGAATTCAAGGCAACAATGCATGAGGCGGCATTTGAATTAATTGAGATTCCGCATGTGAGACGGTCGGGCAAGAACTCCGCCGACATTCGCATGGTCGTGGACGCGCTCGACCTGTGCTACACCAAAGCTCATGTGGATACCTTCGTCATCATCAGCGGTGACTCGGACTTTTCACCGCTGGTATCCAAATTGCGCGAGAACAACAAATACGTGATCGGCATCGGCGTGAAGGATTCAACCTCCGACCTGCTGAGTGCCAACTGTGACGAATTCATTTTCTACGACGATCTGGTGCGCGCGCAGGAAGCGAAAAAGAAACAGGCCGCCAGAAAAGCGCCAGCCAAACCAGCCACCGGAACGGCGAAATCCGCCGAAGCCAAGGGTGAAGATGACAAGCGCCAGGAAGCCCTCGACTTCATTGTCGAGACCGTCGAAGCCTTGATTGCCGAGCGCGGTTCGGACGAAAAAATCTGGGGTTCGATGGTCAAAACGACCATGCAGCGTCGCAGGCCGGGCTTTACCGAATCTTCCTACGGCTACCGCTCGTTCAAGGAGTTGGTCGAGGATGCGCAAAAACACAAACTGCTGCTAGTGGTGCGCGACGAAAAGTCTGGGCAGTATACGATACGGTTGTCTGCGGCAGATTAACGAATTGCAGGTTTCAAAAAAAGATGAATGTCACGAATGCCCGGTTTTGGGTAGCGCAACAACAAGGTGCTATAGCTGCTTTGTGCCATAAGCGGTCGTAATGAAAGGTCTCTTATCAGCTCACACCAGCTATTTCGTGAGCAAAATTAGGAATATTTGATATGGCTGTAAAAGCTGGCTTCATTTACGTACTCATACATCCGTCTGACCCATATTTAATCAAGGTCGGTATGACTACAAGAAGTCCCGAAGTCCGCTTGAAAGAGCATAACACTCAATTCGATAAGGCCGCTGGAAAGGTTGTTGAAGCTACTGGCCAAGAATGGGTTTTAAAAGAGTCCTTCGCTGTAGAAGATACTTACAATGCTGAAAGCGCGTTTTTTCATAGATCACCACTGACCGAAATCCCATATGCACTGAGTGACGAGCTTATAAAGCTAGATGATATGTTCATCACTTGGGATTGGGTTAACCAGGGGCTGGAACAGGCTAAGCTAACAGGCATTCGCAAAGACACATCACAAGGGCCAATTCCAAAACCCAAGCCCAAAAAGGGCGCACAGTGGATTGAAGCCCAGCTTAAAGAATCTGGTCTGAGGCCGCTAAGGGGGTTTGGTAACGGAGTAACAAAGGCCGCTTTTGAGTGCCCCAAAGGACATGTCTTCAAACTTGATGGACGAACGCTAGTTAGGTTCCCCTTCTGCCCTGTTTGTAAACCCGAGCGATTTGATGATTACACACTTAGAAGAGTTGAATATTACTAAAGTGCAGAATTCTACCGATGAAAATGAATCGCGATATGTCGTCTAACAATCACATCAAGTTCGCTCCCTTCGTTCGCTGGGACGCCGCTACTGCGGTGCCCCCTATGTGAAACGTTGAAGGTCTGCTTTCCGGGTAATCGGATGTCTGCTGTGTGTCGTTTGCTGACCTTGGTGAATGACAGGTTTGGGGTAGCATCATAATAAATTTGCCTGACAACGATGGGTCTGGTTTGATCATAAGAGATTCACGAATTAATCTCGGAGCAAGTTCACAAACAAACTGGCAGCACCCAAATGCTATAATCCGCGCCTCTCTAAAGGTGCCGCTTCATGTCTGTTGTATTAAATTTCAAATCCCACTTGTCCGAATTGTTCGCGCAGGCGTTGCGCGAGGTTGCGCCTGACGCGGCGCAAACCGAGATACTGATCGAGCGTCCCAAGCTGGCAGCGCACGGTGATTATGCCTGCAATCTGGCGATGCAGCTGGCCAAGCCGTTGCGCAAGCCGCCGCGCGACATTGCAAAGGCGCTGATTGCGGCGTTGCCGGAATCTGATGTGATCGAGAAGCTGGAGATCGCCGGGGCGGGATTTATTAATGTGTTCATCGCCACATCTGCCAAGCGCGGGGTGGTGCGCGGGGTGTTGCAGGCCGCTGCAGGTTACGGCCACGTTCATCTTGGTGCAGGACGGAAGGTGGGAGTGGAATTCGTCTCGGCCAACCCGACCGGGCCGCTGCATGTGGGCCACGGGCGTGGTGCGGCAGTGGGTGATTGCCTGTGCAACGTACTGCATGCCGCAGGATGGAACGTGACACGCGAGTTTTACTACAACGATGCGGGCGTGCAGATTGACAACCTGACTAAATCGGTGCAGTTGCGTTGCAAGGGCATCACGCCGGATGATCCGTCCTGGCCAGAGTCGGGCTATCGCGGTGATTACATCGCGGATGTCGCCCAGGCTTATCTGGCGCAGGAGATGGTGGAAGCGGACGATCAGCATGTAAAAGCCTCAGGCAATGTGAATGATGCCGAGGCGATCCGCCATTTTGCGGTGGCTTATCTGCGCCGTGAGCAGGATCTCGACCTGCGCGCTTTTGGGGTGAATTTTGATGTGTTCGCACTGGAATCCGCGCTGTACACCGATGGCAAGGTGGAGGAGGTGGTCAATAAACTGATCGCTGGCGGCCATACTTACGAGCAGGACGATGCACTATGGCTGCGCACCACCGTTTTGGGTGATGACAAAGATCGCGTGATGCGCAAGAGCGATGGCAGTTATACCTATTTCGTGCCGGACGTTGCCTATCATCTGGACAAGTGGCGGCGCGGCTTTACGCGCGTTATCAACGAGCAGGGCGCAGATCACCACAGCACCATCACGCGGGTGCGCGCCGGTTTACAGGCGCTGGATGCAGGCATCCCGCAAGGCTGGCCGGACTATGTGCTGCACCAGATGGTGACGGTGCTGCGCAACGGCCAGGAAGTAAAAATATCCAAACGCGCGGGCAGTTATGTCACGCTGCGCGATTTGATCGACGAGGTGGGCTGCGATGCGACACGTTATTTCCTGGCAGCTCGTCATCCGGATTCGCAACTGGTGTTCGATATCGATCTGGCAAAATCCAAGAGCAACGAGAACCCGGTGTATTACATCCAGTATGCACATGCTCGCATCAGCGCGGTGCTGGCACAGTGGGGCGGCGAACGTAAGTCCTTGCTGGAAGCTGATGTTGGTCTGCTGGATAATGAATATGAAACGGCGTTGCTGCAACAAATGATCGATTATCCGCAGGTGATCGAGACTGCTGCGCAGGATCTGGCGCCGCACCTGATTGCTTTCTATCTAAAGGATTTTGCAGCAGACTTCCACAGCTACTATAATGCGTCGCGCTTTCTGGTCGATGATGATGCGGTCAAGCTGGCCAGGCTGGCTTTGATAGCCGCGGTGGCACAAGTGATGCGCAATGGCCTGTCAATACTGGGTGTGTCCGCCCCGGAAAAAATGTAAAGGCCTTTGGAAATTTCCTTATCCACGAATTTAAACAGGTAAAACATGAGCAGCAACACAGGCGGAAAATCCGCAGCCCCACGTAAGCGGGGAAATCAAACTATGATGGCCGGTATTCTGGTTGGCATGATTATAGGTGTAGGTGTTGCTGCCGGAATGGCATGGTACTTGATGAAATCACCCACTCCATTCCTGCAAAAGGAACCGGTAGCGGGCAAGTTGACTTCAGATTCTGCTTCGCAGAATTCGCCAGCGGGAACCTCAAACACAGGCATAAGCGATGGCAAGCCGCGGTTCGAGTTTTACAAGGTTTTGACTGACAAGCAGGACAAGACTGTCTCCGAACCGAACAAGACTGCCGATAAAGCCAAAGCGGCAGACCGTAAGCCGGTACTCGGTTATGAGCCGCACCTGCTGCAGGCGGGTTCATTCCAGAAAGTTGAAGAGGCTGAAAAACGTAAGGGCGAGCTTGCATTTTTGGGGCTTGAGGCTAGCATTCAAAGCGCAACCATTCCTGATAAAGGCATATGGTATCGTGTGCGCCTGGGGCCATATCTTACTGCGGAAGAGTTGGATCGTGTGCGCGGATTGTTGCTTAGCAATGGAATGGCAAGCACTCCGGTGCGGGTGCAATGAGTGTTTTTTGTTCTTAACAGAAGGAGCGTTACGTGAATAATTTATTCAAGACTGTGTTGGTTGCAGCAGCACTGTTTACAAGCAGTACTGTGTTTGCAGGTGAAGAACCCGCCGTTGCTTACAAGATGTTGAATCCGCCGCAGCCGACCAGCACCAAAAAAATTGAAGTGCTGGAATTCTTTTTTTACGGATGTTCACATTGTTACCGTCTGCATACCCCGCTGAGCACATGGGAGAAGACCATGCCAAAGGACGTGGAGTTGATTTTCGTGCCCACCATTTTCCGCGACAACATGGAGCCTATGGCGCGCACCTTGTACGCACTGGAAGGCATCGGCCAGCTGAAAAAGGCGCATGATGCGCTTTATCGGGCATGGAATGTGGATAACGTGCAATTATTCGATGAATCCTCCATCAGCGATTTCGTGGCACAGCAAGGCGTGGATCGCGCGAAATTTTCCGCTGCCTACAATTCATTTTCGATGCAAAGCAAGGTAACGCGTGCCAAGCAAATGGTCCGCAGCTATGGTATTACCGGCACCCCAACTTTGGTAGTGGACGGTAAATATACGATTAGTGCCTTGCAACCGGATGACACTATTCGTGTCCTTAAAGACGTGATTGCAAAGGTGCGCAAGGAGAGAGCCGGTCGCAAGTAAGCGGTTCACCAGAATAATGTACGGCTGCGTTTTGATCGGATAGCAAAAAACAGATGCCGCAGCGTGTAGTCGTTACAGGCGCGTCGAGTGGATTGGGGCTAGCCTTGGCGCGTTACTATCTGGAGCGCGGAGCTTTTGTTGCCGCGATGGCCAGGCGGGGAGAGTTGCTTCAATTGCTGGCTGCCGAATTCCCGGATCGTGCCTTTTGCTACACGCTGGATGTCCGCGATGCCGCTGCGATGAAAAATGCCGCAAATGACTTCATCGCGCGCGCCGGTTGTCCCGAGGTAGTCATTGCCAACGCAGGTGTCAGCATAGGCACGCTGACCGAATTTGCCGAGGATATCCATGCATTTCAGCAGGTGATGGATGCCAATGTGCTGGGTGTGGTGAAGACCTTTCATCCGTTTATCGCGGCAATGTGTGCTGCGCATACAGGTACGTTGGTTGGTATTGCAAGTGTGGCCGGTTTCCGCGGGCTGCCCGGTGCGGGAGCCTATTCCGCATCCAAGGCAGCTGCGATCTCCTATCTGGAATCCTTGCGCGTCGAGTTGCGCGGCAGCGGGGTAAAAGTGGTCACGATTTGTCCGGGATATATCAAGACCCCAATGACTGCCATCAACCCTTACCCTATGCCTTTCATACTGGACGTCGAAGATGCCGCAAAGCGCATTGCACTGGCCATAGAGCGGAAAACTGCATTTTGCGTGATTCCGTGGCAGATGGACTTGGTCGGGCGCATGCTCAAGTGCATGCCGCGTTGGATATATGACCGATTATTCGTCAACGCTCCTCGCAAGCCGCGCGTTAATAGCGGGTAGTTTATAGTTACACCCCTCGGAAGTTCTTCACTTTGCCAATTTCGCGGGTTTTCTGTATTCTGCTGCCTTGTTAGACTTAAAGTCCGACAAGTCACCTGTGTAATAAAGCTTTTTTTACAATCCGTTCAATTAATATTAAGGAAGTCATAATGAAAACCATTTTTACCCTGCTGGCCCTGCTTGCCTTTGCCGGCACCGCAGTTGCAGCACCTGAATCAAACGCACCTGACGCCAAGTCAGCAGCCTCCAGCAAATACCCCAACAAGGGCAAAGTGGTGGATGTGATCGACACTTCGATGTACACCTATCTGCAAGTGGCGGGTGATAGCGGCACGATCTGGCTGGCTGCTTCCAAGACCAAAGTTGCCAAGGGCGCCAATATCGGCTATGGCGCCGGCGCAACCATGAAAAACTTTCACAGCAAATCCTTGAACCGCACTTTCGATACGATCATATTCTTGGACAAAGTCGAAATACTTAAGAAATAAAATACAAAAACACCGTACTAAATAAACCCCGGCAAGGTCCGGGGTTTTTTATTTTTACCGGGGATATGAGTGGTTCGCGATGTGAAAAGTTAACCTGCCAGCTTGCGTTTCAAGACATCATTTAACTGCGCAGGATTAGCCTTGCCTTTGCTGGCTTTCATCGCGAGACCGACAAAGAAACCGAACAGCTTGTCCTTGCCGCTACGGTACTCGGCGACCTTGTCGGCATTGGCGGCGATGATCTCGTCGACGATGGCTTCGATTGCACCGCTGTCGGAAACCTGCTTTAGCCCTTTGGTTGCGATGATGGCATCGGCATCACCGCCTTCCGCCCATAAGGTGCGGAACACTTCTTTTGCTCCGGAGTTGGAGATGGTGTTGTCGGCGATGCGTTTCAGAATGCCGCCGAATTGCTGTGCGGTAATCGGGCACTGGGCCATATCGAGGCCATCGCGATTCAGTTGCGCGTTCACCTCGCCCATGATCCAGTTCGCACACATCTTTGCATCGTTTGGCACGGCAGCGAGCGCGGTCTCGAAAAAATCAGCCATCTCGCGCGACGCGGTGAGGATACAGGCGTCGTAAGCCGAAAGCCCGAGTTCATTCACATAACGCGATTGTTTGGCATGCGGTAATTCCGGCAACGTGGCGCGCACTTCGTCTATCCACTGCGGCGAGATTTCCAGCGGCAGCAGATCGGGGTCGGGGAAGTAGCGGTAATCGTGCGCGTCTTCCTTGCTGCGCATCGCGCGCGTCTCGCCGGTTTCCGGGTTGAACAGCACGGTCGCCTGGTGTATCGCATGGCCGCTCTCTATCTGTTCGATCTGCCACTGCACTTCGTAGTCTATGGCCTGCTGCATGAATTTGAACGAGTTCAGGTTCTTGATCTCGCGGCGCGTGCCCAGCGGTTGGCCGGGTTTGCGCACTGACACGTTGACATCGCAGCGGAACGAGCCTTCCTGCATGTTGCCGTCGCAGATGCCGATCCAGCGCACCAGAGTATGCAGCGCTTTGGCATAGGCCACCGCCTCGGCGGCGGAGCTCATGTCCGGTTCGGACACGATCTCCAGCAAGGGAGTCCCTGCCCGGTTCAGGTCCACGCCAGTCACACCCTGAGTTTCGCCATGCACCGATTTGCCCGCATCTTCTTCAAGATGGGCGCGGGTGATGCGCACAACTTTTTCATAAGGTTTCGCGTTACCTGATAGCGGCTCGACCTGTATCGCCAGCGCGCCCTGCCCCACCACCGGCAGATCGAACTGGCTGATCTGGTAGCCCTTGGGCAGGTCGGGATAGAAATAATTCTTGCGCGCAAACACCGAGCGCGGTGCGATGTGCGCGCCCGTGGCCAGGCCGAACCGGATGGCGCGCTCCACCGCGCCGCGGTTCAGTACCGGCAGCACGCCCGGTAGCGCGATACTCACCGCATCCGCCTGCGTGTTCGGCTCTGCGCCATATGCGGTGGCCGCGCCGGAAAAGATCTTGCTGTTGGTCGAGAGCTGGGTGTGCACTTCCAGTCCGATGACGATTTCCCATTGCGTGTTCATGTTATTGCAGCCCTTGCGGCGCGCGGCTGTGCCAGTCGGTCGCCAGTTGATATTGGTGCGCCACATTCAGCATGCGCGCTTCGCCGAAGTAGTTGCCGATGATCTGCAAGCCTACCGGCATGCCAGGATTGCCATCGACGGTTGCGCCGAATCCGCAGGGTATGGACATGCCGGGAAGTCCGGCAAGGTTCACTGCGATAGTGTAGATATCGGACAGATACATCTGTACCGGGTCGTCGCCCTTTTCGCCGAACTTGAACGCGGTCGAAGGCGCAGTCGGCCCCATGATGACGTCACATTGCTTGTATGCCTCGGTAAAGTCTTGCGCGATCAGGCGGCGGATCTTCTGTGCCTGCAAATAATAGGCATCGTAGTAGCCATGCGATAAAACGTAAGTGCCGATCATGATGCGTCGTTTTACTTCCGCTCCGAAGCCTTGCGCGCGGCTCTTCTCGTACATGTCGGCGAGGTCGGTATATTCCGGAGCGCGGTAGCCGTAGCGCACGCCGTCAAAGCGAGACAGGTTGCTGGACGCTTCTGCCGGAGCCAGCACGTAGTACACGGGCACAGACAGTTTTGAATTGGGCAGGGAAATATCGACAAGAGTCGCTCCGAGCTTCTTGTATTCGGCTATGGCGGATTCGATCGCCTGCGACACATCGCTGCCCATGCCTTCGGCAAAGAATTCTTTCGGCAGGCCGATGCGCAGGCCGTTGAGCGGCTTGTTCAAATCACGGGCGTAGTCTTCCTTGTCGCGCTGCAAGCTGGTCGAATCGCGTTCGTCGAATCCGGCCATAACGTTCATCATCAGCGCCAAGTCTTCCGCGCTGCGGGCCATCGGCCCGGCTTGGTCAAGGCTGGAAGCGAAGGCGATCATGCCATAACGCGACACCACGCCATAGGTCGGCTTCAAACCGGAGATGCCGCACAGCGCAGCAGGCTGGCGGATCGACCCGCCGGTGTCGGTGCCGGTAGCTGCCGCGCAAAGGCGCGCCGCGACCGCCGCCGCAGTGCCGCCGGAGCTGCCGCCGGGGACGCGCGCCGTATCCCAGGGGTTCTTTACCGTGCCGAAATGCGAGGTCTCGTTGCTCGATCCCATCGCGAACTCGTCCATGTTGGTCTTGCCCAGGTTGACTGCGCCAGCCTTGTTGAATTGCTCGATGACATGGGCGTCGTAAGGCGCGATGAAGTTTTCCAGCATCTTTGAGCCGCAGGTAGTGCGCCAGCCCCTGGCGCAGAATATATCCTTTTGGGCCATCGGGATGCCGGTAAGCGGTTGCGCCTTGCCGGCGGACAGCAGCACATCCGCCGCGCGCGCCTGGGCCAGCGAGATTTCCGGGTTCAGCGTGATGTACGCATTGAGCGCCGGATTGAGTTTGGCGATGCGATCGATGTAGAGCTGGGTCAACTCGGCGCTGCTGATGGTTTTGGCGCGTAACGCCGCGCCCATCTGTAGGAGGCTGGAATTCAGCATGGCGGGCTACTCGATGACTTGCGGAACGAGATACAAGCCTGCTTCGACCTGAGGCGAACCCCTGTACTGCGGAGCCAGGGACTGGAACAACTCGCGCTGATCGGTTTCGGTGACCTTGTCGTCTCTTAGCCGCTGCGACAGATCCTGGGCGTGGGGCATCGGGGCGATGCCCTTGGTATCGACAGCCTGCATTTCGGCGATCAGGTCAAAAATACCGGACAATTGCATGCTTGCGGCAGCGATTTCCGCCTCGCTCATTGCCAGCCGCGCCAGACGGGCGACTTTCCGGACATCTGCATTGGTCAGGGACATAGGAAAAGCTTTATTGAATTAAGTCGAATAAGGTATTATACAAGAGTTTATTGACGCACCTCTTTGACTACAGGACACAACATGCTTGGATACTTTAAGGAATATTTTTCTAATGATCTGGCGATCGATCTGGG
>Ga0224495_10001211_pt1 | contig 18647 bp, 19 predicted proteins | sample SF_Jul11_sed_USG_FD_168128 | JGI IMG/M metagenome (GOLD analysis project Ga0224495, IMG submission 168128) | Sediment microbial communities from San Francisco Bay, California, United States - SF_Jul11_sed_USGS_4_1 | ecosystem: Environmental > Aquatic > Marine > Sediment | place: USA: California... | reverse complement strand
ACTTTCAATCAGAAATACCTGGGGGATATTCAGGTGGGAATTTCCCTGGATTTTATTGAAGAGCAGATTTCCAAGGAAAAATTGTTCATTCTGATGATGAGCCTGGGGATTATCCTGTTGGCGGTCGGAGTGGCGGTGTACCTCGGGATCGGCTTTTCCCGTCCGATATCCGAATTGGTCACCGCCACCCATGAAATATCCGAGGGCAATCTCCATTTTCGGGTTCATATCGCTCAAAATGATGAATTGGGGGATTTGGGCAAGGCTTTCAATATCATGGCCGGTGATCTGCACAAAAAGGCTCTGATGGAGAAATCATTCGGCAGTTATGTCAGCCCTGAAATTTTGGAAATGATTCTGGATAATCCTGAAAATCCGTGGGTGAAAGGCACCCGGAATCAAGCCTCCGTCGTGTTTACCGATGTACGCGGGTTCACCGCATTTTCTGAAGTGACCGAACCGGAAGTGGTGGTGGAATCTCTGAATGAATACTTCTCCATCGGCACGGATGTGGTGCTGGAATACAATGGATACATTGATAAATTCATCGGAGACGCCATTCTGGCCGTTTTCGGTGTGCCCGTCAGCCAGGAGGATCACGCCATGCGTGCGGTAAAAGCCTCTTTTGAAATGCAGGAACGGCTGATGGATGCCGCCAAGAAGAAAGGAATTGAACTCTTGGCGAAAATCGGCATCGGCATTAACAGCGGTGTCGTGGTGGCCGGCAACATCGGTTCCACCAAAAAAATGGAGTACACCGTAATCGGTGATACGGTGAACACCGCTTCCCGTTTGAACGGTCTGGCCGGCAACGGCGAAGTGGTGATCAGCAAGGATACCCTGGACCGGCTGGGGGGCAAGGTGAAGGTTGAGGCCCTGCCGCCCGCCAAAGTAAAGGGGAAAACCGAACTCATTGAAGTTTTCAAAGTGTTAAAAATTTGAGGGAGAACCATGAATTTATTCAAAGCCAAAATTCCATCCGTGGCCCAATGGGTCATGATTCTGATGCTGGCGGGTTCCGTCGGTGGAGGATTGGAAGGGTGCGCTGCTTTGGGCGGCAAAAAACAACCCAAAAAAGCCAGTGCCGCGACAGTATCCAAAAGCAAAGCGGCAGCGGAAGAGCATTACAAAACCGGGTTAAACCATTATTTGAACCAGGACCTGAACAACGCCATCAATGAATGGGAAGAGGCCATTAAGCTGGATCCAAACCATACCAAGGCGAAGGAAGGACTGAAGGAAGCCCGGGCCAACAAGGCAAAATTGAAATCGGTAAAGTAACCTTTTCAATTTGCTAAAATAAAACCCCTCCGCGAATTTCCCTGAGGGGTTTTTCTTTTTGTATCCTTGAAGGTAATATGAAAAGACAGTTGGTTTAAACCCGGTTTCCTTTTGAACCCGGACCTCCTTCCTTTCAAATTCCGGAGATTCCCCCTTGGTCCAAATCCTTACCCCCGTTCATGTGGTTTCCATTTCCATAATGTTGATGCTGATCATCGCCGAAGGGGTGGTTGCCGTCCGGTTTTCCTCCCAGAAAGCCCAGGGGGTGATTCCGGATACCACCGGGTGGCGCAGGATTCATCTGATGGGTTACCACACCGCCATGGTGGCGGCAATTTTCACCGGCGCAGTCCTGGCAGTCACCAACAATTCTTTCCAATCCGGCGGGTGGCTTCATTTAAAAATCGGCCTGCTGGTGCTGTTAATCGGGATTGGTGCAGTGGTGGGAAAACAGTTCAAAAACCTCACCCTATCCAAAGGGGTGCTGACTGGTATCAGCCTGCTGGGCATTCTTCTTTCAGGAGGAATCGTGTATCTGGCGGTTTACCGTCCTTTTTAACCCTGAGGAACCCCCGCTGTTTTTCAGGTTTGGAAATCAAGGAGACCAGCCGGAAGATTCCGACCCAAAAGGGGGTTCCACCCCCTATGGGGTGTAATCCCGGCAGGCGTTCCACTTTTGTTCCAGGTTGGCTTCCTGCTCCCGCAGCCACTTGTTTTGTTCATCCAGTTCCTTTGTTAACCCAGCCAAATGTTTTTTTACCTGAAGCGGCGCGGGGGAACCGGTATGCTGGCGCCATTCCAACACTTTGGCCGGATGATCCAGTTCCGCCAACACCTGCTCCACCTGGTCGGCAGGTATCCCCCCTTCTTCAACGGCCCTCCGGGCAGCCTGAGAGGTAATCACCCCCGCATCACCTGAATAGCGCACCGCCACCGCCGCCAGATGATACGCCCGACGGAAGGAAATCCCCCCCGCCCGCGCCAGGCTGTCTGCAAAATCGGCCGCGGCAAGAAACCCTTCCTTCAGTCGTTCTTCCATTTTTTCCCCATGGACCCGGGCCGTCGCCAATGCATCTTTCATCACCAGGGGGGCATCCACACATTCGCGAACCAGATCCAACACCATGGGTTTGGTAATCTGGGTGTCCCGGTTATACCCGCTCATTCCTCCTTTGGCCACCGCCAGCAAACCCGCAGCCTGCCCCCCCACCCAGGCCGATTTCCCGCGGATGACCTCGGCAAAATCCGGGTTGCGTTTCTGAGGCATGATGGAGGAACCGGTCACATATCCGTCCGCCAGCCGGATCATTCCCCAATAGGGGTGGCTGAGCAACACCAAATCCTGGGCCATCACCGCCAGATGGTTCATCAACACCCCGATGGCCGCCGCCAATTCAAATTCCATTTCCCACCGGGATGAAACGCAATCCAGGGTATTCTCATCCACCCGGTCAAAGGCCAGCAAATCAGCCGTGCGCTCCCGGTTGATGGGCCAGGATGTTCCAAAAGAGGCGGCCGCCCCCAACGGACTGCGGTTTAACCGGGCATAAAGGGCTTTCAACCGCTCTAAATCCCGCAACAGGGCCTGACCATACCCAGCCAGCCAATGGCCCCAGGTGGTGATCATGGCCGGTTGTGTGTGGGTAAACCCAGGCATCAGGGTTTGCAGATGGGCTTCGGCAAGGCGCGCCACCTCTCCTGCCAAACCGACCACCCCCCCGGACAGACTCAAAACCGCCTGGCGCATAAACAGGCGCATATCGGTAGCGACCTGGTCATTCCGGCTACGGGCAGTGTGAATCCTGCCCCCCGTCTCTTCTCCCTTCCTGGTGGAAACAAAATGCTCCACATTGACATGAACATCCTCCTTCTGGGGATCCAGTTCAAACCGGCCGTTTTTCCATTCCGATTCCAGTTCCAACAACCCCTCAAGAATATCCAAGGCAACTTTTTTTTGTATAATTCCCTGTTCAAACAACATAATCACATGGGCGCGATTGGTCCATAAATCAAAAATCAGCAACTCCTCGTCTGCCATTTTCAACGGGGATACATCCCGCCCGGCGCAAAAGCGGACCATGGCCTCGTCAGGAGACTGGCTTAAGTGACTGCCCCATATCTGTTTTTTGATTTCTGTCATTATAAGGATCGAGACCTCTACACAACTGGTTTTTTCCCATCCCCCTGCCCTCCTCCCAAAAGGAAGGGTGTTGATATGATTGGAGGCCTTCTGCCCCCAAACCCCCGCTTTTCTACCAAAACAGGAGATTATCGGTAGTTATGCAGAGGTCTAGGATCTTCTTTTAACTTTCTTTTATGGCCGATTCTGATTCCACCCGGTTCGCCATCCCAAGAAAGAACATAAAACTGCTTTGTATCAAAGAGAATATGGGAACCGCCAGCAAAGCCCCCATCACCCCGGCAACAGCCTGCCCCACCACCAGCGAAAACACAATCAGGGCCGGATGAATTCGGGCCGATTCACCCAATATCTTGGGATTTAAAAAATTCCCTTCCAGAAAATGGATGACGCCAATCCAGGCAACCGCCAGCAAAGCGGTTGAAACAGACATGGTCAGCCCCACCAACACAATGGGAACCGAGGAAATCAACACCCCGAAAATGGGAATGAATGAAAACACGGTGGCGGTAAGGGTTAATATCAGAACGTAGGGGAAATCCAATATAAAAAGGCCCAGTCCGGTCAGCCCTCCATTGATCAGGGCGATGGTGATCTGGCCGCGGACCACCCCGTTCAACCCCCCGTCCAACAATTCCACCCACTTATGATATTGGGGGCGGTAGGGGGCAGGCAGCAGTGATTTTAAAAACAGGTGAATCCTTTCCGGGTTTAACATTAAAAAAGCCGCCACCATCATCACCAGAAACAATTGGAAAACCCAATGAACCACCACCGCCGCCTGTTTTTGAGCCACCAACAAAATATCCAGAAGATTGTCCTCAATGGTGGATCGCACCTGAAACAAGGCCCCCCCCAAAGGGCGGTCCTCTCCGGGATTCAATTGGGCCGTGAATTTCCTCCGGGGAATCACCTCAAACCGGTTGTTTTCCTGCCTGCGAACCGTAAAGGTATAATTTTCCACCACATATCCAATACTATCCGGTGGAAACTGGATCGGTTGTTTGCCTTCTTTTCCCACCGGCTTCCCTGGTTGAGGCCCCTTTTCCTCCGGGTTTCCATCCGAATCAAACTGAGTCACCCATTCCTCATAACCTTGGGACACCGGCTGAATCCAGTTGTCCTGCAACTTCACCCAGATAGAAGGTATTTCCCGCACCAGGTTTTTTGATTCCAACACCAGACGGGGGATCACATATCTGCCCCCGAATCCAATCACCATGAAAAAAACAAGATAAATCACCAAAATGGCCCCGCCTCGGGAAAGGTGTTTGCCCTTCGCCCGGATTGCAACCAGTTTTTCCACCAGCGGATTCAGCAGATAAGCCAAAAAGGGAGCGAGAATAAAGGGGGAAAGCACACTTCCCAGCTTGAAAAAAGCCCCCAAAAACCCCGAAACCATAATCAGGGCCAGTGACAGCTTTAAGGTAAAGACCCATTGTTTGGTTTTCATGGATTTTGCCTGACTCAAAACAGTCCAAACGGTTGAATGGGGGCCATCGTCGAGGATTGAAGCCCCCCGGGGATGGGCACCAAGGATGATGCATCAAAGGCCCATCATTTGCGGGCAGTCCTTACTCTTTCCGGGTTTTCTTTCCCGCCAAAATCATTCCCGCCAGCGCAACCCCCAGCATCAATCCTCCACCCAACCAATAGGGTGCCCGCATGGATATGACTCCAAACAGATTCAATCCCAGGTTGGGGCCGAATATCCTGGCCAGGCTTCCCAGAGATTGCCCCAGTCCCAAAAAAAGCCCCTGCTTATCGGCAGGCGCATTCAGGGACAACAAGGAAAGCAGGCAGGGTTGGGAAAGCCCCAGTCCGGCTCCCACCAACCCCAATCCGGCCACCACCCAGGCGGCATCATTGAGTCCGGCAACCATTCCCATTCCCCCGGCCATGACCAACGACCCCAGGATAAGGGTTTTTTCTTCACCCATCTTTCGCACGATCCGCTTGGTCATCCCCCCCTGCATCACCACCACCACAATTCCGATATAGGCAAAAACCATCCCGATGACGGCCGTGGAAAACTGAAACTGCCGCTTGCCCAACAGAGCGAATGACGTTTCCATCTGGGTAAAGGTAAGCGTCAACAGAAACAAGGCCCCCAGGGTAAGCATCAACACCGGCTGGCCCAAGGCCATCCGCCACCGGTTTTGGATGGGTTTAACGGTTCTTCGGTTTTTCTCCGGCAGGGATTCCCCCAGCCGCATCATGGCCCAGCCCAGATTCACCAAACAGATAAAGGCCGCCACAAAGCCGGGAGCCGACATGCCAAAGGCATCCTGCATGGCATCCTGAGAAAACACTGCCCCCATGGCAGGCCCCAGAACAAACCCCAGACCGATGGCGGCCCCCACCACACCCATGCCCCGGGCTCTGTCCTCCGGCTTGGTGATATCCGCCACATAAGCCTGGGCGGTGGATATATTGGCGCCCATCAACCCCGCCATCATCCTGGAAAAAAACAACACCCCCAACACCACGTCCGGGTCATTGGAAACAAACTCCGCCGAACCATACAACACATAAGAAAGCGAAGAGCCCGCCAGACTGATTAAAATCACCGGACGGCGGCCCAACCGGTCCGAAAGGCTGCCCCAAAGGGGATTGAACACAAACTGCATGATGGAATAAATGCTGAGCAGCAGACCGATATAGGTGACCGATGCCCCCAGGTGATCCGCATACAAAGGGATTAGGGGGAGAATCAACCCGAACCCAACCAAATCCATCATCACTATTAAAAAAACCACCCCCAGGGACGTCTTTTTCATGGTTGTTTTCTATAAATTTTTCCAGCGAAATGAGCAAAGGATGGCTGAGTCGGGCTTCTGCACAGCGGGGGCACCCACTGCCTGAAACCAGGCCACAGGCTCCATGGGCGGAATCCACACGGGAAAAAAGGGTTACACAAATATGATGAACTGCAACAGACCTGCCCCTATCCGCCAAACAAAGCTGAAAACCGGCACCCCCACCATAGAAAGCAACACAAATCCCATCAGGGCCATGCTGCCGTAGCGCAAATTATAATAGGTATAGTAGGCACCCATTTTGGGGGTCAACAAATAAGGCATGATGTAATGACCGTCCAACGGGCCGATGGGAATCAGGTTGAAAATCATCAAAATCAGGTTGATCTGAGCCAGATAAATGAAAAAGGTGGATTGTCCCTCTCCATCCATCCACTCAATTCCGATTTTACGGCTGAACAAAAAGAAATTCACCGATACAAGGGCCAGCAAAAAATTCATGGCCGGTCCGGCCGATGATACAAACAGGTCGGCCCATTTGGAATTGAAATTCCGGGGGTTGGTGGGCACCGGTTTCGCAAACCCAAACCCCACCAGCACCACCATCAGCAACCCCATGGCATCAATATGGGCCATGGGATTCAAAGTCAACCGGCCCATTCTCTGGGCCGTATCATCCCCAAACAGTTTTGCCACCAGGGCATGGCCGTATTCGTGAAAGGACAAGGAAATCACCAACGCGATGATAATGAGAAAAAAGAGGGCAAATTGCCCGTTGTAAAGCAGTTGAATCATGGGGATTCCTTGTGGGTTCCGGTCTTTTTGGAAGGATGGACGCAGTGTCAGAGGGAGGTGCCCAGTTCAGCCAACACTTTTTGCCAAATAACAGTTTTCACCCCTGTTGCTTCAACAATTTTACTGCGGGCAGTGTGTCCTACCAGCAGGCGGATTTGAGACTTTCCCACCCCCAGGGATTGCGCCAAGAAGCGGATCAACGCCTGATTGGCCTTGCCATCCACCGCCTTGGCGGCCAGTCTGACCCGGATGGACCCGGACGAGTACCAACCGGCCCATCCGGTGCGGGATGCCCCCGGCTGGGCGTGGAGGGCCAGCACCAGCCGGTCTCCATCCCACCGCCAGGCCGATTCATTCCTCTCCGATCCAGGCTCCGGCATCCTGATCCCCCTCCAAAAAAACATCCAGCCGTTGGGTAAGTTTTATCACAAGCCGCTCCAATTCCGCCCGTTGGCCATCGGTGATTTCTTCCTCCAGGTGGTCCAGATTGTGGAGGATCAGCTTGATGGCGCGCACAGTGTTGATGTATTGCTGGTTCATCGCAAGGGCCATGGTGGTATGATGAAGACCCGAGGAGGGATATCTGGCCGGATATCCCCCCAATTGAACACCTGGGGGATAAGCTAAGACTTCAATTCATCCAGGGTTTTCGCGGTGGGAAGAGGGTCCTTCTTGACCGACAGGGTGGGGTACTTGTCGTATTCATCGGCGTTGATTTGAATGTACCGGCTCCACTTTTCAGGTACCTGATCTTCCGGGTAAATGGCCTCCACCGGGCACTGGGCCACGCAAACGTCGCAATCTATGCATGTTTCAGGATTGATGTACACCATGGTGGGACCTTCATGAAAAGCCTCCACCGGACACACTTCCACACAATCGGTGTATTTGCATCCGTCACAAAAAGCTGTCACCACATAAGCCATTGTCTGTTTCTCCTTGCGTAGGTATAGGTGCTGTGGATGAACCCCCCGCAACCGGCCCTGTCGGCAGGGGCAAGGGTTTGGTGTATAAAAAGCCTACCTGTTTTTTTTCAAAAGCCAAGTTTTAACGGAACCGGCCTTTTTATGCCAAGGACTTGTTTATGCCAGGGTCTTGGCCAACCGGGCTGCCAATTTCTCCAAAAAGGCCTGGGTTGTCAGATAGGTATTTTCCGGAGGGTTGGCCGTTTTATGAATACTGGCTGCCAGGTCTTTGGTCATATGGCCGGACTCAATGGTTTCCACGCAGATATTTTCCAGGGTTTCAGCAAACCGGATCACATCCGGGGTATCGTCCAGCTTGCCCCGATGGGCCAGGGCGCGGGTCCATGCAAATATACTGGCCACCGGGTTGGTGCTGGTGGGTAGCCCCTTTTGGTGTTGACGGTAATGGCGGGTAACCGTTCCATGGGCGGCTTCGGCCTCCATGGTCACCCCATCCGGGCACAACAGCACCGATGTCATCAACCCCAGGGAACCAAACCCCTGGGCCACGGTATCCGACTGCACATCCCCATCGTAATTCTTGCAGGCCCACACAATTCCACCCTCCCACTTTAACACCTGGGCCACCATGTCATCAATCAGCCGGTGTTCATAAGTGATTCCGGCTTGTTTGAACTTGTCCTTAAAATTCTGTTCATACACCTGGGCAAAAATATCCCTGAACCGGCCATCATAGACTTTTAAAATGGTGTTCTTGGTGCTGAGATACAGGGGATATTTGCGGTCCAGGGCATAATTAAAGCTGGCCAGAGCAAAATCCCGGATGGATTCATCGGTGTTAAACATCCCCATCCCGATTCCAGCCCCCTGAAACCGGTTGATCTCCCATTCAGCGGAGGGCCCGCCGTTTTCCGGTTCAAACACCATCTTCAGCTTTCCCGGGCCGGGGATGATCACATCCGTGGCTTTGTATTGATCCCCGTGGGCATGCCTTCCCACCACAATCGGCTTGGTCCACTGGGGCACCAGCCTGGGCACGTTTTTACACAAAATGGGTGCCCTGAAAATGGTCCCCCCCAGAATATTCCGAATGGTGCCGTTGGGGCTTTTCCACATTTTCTTCAGGCCAAATTCCTTCACCCGGTCCTCATCGGGGGTGATGGTGGCGCATTTCACCCCCACATGATGGGTCCGAATGGCCTGGGCGGCTTCAACAGTCACCTTGTCATCCGTGGCATCACGATTTTGAATGGACAGGTCAAAATATTTCAGTTCCACACCCAGATGAGGCAAAATCAGCTTGTTTTTAATCTCCTTCCAGATGATCCGGGTCATCTCATCCCCATCCAGTTCCACCACCGGGTTTTTCACTTGTATCTTTGCCACGTTGGATATCCTCCGGTCTTACCAGTGTTTTCTATTCCAGTATCGGATTTCTATTTTTTCTCGGGGTTGCGGCCCCCTGGACGCATCCTAATCCATCCTCCCCAAATGGGAAAGGCTGACTTTTTCTGGAGGGTTGAAAAGGGCTTTTAAAACGAAGACTTCATCTAAGTCGGATTCACAATTTTTCTGGCTGGGGATATGGGCGGCACCACTGGGTCTCTCTTTGGTGTTTCTGGTTTGTGTCTCTCGTTTTTCCCATCCCCTGCCCCCGATTGAATACCGGGGAATTCGTGTACCTGGACACCTACCCCAAATATCCGGGTTTCCCAAACATGGAAGACCTTTCCCGGGGTTATGAAAGGTTTCCCCCCATTAAAAACGATCCTTCCATTTGCGGATCGCGGTGAACACCTCTTCCGGCCTGCCTTCCACGGTAGGGTCCCTGGCCTGCACCCGGTGGATAAATTCCAGGTTGCCGCACCGCATAAACGGATTGGTGGCCCATTCCAAGGCAAGCGTGGATGGGGTGGTGATCCCCCCCCTTTTCCGGGTATCCTCCACCTGCTTCAACCGTTGGTGTATCCATTCATTGTCCGGCTCCAGTTGAGCCGCGAATTTAAGATTTTGTTCGGTATATTCATGACCAAAAAAGACTTGGGTGGTATCTGGAAGCCGACCCAGTACCTTGGTGAGAGAATGAAACAGGGTTTCCGGGGTTCCCTCAAACAACCGGCCGCATCCCCCCCCAAACAGAGTATCGCCGGTAAACGCACACCCTTCCACCAGATAAGTCACCCCTCCGGTGGTGTGGCCGGGATTGTGGATCACCTCAATCTTCAGGTTCCCCAGCGAAAGGACATCCCCCATTTCCACCCCCCTGGTGAATCCGTCAATCCGGTTTTTATCCACCCGATGGCCATAAACCTCCAGGTTTGGAATCGCCTTGACCAACTCAGGAACCCCTCCCACATGGTCGGGATGATGATGGGTGTTGAACACCGCCCGCAGGGTCACCCCTTCAATATCCACCGCCCTCAACACCACTCCCGCCTCAGCCGGGTCCACCACCCCTGCCATCTGGGTGTCATCGCACACCACCAGATAGGCGTAATTATCCTTTAAACAGGGGATGGGAATCACTCGCATGTCTTTATTTTCTTTGAATCCATCCGTGTTACCCTAAGGAAAAACCACATCCTGGGGTTTTCCGTGTTCAATTTAATGGTTGACATCCAGGCCCATTTTAGGTGGATTGTTTCATAAATCACACTCGGCAATCTCCATTCAGGTATTGCCCGATTTTTAAATGAACTCCACATTCCGGGAGAAATCCATGAGTTGGTTTTTAATTTTCTTTGGCATTGTTTTCATGTTGGGAACGATGGCCGCGTCACTCTTGATCACTTTGAAACAAATGGATAAAAAGTAAACCTACCTTAAGGAACACCTCCAATGGAAACTTTTTTTGAAGTGATTTTTCTGGGTTTCGCCTACATGTGGATGACCATCATCGCCTCGGTTCCCAATATTTTTATGGGAATGCTTTCCCTGGCCATCTCCGCCACCGCGTTGACCTATTTTCTAAAGGACAACGAAGAAAAGAGCAAATAGGACCGAAAACCCCCTGAATCCCTTTATTCTCCGATCACCGCACCCTCCCCGCCTTTTTCAGGGTGGTCCATCTGAGGTCCCGCAGGAGATTCTTCCCGGGGAATGGTCACCCAATACAGCCGAGGCTGGCCGTTTACCCCGCCGCCCCCCGCCGGGGGGGATTTTATTCCAAAATTCACGAAGTCCGGCATTTCGTGGGATAGGGGAGACTCAAACGGGGTTTCCCCGCGAGGGGCCGCCTTGAATTTTTCCACCCCCACCAACCCGATGGTCGGCCGTTTTACCGGATTGTTGCTGGCAATGGTCGGGGAGGGCATGGTTTCCATTCCGGGTTGAAACCTCCACATGGCCAGCCCGGTGACCATGAACAGTGTCACCACCGCCGCCGCCACCGGCATCCGGGCCAGACTGGCCAGACGGTTTCTCCGTTGTTCTCCATCAATCACCTGAAACAGACGGCTCCAATCAGGGGGCAGGGGAGCGCCCCCCCTGGATTCCGCCTCCAATTGGCAATACACCGCCAGCGAACGTTCCAGCCCCAGCCAAGCCTCTCGGCATTGGCCGCAAACCTGAATATGTTCCTGCCAGGGAGACTGACGCAGACTCTCCGGCCGGGTTACCGCAAGCCTTTCCAAGGTTTTTAGTTTTTCACATTCCATGGTTTGCACTTCCTTGAGGTTTTCTGGTTTCCAGATAAGGGGTCAGGGTATCCTTCAACCCTTTTCTGGCGTAAAACAGCCTGGATTTCACACTTCCGGGGGGAATATCCAGGATTTCCGCTATTTCATGGACCGGCAATTCTTCCAGATAATAGAGGGTCAGGATGACCCGGTGAGCAGAGGGAAGCTGATCCATGCATTCCCGAACCATTTTTTTTTGTTCCCCCTCAATCACCATCCTTTCAGGTGTGGGGCCATCCTTCACCCCCACCAGAGTGGGGGGCAGGGGCAAGGCCTCCATCTCCTCCTGGGGCAGGGTGACCCATCGGCGGGAGCGCTTCATCTGCCGCAACGCCTCGTTTACTGCAATCCGGTAAACCCATGTTTTAAACGATGATTGCCCCCTGAACCGTGGAAGATAGCGGTAGACCAGCAAAAAAACCTCCTGAACAATATCCTCCACCAGAGTGTTGTTCTTCACGATGGAATAAACCAACCGGGAAATATCCGGGCTGTGCTTTTTATAGAGCACTTCATAAGCCTTGGCCTCTCCCTTCAGGTGGGCATTGATCAGGATATGATCATCCAGGGCAAACCAATCCTGTATCTGATCCGGGTTGTTTTTGCTCATGGGCCGGTTGAAGTTGCTCATGGGGGTTGTGATTTTGCTTTGCCTTCAGGCCCGGGCCGGAACTTTTCAGGGCGGGACTGTTCTTTGAAAGACATCCAGGGGAAAACACCCGGTAAAGCCTCATGAAGAGGATGTTTTTCCTGTGCTATCCCTCTGACTGGCAAAGAGTTTTTCTTGCTTCTTTTGGCCAAGTGGGTTAAATGGCGAAGGATGAACGCCAAAATCACTTTTAAAAATCTGTCCGTTTTATGGGTGTTTGGAATCGCCTTCGGTTTTGTTGAAGCCGCCGTGGTGGTGTATCTTCGTCAAATCCATGGGGCGGAATCCCAACCGATGTTCCCTTTGGGTGCCCTGCCAAGCGGCCCCGTTTCTGCCATGTTGGAAGTGGAATCCGCCAGAGAACTGGCCTCCTTGGTGATCCTCCTCATCCCCGCTTATTTTGTTTCCACCCGCCTGTTTGACCGGTTTTTGGCCTTCATATCCATCTTCGGGGTCTGGGATTTGGCCTATTATTTTTTTCTGTACCAATTGCTGGGCTGGCCTCAAACCCTGGACACCCTGGACGTTTTGTTTTTGATTCCCAACATCTGGGTTGCTCCGGTGTTTTGCCCTATCCTGATTTCCCTGTCGTTTGTGATGTTCCCCGCCGCCTACCTGTGGATCACCATCAAACGGATTCCCCGCCCTTTTTTGCCCTGGCAATGGGGTCTTCTGGCCATGGGAGGGGTGTTGGTGTTTATTTCCTTCACTTTGGATGGGGACTATTATTTGAATGGCGGCCAACCCCGCCGATTCTCATGGGGATTGTTTTACACCGGCTACCTTTTGGGCGCCGTGGCGGCAGGCAGCCACCTTATCCAAACCATCCGCAAGCCAAAAGCCAAGTTTTTCTAATAAAGAAAGGCAACCAGCCGACCACCGACGTTTGGAGCCGACTGACGGCGCAATATCCCCTGGGATCCAAAACAGGATTTTCCGGTAAAAAAGCCAGGGTCTTGTGGGTCATCACTTGGTTTCCTGGGGGGTGTTTTCCATTTTCTGGTTTCCTGAAAACGGGACATCGTACAATTCTCCCACCCGCCGGTTGGAGGCTTCCATTTGATCGGCCTTAAACACCAGCTTGGCCCGCCCCTGCCCCGGCATGGTTTCCAGAATCTGATACCCGTCCACCGGGGTTTTGATGGCCTCCCTGAACCCCTGTAGAGAATGAACCGGAATCCCATTCATTTTGGTAACCATGGCATTTTCTGAATTTTCATACCCCAGAATGGATTCATCGGGTAACACCTTGCTGACAATCAACACCTTTTCAACCGCCGGTGTTTCCCGCAGGCTGTTCAGGCCGAACTCCATCACCAGCCTGGGGGGGGCTTGGGTTTGCCAGTTATCCCCAAAAGACCGCAGATATTCCAGATTGAGTTCCTGCAACACCAGCCCGCCGAAAACCTCATAATCCAAATCAGAATCAAATTGATAGGGATTTATCCGGTAATCATCCTCTTTAAATCTTTTGCGGGTCAGTTCCAGCTTTTTGATCTGGCCATCCCGCACCACCACCGCCGGAATGGTTTTATCCAGGGATTCATTGATGGCCAGGGTAAATTGGACCAGACCATAATCCGGGTGGGAAATCTGTCCCTCCGGGTTGATGTAATACCGCCCCAGAACCACCAGAATGTCACCCACCTTCAGCTCTCCAGCACCGGTGCCATTGGGGTACACCTTGCGCACCAACACCCCCGGAGACCCCGGTTTAAGCCCCAGGTAGCTTGTGATGGCGGGATGGTTTGTTTGTTGCCAGGCAAATCCCCGGTGGGCAAACCCGGCCGTTTTTTTCCCGGATGTGGCTCCCTCAACAAACAGCCTCATCAGGGGGGAAAGGTTCCCCTGAATCTCCTGCCGGTTGTGGCTGGACACCATCCCCACCACCTCGCCATTGACTGTCAACACCTCGGCCCAGCCAAGGCCGGTCATGTTGGTGGATGCCCGCAATGCGGGGATTTCCATGGACCCGTAACGGGAGCTGGAAATGCGCACATCCACAACCTCTCCGGTGCCCTGTTCAAACCGCCCATTGGACCGCCACCGGTTGATCACAAACCGTCCGGCGGTAATCGGTTTGGCCGCCAGGGGCAACGGTTGAAGGTCCTTCCAAAATTCGGGAGAATCCACCGCCAGCAAAGCCATATCCAGTTCGTAATCCACCTTCAGCAGCCGGGCCTTATAATCCGGGTATCGGCCAAACTTCCGCACCTGGATCAAGGCTGCATTTTTCACCATATCGGATGTGGTCAACAGTATTCCTTTTCCCGCCACCACCGCATTTCCCAATATGGTGTCTTCGTTTCGCTTGTTCCACGGGTTCTGGGTGTCCACCTGACGGTAAGTGGTTTTGAGGCTCACCATCCCCCTGAACTCCTCTCCCCAGGCGGCCGACCCGGCGGCGAACACCGCCAACACCAGGAGCAAACCTGTTTTCCCCATCCATTTTCTGAGGTGAACCTTCATTTAAAACCTCCGGTCAGAACGGATGCCATAGGATTCCAATATGGCCCCGTTGGCTTTATCAGCCACGGTCCGGGCCAGCACCAGCATGTCTCCGTTGGCCCCCAACTTTAGAACATGAAATTCCTTTTTATTGAGTTTCAGGGCTTCGGGAACATCCTCCAATTGTTCAATGGTCTTTCCGTTGATGGTATCCACGATGGCATTGGCCCGGTTCATATAGGGACTGTTCACCTCATGGGGCAGCACCCGGGTGATCAATACAGTTTTTTGCTGTTTGTCTTCAGGGTGTTCCATTCTTTTAAAAAAATGATCGTACAACAAACTCTTGCCCGCATTTTCCCAAAAATTGCCAAAGTTTTTTAAAAATTCCTTGTCCAACTCCATAAAAACCAGTCCTGCGTAAATATAATACCGGGGAAGCACATCAAACTGATTGGCCATCCGGTCCCCGTCGGGGTATGTGGCCAACTTTAACGGCACATCCAGCATGGCTTTGTTGCGCCATACGGCCAGGGATAACATCTCCCCGATCTGTTTTTCCTCGGCCACCTGTTCAAACCCCACCGAATGGCCGTGGTAGTTGAATGTTCCGTCGTTTTCCACTTTCACCCCGTCAATGGCCAGAATCACATCATCGGGATGAACCACCCCATAACCACTGGTTCCGGGCATCACCCTGTCTACCACCACCCCGGTTTCATCCTTGGGCAGTCCCAGAAATTCCCGGTAGGCCGGGTTGATATTGCTGCTGGTGACAATTCCCATTTCCCCATAGCCGTCATAACGGCCATCCTGGATATCCTTTAAAAACCTTTTGATCACCGGGGTGGGAATAAAAAACCCCACATCGTTCAGCCGGGAATTGGCCTGAAAGGCCACCCCCACCACTTTGGTCCCCTGCAACACCGGCCCTCCGCTGTTGCCGGGATTGATGGCCGAATCGGTCTGAATGCTCAAATGGGCATCTGAACCGGAATGGACATAGGCATTGAACTCAATGCGGGAGATCACCCCTTCGGTGCGGGATATTTTCTCCCCCCCCGCCGGATAGCCGTAGGTTCGCACCCGGGTGAGCAGAGTGGGCAAACCGCCGATATCCAGGGGGGTGATTTCCCGGGCGAAGGATTCATCCTCCACCTTCAAAATCGCCAGGTCGGTGTCATGACCGATAAAAGCCACTTTGGCAAAGTACGGATTGGAATTGCCGTTTCGGTGAACGATGATCTGTTTGGCATCGCTAACCACATGGGCGTTGGTCATCACCAGCCCCCCGGATATTACAAATCCCGAACCGGAAGCCCGCACGGTTCCCCCCTGCTTCCAGGGAGAATACCAATCACCGCCCTGGCTGGTCACCAGGATGGAAACCACCGCCTGCTCAATTTTTTCTTCTGAATCGGGCAGCGCCGCCCAAACCAGGATTCCCACCCCCAGAATCAATCCCCCGGCCGCGGCTCCCTTGCGCCAAAGCGGCCAGGGGGCAACCATCCTGACCGCCCCGGCCCATATCCCCGCGGCTTTCCTCCGCAGACCTCCAACCCGGCTCCCCCCTGATCCGCTGTCCGCGGCCGCGTTTGGGTTTGTGCCACCCCTCCGGGGAATGCGGATTCGGACCACCTTTTTCAGACGGGTCCACCATTTGTTGATTTTTTGTGCGGGATGAAAATTCATGCAGCCTTATGATTGGGAACCGGAGGGGAAACCGGAATCTCTTTTGGTGTGAGAAAGCCGCGCCTTAAACCCTGCCTGGAGTCTTTTGGGGGGGTGTCACAAACACACACCCCGGTGGAAAACCCCCGCCATCACCCCGTTGGATGAACAGATTGAACAATAGGTTCAATAATCAGCAGGAAATCGCAAATGAAAAATCCTTTTCAACCGGTTGGGGGTTCAGACAAACGGCCCTCAACCAACGTTCAGTCTTCTTTTTTGGGCGGGGGAGAGGGAATCATCCAATCCGGGATAAGGGACAACCAGGGGGCAATCAGCCGCATCTGCCAGGGGAAAATGGTTGTTTTTCTGCGGCAGGCCAGTGCTTTTTGAATGATCCGGGCCGCCTTTTCAGCGGAAATCACAAAAGGCATGGAATACCGGTTTTTTTGGGTCAACTCGGTATGAATCCACCCCGGCAGGAGGGTGGAAACCCCAATCCCGTGAGGGTGAAGTTCCCGCCGAAAGCTGTCCATTAAAATCCGCACCGCCGCTTTGGACCCGGTATACGCCCCCTGCCCCGGAATGCCGATAAACCCCGCCATGGAGCCGATGGCCGCCAATTGGCCTGTTTTCCGGGAGGCCATATCAGGGATAAAAGGGACCAATGTATGGATCAGCCCCTGGACATTGGTGTCAAACACCTGGGTCAACCGCAGGGCATCCCCGGAGGTCAAAAGGTCCGAGCGGCTGATTCCGGCGTTGGCGATCACCAGGTCCACTCCCCCGGAGGGCCGAAAACGACCCGCCGCCTGAATAAAATCAGCGGCTGCCAGAGCCATTTCCTCCCGTCGGCAGACATCCACCGGATACAACTCAACCCCTGCCCCCAGCGCTTCCAGTTGGGGACGCAGATTCAAAAGCCGGTCCATCCGCCGGGCGGCCAGCCCCAGCAACACCCCGTCCGCGGCATACCGTCTGGCCAATGCCTCCCCCAGCCCGGAGGATGCCCCGGTGATAAAAATGGTGCGGGGGAGGGTCATCATCGCAAGAAACCGGGTTTATCCATGGTCAGCCTCCAAATCGGATTCCCGCCGGTCAGGACCGTCCATTTGGATGAAATCGCACATTTCCTTCAGCCGGGAATAAATTCTGGGCCCCACCCGGTCCTTCAATGTGTCCCGGACTTCGCGGTCCTCATCCACCCGGTCCCGGGTGCGGACCCGTTCCACCAGGGTGGTGGCCCTGGATTCAGTATAATTTGAGGTGAAAATGGTGGTTTTGCGGTTGTTGTAGCGCTGGGAAATAATAATATCCAGAATGTTTTGCTCCCAGGCGGAATTCCGCCCTTTTCCCAACTCGTCAATCACCAGAACCTCAATGGAGGACAACGGGTCTATCAAACCTTCTTCCGGGTCCCCTTTGGAATAAGCGGAGCGCAACTGCTTGAGCAGATCGGCAAAATCCTGAAACAGAGTGGGAATCCCGTGACGGAAAATCAATTCAAACACAAATCCGGCCACCAGATGGGTTTTTCCCACGCCCGCCGGCCCCATCACCAAAATCCCCTTGTGATTTTTGGTGTAATCCCTGGCAACCAGGTTAAAGGTATTGAAAATATGATCATTGTGGGTATCCCGCTGGGATTCCACCAGGCGGGCGCCATAGAATTTTGCGGGGACCCTGGAGTGGTTGTAGATGCGGATGCGGTTGCGGCGCACTTCACAGCCACACATGGCCGCGATTTCCCGGCCGGAGCCATCCCGCTGAAACACATAACGGGAATCGTTGCAGACCGGACAATGGCTGGAGCAGGGGCACACCTCGGCCTGGGTAAACGACCCGGCAGGGTTGACCACCACTCCAAGCCCTCCACATTGGGGGCACAATTTTTTCTTTTCTGTTTTCAAAGCCGTCATAGGGAATTCAAGATAGAAAAGAAACGGGTAGAAAGTCCGTTGGAAAAATCGAAAAAAAATCTTCTATCCGCCATCATGGCAGGTAATCCCCTTTTTTGCATAAAATTTCCGGTTCATCCGGCCCTATTCACTGGAGGCCGGAGAGGTTCACCGGCCTTCCTTTTTGTCTTCCGGAAAACAATTGGATGGGGTTCCAACTTGACTTTAACCTCTAATCCGACTGAAAATCCATCAAGGGGGGAGAATCCCTTCTGCCCTGTAAACCGAGACCTCTGCATAACTGCCAAAAGCTCCCGTTTTGATAAAAAAGCGGGGGTTTGGGGGCCGCGGGCCTCCAATCAAATCAACCCCCTTCCCCATGGGAAGGGGGCAGGGGGATGGG
>Ga0224495_10001210_pt1 | contig 18650 bp, 15 predicted proteins | sample SF_Jul11_sed_USG_FD_168128 | JGI IMG/M metagenome (GOLD analysis project Ga0224495, IMG submission 168128) | Sediment microbial communities from San Francisco Bay, California, United States - SF_Jul11_sed_USGS_4_1 | ecosystem: Environmental > Aquatic > Marine > Sediment | place: USA: California... | reverse complement strand
CGGCCGCCGAGCGCCCCAAAAGCATCTTCATCCGTATCATCGTCGCCGAGGTAGGCTATAGCGGTGTCTTCGGGCGCCCCATCAATAATTTTACACACGGCCGTGCCCTTGTCGATAGTGTTGATTCTTATCTCCAGCCCGCCGTCGAACTCGCGCAGCACCAGCCCGAAATCATCGGCTGTGTACTGCCACTTCTCCCGAACCTTCCCTCTGATAGCCGCCTCCTGCTCCTCGGGCAGCCCGCGCCAGTGGAAGGCGAAGCCGAACGGTTTTATCTCCGTCCTGTCGGCCAGTCCTTCCTGCTCGATCCACCGTCCGATCCGGGCCAGGCCGTGACGGATACGCTCATCGACTTCGATACTGACATAGCCGCCGCTGGCGCTCATCCGCTCCAGACCGTGCGAGCCGAATAGCTCCGGTAGTTGTGCCAGCTGCAAGAGTTCCACCAGGTCACGCACCGACCGCCCGCTGATAACCACCAGCCTCGTCCGGTGAGAAGATACTAATTCACTGAGTATCTCACGCACTCCGGGGTAAGGATATGCCTTGTCCCTTTCCACCGTGAACGGCGCCAGGGTACCGTCGTAGTCAAGCATCAGAATTCTATGGGAGGCGGTTTCAACAGACTGGTAGAAGCGGGACAAATCCAGGTCTTTGTTTATCAGTTGCATCGTTAGTCGTCAAACAGCGATCAGGTGATCTTTCATGCCGCGCCGATGCCCCAGCATCAGGGTCAGATACTCTCTAAGATGACGTGTTAAAAGAAAATTGTCAGTGACGAATTTTTTGGCCGTGGCTCCCATCTGGTGAATCTTCTCCGGCTGGCGCAGCAGTTCTCTGATACGCAGGGCCGCTCCTTCCGGAGTATTCACGAGGTAGCCGGTATGGTGATTGTACACCTGGAGGCGAATGCCGCCGACGTTGCCGCCGATGACCGGCTTGCCTTTCCACATGGCCTCGGTTACGGTCAGGCCGAATCCCTCCTGCAGTGACTTCTGGATGACGATGGTCGAGGCGCGTTGCAGGGCGTTGATATCGCGATGGGAATCCGGCGGCAGGTTCAAAAGTGTGATGCGGTCATCTCCTTTCGCGGCATCCTGCACTTCTTCGAAGACCACCGCGCCCTCCGGGTCGTCGGTGGCGCCCCCGCCCGCCAAAACCAGTTGCGCATCCACCGAGCTGTTGAGCATGGCGAAGGCCTCGATGACGCCGACCGGGTCCTTGAACCGGTCAAAGCGGGATATCTGCGTCAGAATGGGGAGATCCCTGGATATGCCGAAACGCGCCAGCGTACTGTCGATTTCCGCCGCCGACAACTCGCGATTTTTCTCACTGAGGGGGTCGATACTCGGAGCCACAATCACCTGGGGGTGGTTGAGCGGCTGGGCGAAGTCCGGCATTGAGAAAATACTGGAATCGTAGGCGCTGACTTTGGATTTAAGATAATTCCAGACTTTACGGTTGGGGTGACTGACGTCGATATGACAGCGCCAGATCCACCGGCCTTTGCGATAGGGGCATAACTCGAGCAGAAACGCCGGCTGGGGGTCGTGAATAAAAACGAAATCGGCCTCCTCCAGAAGCGGCCGCATGCGCTCGGCATTGGTCGCCACGGTCTCTTCGTAAGCGTCGATCATGGACTGGGGGAGCGCCAGGGCGTTTCCCTGAAGCCCGTTATGAAACGCTTTGGTCGTGTTAAAAAAGGCCTCGTTACCTTCGATGACCTCCCAGGAGGCTATCAGCCCCAACTCGTTCATCAGGGGCACCAGCCAGTTCAGGATTTCCGCGACGCCGCCACCCTCTCGGGTTGAGTTGACATGGACGACCGTGGCTCCCGCCAGCTCATGGGCCAGTTGCCGAAGCTGCGACATGGCCGGCTCTCCCACCACGGCCTGGTAGTCAAGAAGGGTCCTACCGGTCATGGCCGACCCTTTCCCGCTGTAGTGATGCCTCGCTGATAATAGTCTCTTTCAGTACTCGCAGGGGCAGGTAGTAAAAATCGATTTTCCCGAGAACGTTAATCAAGTCCTCACATCCTTTGCCGAACCCCGCGAGCCAGGCCGAGAAATCATCCGTCCGATTCTCTGTTCGCCGCCGTGCCTCTATGAAATGGTAGTAAATCGAGCTGTGGCTGAACTGGGGCAGGGCATCAAGCAAATCCTGGGGCGCTTCCAAAAACTTGCCGGTATTAAAAACCACCGTGGTTGCCGCCATAAATCGGAAATCCTCCCCGCGCGGAACCCACGGGATATACGGGAGCATACTGAGGTGATCGTCAATGATCTCCAGAACCGCTTCCCGCAGCTCTTGCAGATTTCCGAAAGTATAGGGATTTATGACCCCCAGTCTCTCGGCCAGAACCCGGTCACGCAGATTTCGAGCCGACCAGACGGCGAAGTCATTGCTGAATTCAGGATCATCAAACGTAGGGCGGATCTGGGTTTCGCAGAAGTGATGGAAAAGACACTCGACCGGGCACACTGCCACCCTCTCGCGCAACTCACGCAGGTTGATCGCAGTGTCGATTCCGGCCATGCGGGTGATCAGCGCGCAGTCTCTAACTTCGAACGGCATATTGGACTTTTCGGTATCAAACACCATAGCTTTAGAAATAGGCCCAATCCTGGTTTCAGTGACCGACTGCCGTCGGCTTCTACTATATAACATCAACGCCGGAAGACCGCAAAGGTTTCTGCAGTATCGCCGGCTGAGCGGCGTGCCTGAAACCCCCCCTTCAAAAACGGTCCGGAGAGGCCTTTCCGCTTGCCAAATCCTGAAAAAAAAGTAAATTCAAATCCTTGAATATATGCTGGCGATTGTTATATTTGTCGATACATAGCTGTCAACATCGTATGACAGCTATTGCCGGCCACCGTAGCTCAGCTGGTAGAGCAACTGATTCGTAATCAGTAGGTCAGCGGTTCGATTCCGCTCGGTGGCTTTTTCTAATGTCTTCGAGTTCTTCGGCACACAAATCATGGCCCGTAAAATCCGGTTTAGCCGGCCGGCCAAATCCGGCCGCAAGAATCCTCACGGCGCAAGTTAACCTTGCAAAAGGCGCCCGTGTTTTGTTACATTATGGGGCAGTATGTGAAACACGTCACATGAAGGTTATTGGGAGAAACTATGTATCTGGATAAACTGAAGAAACTCGCCAAGGATAATGCCGTAGAATTCATCGACCTCAAGTTCGGCGATCTTCCCGGAGTCTGGCACCACATAACGTTACCCGTTTCGGCCCTGGCGCCGCCGCTTTTCAAGACCGGGGTGGGAGTCGATGGTTCGTCGTTGCCGGGCTTTTCGCAGATAGAGAGCGGGGATATGATTATGCTGCCGGACCCGACTACCGCGTTCATAGATCCGTTTTTTGAACGACCCACCCTGTCGTTTATAGGGGAAGTCATGGACGCCGGGGAGAAAATCCTGCCGTACAGCCGCAATCCCCGCCGCGTGGCCGCCGATGGTGAGAAGTATCTGGCCCGGATGCTCAAAGGCGTCAAGGCCGTTCTGGGACCGGAGTTCGAGTTCTACGTGTTCGACCGGGTCAGCTTCTACCAGGGACCCCAGAATGCCTTTTACTATCTGGAATCCGCTGAATCGACATGGAATCCCGCCGAGGATGATGAGAATCTTGGCTACAAGATACCTTATAAGAAAGGCTATGATATAGCGCCGCCGATGGACCGAACCTGCGATTTGAGGTCCCAGATTGCGTCCATGCTGGCCGAGGTCGGCGTGGAGTTGAAATATCATCACCATGAAGTCGGCAGCGGCGGCCAGCACGAGATAGAAATCAAGTTTGATACGCTCCGGAAAATGGCCGATAAGTCCATGCTGGTGAAGTATTTTATTAAAAACGAATGCTTCCGAGTCCAGCGGTCGGCCACTTTCATGCCTAAACCGCTTTTCAATGAACCGGGGTCGGGCCAGCACGTGCACCAGTATCTGGCCGACGCCCGAGGCTCTCTCTTTTATGACAAAAACGGCCCCGCCCGTTTCTCGAAAGTCGGCCTTTATTTTATAGGCGGCCTACTCGAGCACGCGGACTCTGTGCTCGCCTTCACCAACCCTTCGACCAATTCCTTCAAGCGACTGGTACCCGGCTTTGAGGCGCCGGTTGCGGGCACCTACTCGGTCGGCAACCGCACCGCGTGTATCCGCATACCGGGCTACCAGCGGGACCCGAAGAGCATGCGTTTCGAGTTCCGCCCGCCTGACGGCACCATGAATCCTTACCTGGCCTATACCGCCATGCTCATGGCCGGGCTTGACGGCATCAAGAACAAGATCGACCCGGGCCGGCCCCTGGATAAAAACCTCGATGAACTTGCCCCCGAAGAACTCGCTCAGATCCACCAGTTGCCGACGTCGCTGAACAAATCACTCAACGCCCTCGAAGGGGACTTCCGGTACCTGCTTAAAGGAAACGTCTTCACGGAAGACCTGCTGGCGGCCTGGATCAAACTCAAGCGTAAGGAGGTCACGGAAATTCGCGTGCGACCGACGCCCTACGAATTCGAGATGTATTACGATCACTGAGCGGTATCAAGCGGCAAGACACTGATGGCGCCCCCTCCGTCAATATGTGACGGGTGACAATTGCGTGCGGCTTCAGGCGAATACGTGTTTGATTTCGATTGTGGTTTGGTCATTATTGTGCTATCATGTGAATGGAGTTGGTTATGTTGACAGCAGGCTCGACGATTCCCGCCGTATCGAGACGAGCCGCGTGAAGCAGGAATCTTTGCAGACAGAAAGGGATATAATATGGTTGTGGGCTTTAATGAAAAGGCGCGCACGGACAAATGGAAGATAGCGTCCCACGTCCTTGGCCTGGAAACTTCTATCATACGTGAGATTCTCAAAATTTCCTCTCAGCCGGGTGTCATCTCCTTTGCCGGCGGTCTGCCGGCCCCGGAGATGTTCCCTCTGGACGACATGCTCGAGGCCCTGGGGGTGGTGTTCAAAAAGTACGGCCATACGTCGGTGCAGTATTCGTTGTCGAGAGGGATCACCGAACTGCGGGAACTCATTGCAGCCAGGGCTACCAAACGCGGAACAAAATCTGAAATTGACAATATTCTCATCGTCTCCGGCGCCCAGCAAGGCATAGAACTGGTGGCGCGCGCCTTTATTGAACCCGGCGATTACATTATCACCGAGAATCCGACCTATCTGGGTGCGCTTCAGGCCTTCAATTATTACCGGGCGCGTTACGCTACCGTCGAGATGGACGATGAAGGAATGATTATTGACCAGGTCGAGCGACAAATTGAAAGACACCATCCCAAAATGATCTACACGGTTTCGAACTTCCAGAATCCCACGGGCATTACCATGTCCGAGCCGCGCCGACGGGCCCTGCTCGAGTTAGCCATTGCCAACGACATTCCCATCCTCGACGACAACCCCTATGGTGATATCCGGTTCGCCGGCAAACCCGTGCCTACTATGAAGTGCCTCGGCGGCGACGCCGTCATTACCGTCCGAACTTTCTCCAAGGTGCTGGCCCCGGGACTCAGAGTCGGCTGGATGAACGGTCCCAAAGAAATCATGGGGCAGTTTGAAAAAGTCAAACAATGTGCCGACCTGCATACCAATGCTCTTCTGCAGTATATGATTTACGAGTACATCTCCGCCGGTAAGCTGGAACCGCAGATAGAGCGTATCAAGGTTGACTACCGCAAGAAACGGGACCTGATGCTCCAGGCTATGCGCGACGAGTTCCCCCAGGGAATCCGCTGGACCGAACCGGAAGGCGGGCTTTTCCTGTGGGTGACGTTGCCCGGGCACGTTTCGGCCAAAGAACTCTTCCCCAGGGCCATCGAGCGCAAAGTTGCCTACGTCTACGGTGAAACCAGCTATCCCAACGGCGGTGGTGAAAACACCTTCAGGCTCAACTTCTCCAACGCCTCCCACGCAGACATCGTTGAGGGAATCGGCCGTCTTGGCAAACTCTTCCGGGAGAACATCTGATTGGACGCGGATAAGGCATAAGCATTGCGAATTAGACAGAAAGCCCGCCGGCCGGCGGGCTTTTCTATTGTGGAAATGCGTTTTTCTCCGTAAATACGGAATATGCGCCTGCCTTTCGCCAAGTATCACGCTCTCGGCAATGATTTTATCGTTGTCGTGAACAACCGGCGGCTCGGCAAGAAACCCTTGTCGCGACTGGCCCGCCGAATATGTCACCGTCGGACCGGAGTAGGTGCTGACGGCCTTCTCTGCCTGACGGCGTCCGCCAAGAAAACCCTCGTCGTCGACCTGTTCAATGCCGACAGCAGTTGGGCTGAAAAGTCAGGCAATGGTCTGAGAATACTGGGACTGCATCAACATTTGAAAGATAAGCGCCGGAGAAACTTCGTGGTGCGGATGGCCGGCCTTGACCATCATGTCAGCATCGTCAGGGCGACCGGCCGAGCCGGACTTATAAAGACCGATCTGGGGTCTCCCGAATTCACCACCGGACTCGTGCCGGTCAGAACGCGAAAGAAGTACTTGATCAACGCTCCACTGACGATCAACGGTTTTGATCTCCCGGTTACCTGCCTGTCCGTCGGCAATCCCCACACCGTCCTCTTCGTGGATAACTTCGACTTCGACTGGCGGGCGCTCGGCGCTGAAATCGAGACCTCCCGGGTCTTCCCAAACCACACCAACGTCGAATTTGTGAAGGTGGTCAGCCGTCGCAGGCTCCTGCTGGCCGACTGGGAGCGTGGCGCGGGGGCCACCGGCTCGTCCGGGACCGGCGCTGCTGCGGCCGTCTGTGCGGCCGTAATGACTGGTCACGCCGATCGTCGCTGCCAGGTCGTTTTCGAGACCGGGTCTCTGTGGGTCGACTGGAAGACCGAAACCAACAATATCGAACTTACCGGCCCGGTCGAGTTCGTGGCTGAGGGCTTTTACGAGTTTGAAGAATAGACTATCCGACGGCCCGCAGCGGCACCCTGGTGGAAATCACTATCCCCGGTTACTGCCAGCATTTTGCGCACGCTATGAAACCTGCTCCTGAGATGACGACAACGAAACCTTGCAACGGCATGCTGGCTTCGATCAGGCGGGGCTTCTCCGATTACGTCAAAAACGTTCGCTTGTTTTCTCGCAACGCCCGCCTGTATCTTTTCGGGTCGTTCCTCATCGGCGTCAATTTTCAGGTATTTCAATTGTTGTTGAACCTCTATCTCAAGGAGTTGGGGTTTCTTGAGGGGGATATCGGCCGCGTCCTCTCGTCACGGGCCATCGGTATGACGCTGATCGCCATACCGGCGGCCTTGATCCTCAGCCGCATTCGTCTCAAACCAATCCTTCTTGGAAGCTGCGTTCTGTTTGCGGTCTTCAGCTTCTTTATTACGAGCTACGAGACCCTGATCCTGCTGATGGGATTTGCCATGCTGGGTGGGATGGCCGTTACTTTTTATCAGGTAGCCGCCGCGCCCTTCTACATGCGCAACTCCACGCCGCCGGAGCGCACCCACCTCTTTTCTTTCTCTTTCGGCACCATGCTCCTGGCCGGCATGATCGGTTCGGTAACGTCGGGAAAGATAGTGACGGTTCTGGCGGATGTTACCGGCGACATGGTGCTCGGATACCGCTATACTTTGTACATGGCCATCGCTGTCGGCCTGCTGGCGCTGATTCCATTCATGATGATTAGATCATCCAGGCCATCGCCCGAGGAAGACCGCATCAGTCTCAACATGGCTCAACTGAGAAGGCGGGGGAAATTCTACTTCAAGATTTCGATATCGAACTTCCTTGTCGGCATGGGCGCAGGGTTAATCATACCTTTTCTGAATCTCTATTTCCGCGATCGCTTTCATCTTCAGCCCGACACTATCGGTCTGTTTTACTTCCTCGTGCATTTCTCGATGTTTTCGGGCATACTCTCGGGTCCCATTCTGGCCAAGAAACTCGGCCTGGTGCGAACGGTCGTCATCACGCAGCTCGCCTCCTTGCCCTTTATGCTTATTCTCTCATACACCTACACTCTGCCGCTGGCCGTGGTGGCCTTCATCGTGCGGGGGGGACTGATGAATCTGGGCCAACCTATCGTCACTAACTTCGGGATGGAGGTCGCGGAAAAGAGAGAACAGGGTCTGGTCAACGCTTTGTTGGCGGTCGCCTGGACATCCTCGTGGATGATTTCCGCGGCGGTCGGGGGCAAGCTGATCGAAGAGTATGGCTACACCTTTACCATGAACCTGACAATCATACTCTATATCATTTCCACCTTCACTTTCTTTTTCTTCTTTCGCAAGGGTGAGAGAAAGACCAAAAGCCTGCCTCGCTGGGAAATCGTGCGGGAAAATGTCTCCTGACGGCCCTTGCTGGCGCCCCGCTATATATTTGTTGAAAGATTTGGATTTTGCGCTTATATAAGTAGGTTATATTAGTGCCCTTCGATCCGCCGTAAGAAGCGGACATGGTGGATTTGAAATCAGATGGCTAAAGACAAGTTCAAAGAGCAGTTCGCCGAAGCCGCCGCGGCCGCTTTCAAGGCCGCCTACCCGGCCGTCTATATGAATACCGGCGACGAGCAGGTCTTCAGCGAGGATTTCGTCTACGACAACCTGGAACAGCCTAAAGACCCGAAGATGGGCCGCTTTGCCTTCCCGGTATTCCGCTACACCAAGCTGTTGGGCCAGAAGCCGCCTGTCATTGCGACCCGGGTCGCCACCGAAATCGGCGGTATTCTCAACCGCAACCAGGGACCGGTACTCGTCAGTCCGTCGGCTGCCGGCGGTTTTGTCAATGCCAGGGTCGACTTTGTCTCCCTGGCTCAGGGGACGCTCGAAGATATTCTCACCCTCGAATCCAGATATGGCGGCTCCGATTGGGGCAAAGGTCAGCATTACCTTATTGAATACTCATCGCCCAATGTAGCCAAGCCATTTGGAATAGCTCACTTACGCACCACGATTATAGGTAATGCTTTAAGACGCATCTATAAGAAATTGGGCTTCAATGTAGTAGGGCTTAACTTCCTCGGCGACTGGGGTACTCAATTCGGAAAAATGATTGTCGCGTTCAGAAAATGGGGCAACCCGGCCATGCTCGAGGAAAACGCTATCGAAAACCTCCACGGTCTGTACGTTCGGTTCCACGAAGAGGTCGAGCAAGATCCGGCTCTGGATGACCAGGCCCGGCTGGCTTTCAAGGAGCTCGAAGATGGGGGAGAGGCCGTCAAAAAGCTGTGGCAGGATTTCTCCGACCGTTCCATCAAAGAATTCCGGCGCGTTTACGATAAATCCGGCATCGAGTTCGACGAGTGGCTCAGTGAGTCGATGATGAACGAGGAAATGGACAACATCATCGCGCGCATCGAAAAGGACGGGCTCGCCCGCCTCTCCGATGGGGCCCTCATAGTCGACCTCAAAGACCCTCTGCTCCCACCCTGCCTGCTCAGAAAGGCCGATGGTGCCACCCTGTACTCCACTCGCGACATCGCCGGAATGGTCTATCGATGGAACCGCTGGCGATTCTTCGAATCTCTTTATGTGGTTGGTTCCTCGCAGTCTGACCATTTCAAGCAGGTCTTCAAGGTGGTCGAGATGATGGAGGTGGCCGAGAAGCTGCCACCCGAGGAACGCATGTCCGGCCGAGTCAAACATATCGGCTTCGGCTGGGTCAAATTCGGGGAGAAAACCTTCTCCACTCGCCGGGGTCGGGTCGTTTATCTCGAGGATGTTATCGATAAGGCCGCCGCGCTCGTCAAGGATATAATCGCTGAGAAAAATCCCGACTTGCCGTCAATCGATGAAACCGCGCTCATGATCGGTGTCGGCGCCGTCATCTTTTCACAATTCTCGGTCCGCCGGCAGAAGGATGTCAACTTTGATTGGGACATCGTGCTTAATTTCGACGGCGAGACGGGTCCTTATTTGCAATACACGCACGCCCGCCTGTGTTCGCTTTTGCGCAACTACGACCGCCGGATTTCCTCCGCAATTGATTACTCGCTGCTGGACAGGGAGGAGGAGCTCCGGGTCATCGAACTGCTGGCCGACTTTCCCGCGGCGGTGGAGAGCGCCGCCCGCAATTATGAACCGTTTTTTATAGCCAGCCATCTCTTGCGGCTGGCGGCAACGTTTAATACTTTTTACCAGCGTAAGGACGGGCAGGGTCGGATTGACAGGATCATTTCCGAAGACGAGACCCTGACGGCAGCCCGAATCGCCCTGGTAAAAGCCGTTCAGGCTGTTCTCAAGGAGGGGCTGTACCTGCTGGGTATCAAAGCCCCGGAAGCGATGTAATTATGATTGCTATAGCCCGAGTCGAACTCTTTTGGGCCGCGGCAAAACGCGGGGACGACCGATGCTGATTGTCATGGAATCCTCCGCCACTCGCGACATGATCGACAAAGTCTGCCGCGAAGTCGAGAAACTGGGACTCGAAGCCCATCCCATCGTCGGCTCGTTGAGAACGGCGATCGGGGTCACCGGCAACAAGGCCCGCATCGACTCCGACCGCCTGTGCAACCTGGTCGGTGTCCAGGACATTATCCACATCACGAAACCTTACAAGCTGGTCAGCCGGGAGACATCCCCGTCCGATACCGTCGTTGATGTCGGCGGCGTCCGCATCGGCGGCAGCGAAGTGGTCGTTATGGCCGGCCCCTGCTCGGTGGAGAGTCGTGAGCAGTGCCTCGAGATCGGCGAAGTGGTGGCCCGGGTGGGGGCTAAAATTTTCCGGGGCGGTGCTTACAAGCCGCGTACCTCGCCTTACAGTTTCCAGGGGCTGGGGGAAGAGGGTCTGAAGATTCTGGCTGATGTTCGCGACAAATACAATCTGAAAATCGTCACCGAGGCGGTGGACACGGAAGTCATCGACCTGGTGGCCGACTACGCCGACATCATCCAGATCGGCGCGCGTAATATGCAGAATTACTCCCTGCTCAAGCGGGCCGGCCGAGTCGGAAAACCGGTGCTGCTCAAGCGCGGCATGTCGGCGACCGTGGAAGAATTCCTGATGGCCGCCGAGTACGTCATGGCCGAGGGCAATCATAATGTCATCCTGTGCGAGCGGGGTGTGCGCACTTTTGCCGATCACGCCCGCAATACTCTCGACCTCGCGGCTATTCCGCATGTCAAGCGGACCAGTCATCTGCCGATTATTGCCGACCCTTCGCATGGCACGGGCCGTAAAGACAAGGTACTGCCCCTGTCGCGCGCGGCGGTTGCTGCCGGTGCCGATGGCCTGCTTGTCGAAGTGCATCACAACCCGGTCGACGCTCTTTCGGATGGACGCCAGGCCATCACGCCCGATATGCTGGCCACTCTCATGAAAGAAGTCGACGCCGTCGCCCGGGTGCTCGGCAGGACTTGCGCATGACAAAAAAGCTGCTTCCCGTGAAGAAAGTGGGAGGGACAATCACCGTCCCGGGCGACAAATCGATCGCCCACCGGGCCGCTCTGCTCTCGATATTGTCAAAGGGGCCGCTTACGATCAAGAATTTCCCGGATGCGGCCGATTGTCAGATGTCGCTAGCGGCCGCCCGGCGTTTTGGCGTCAATGTGGAAGAAGTCGGTGATACGCTGGTGCTCCGTCCTCCGGAAAAACCATCCGTCGAAACCGATGCCATAGTAGACTGTGGCAATTCCGGTACCACCGCCCGTCTCCTGGCCGGCATTGTGGCCGGATCCGATGGCTTGACGGTCACGCTCAGCGGCGATGAATCTCTGAGCCGTCGGCCGATGAAACGCATTATCGATCCACTCTCCGAGATGGGGGCCGAATTCTTTGCCGATGATGGCCACCTGCCGATGAAAATCTCCGGTAAACGTTTACTCCCGTTCGAGTACCGCCTGCCGCTAGCCTCGGCTCAGGTCAAATCGGCGATTCTCCTCGCCGGGATGGCGTCCTCGTGCTCGGTTACCGTGCGTGAGGATATTCCAAGTCGTGACCACACCGAGAGAATGATTCAGAGCCTCGGCGAAGGTTTGACGGCCAGGAAGGTCACTCCCTTAATCGTTCCCGACCCTGATGATCCGCGCAAGAAGCGGCGTGAAATGCCGGAGTCTTTCAAGCGGGAGGTTGTCCTGAGCAGCCGGGGCCGAATTAACGGCGGCACGGTTGATATTCCGGGTGATTTCTCGACGGCGGCGTTCTTTTTCGCGGCGGCGGCCATCTCCAAAAAAACGATAACAGTCGAAAGTGTCGGGCTTAATCCGACCCGCACCGGCTTTTTGGAACACCTGCGCCTGATTGGCTGTACCGTGGAAACGGCTGGCAAAGTAACCGTCGGCGGCGAACCTCGTGGTAAAGTGACCATTACCGGCGCTCCGCTCAGGGCACGCAAGCTTTCAGGAGAGACCGTTACCGGGCTGCTTGACGAATTGCCGATAGTGGCGGTAATGGCCGCCTTTTCCGAGGGCACTACCATCATACGCGACGCTTCCGAATTGAAAGTGAAAGAATCCGACCGCTTGATGGCCGTTGCCGACAACCTGAAGCGGATGGGCGTCAAATGCGGGTTGCTTGACGATGGCCTGGTCATAGAGGGTGGTAAAGACCTCTCCGGAGCAGACTTCCGGGTCTTCGGCGACCACCGCATTGCCATGGCCTTCTCGGTCGCATCTCTTTTTCTGGTCGGTCCTTCAACCATTGACGATCATTCGGTCGTGACTGTCTCCTGTCCCGGCTTCTATGACCTTCTTAATAGTATCTCACAATGACCGGCGACTGCAAATTCGGACTCATCGGGCGCAACATTGCATATTCCCGATCGAAGCAGATTTTTGAGGCCATTTTCCGCATCGACCGCACTGACGATACGTTCGAGATCTTCGACGTGAGCCCGACCGATCTCGAACAGACCCTCCGCGAACTGACCGACCGCGGATTTCGGGGCCTGTCCGTGACTATTCCCTACAAGAGCATGATTATCCCGTTGCTATACGAGACTGACCCTTTGGCCAATGCGCTCGATGCCGTCAATTCCGTCGCCATCGAAGACGACCGTACAAAAGGTTATAACACCGATTGCTACGGATTCGCGTGGCCGTTGCGGGATTATGCTACGAGACTGAAACACGGGCGCGCTCTTATCTTTGGATGCGGCGGGGCGGCCCGGGCCGCTTGCTACAGCCTTTACACCGATTACGAAGTCGATAGCTTCGCTGTTCTGAGCCGATCGGCCGATCACCTGGGGAGGTTCGAGAGGACGACTTCAGCGCTGCTCCCAAACGTAGCGATAGAGACCGTGCTGTCCGACCGGCTTTCCGGCGTCGTCGGAACCGGCTATGATATTGTTGTCAACTGCACACCGCTGGGAGGTGGCAATTATCCTGACGCCATCCCCTTTCCGACAGAGTTTGCGTGGCCGAGCGGGAAATTGTATTATGATCTGAACTATAACGAAAACAACCGGGCCGTTCGCCTGGCCGGGGAGAAGAGCATGCGGACAATCGACGGCTCCGCGATGCTGATCGGCCAGGCCGTTCGCTCTTTCGAGATATGGACCGGCATAAACATTCCCTTTGACGCGGTCTATCAGTCGGTCTTTGGCCGGATATGATGCGAGCGCCGGCTGGGACACAAAATGAATCTGACCGAAAACATATTCCTTATCGGCTTTTCCGGCAGTGGCAAGTCGACGGTGGGACGCGCCCTGGCTCGAAAACTCGGCGTAAAGTTCTTCGATACCGACGATCTGATCGAAAAGAGACTGAGGCAATCAGTGCGTCTGATCTTCGAATCAAAGGGTGAAGCTGCCTTTCGCACCGCTGAGTCCGAGATTATCTCCGGTTTGGCGAAGCGGCCGCGCCCGGCAGTGGTGGCGCTCGGCGGCGGGGCGTTTCAGAATCCCGCCAACCGCCGGCGGCTCGACGGCCGGGGACCGGTCATCTATCTGCGCTGCTCACAGCGAGAGATTTATCGTAGAGTCGGCCACAGGACCGATCGCCCCTTGCTGAATATCAGGTCGCGCCCGCACGAAACCCGGCGCCGGGCTCGACAGCGAGTCATCAGGACTATCCTGAACAAACGCAGGAAAAACTATGAACGGGCCGATATCGTTGTTTCGACGACTCAAAAGAAAGTCCGCGAGACTGTAGACGAAATCCTGCGAAAGGTGGCAGGCCATATATGCATATTGTAAAAGTCAATCTGGGGCTGCGAAGTTATCCCGTTCTTATAGGGTCAAACGAAGTGGATCGACTGACCCGGCAGATCGACCGGGCTGCCCGGACAAATCGCCTTTTTGTGTTTTTTGACGCCAACCTTTACGCTCTCCATGGCGACCTTATCAAACGACATCTGCGTCGCTCCACGAGAAACATAGTGGAGATGGTCATTCCCGGCGGAGAAAAATCAAAATCAGCCACCGTTCTCAATCAGGTATATGATCATCTTCTTCACGAGAAAATCAGTCGCGACGATTTTATCCTGGCCTGCGGGGGAGGGGTGCTTTCCGACCTCATCGGCTATGCGGCGGCCACAATTCTGCGGGGCGTGCGCTGGGGGGTGGTTCCGACCACCCTGCTTGGTATGGTCGATGCCGCTGTCGGCGGCAAGACCGGCATCAACCACCGTCTCGGCAAAAACCTCGTCGGCGCGTTCTGGCAGCCCGCGTTCGTATATTGTGATACATACTTTCTGCACACCCTGCCTTCGCGCCAGATGGTCGCCGGGCTGGGTGAGGTGGCCAAATACGCCGCCCTGGACGGCGGCCTGATCCTTGACAGGCTCCGGCGGTTTGTCGACAAGAACGACCTGTACGACGACAGATTACTGCGCTCGCTGATTATCCCCTCAGTGCGGTACAAGGCGGGAATTGTGGCGCAGGATGAGCGCGAAAGCGGCCGTCGCATCCTGCTCAATCTCGGGCATACCTTTGCCCACGCGATTGAAAATGCCGCCGGTTACGGCAGGTTGCTGCACGGTGAGGCCGTTATCCTCGGCCTTTTGGCCGCGGTCGAGTTAAGCTCGCTGATCGCATGGCGCTGCATCAGGCCACTCGCATCGTATCGCAGCCTTCTGGAAAAACTCATTACCTGGCTGCCGCAAGTTCGGCTCGAGTCTCGTAACGTGTTGAATGCGATGGCACTTGACAAGAAACGCTCAGGGCTAAAACAAAGATTTCTCATCTTGAAGGCAGCAGGAGAACCGATTATTGCCGATAACATCAGTATCAGATTGACTCGGCTGGCGGTTGATAATATGTTAGAGTATTACCGAGTTCATGGAGGAACCAATGCCCCGTATTCTGGTCGTTAACGGCCCCAATCTCAATCTACTGGGTAAGCGCGAGCCGCAAATCTACGGTGCGGATGATCTGGATACTCTCAACAAGGAACTTTCCGGGCTGGCCGCACGGCTAAAAATGGAACTGACGTTTTTTCAGTCCAACTCCGAAGGCGACCTCATTGACTTCATCCACAAAGAAGCCCCGGGCGCGCACGGCATGATTCTCAACCCGGGCGCGCTGGCGCATTACAGCTACGCCCTCCGTGATGCTATCAATGCCGTCAGTATCGAAACGGTGGAGGTTCATATGACCAATGTTCACAGCCGCGAGGAATTTCGTCAGAAATCAGTCATCGCTCCGGCCTGCGCCGGATACCTCTCCGGTTTCGGCTCCTACGGCTATGCCATGGCCTTATCATATTTCAGCGATTTTGCAGAGAAGTCATAAGATGCGTCGAAAAGTAATTCTCCTGGTGTGCCTTGCCTCGCTCTTTCTGGCGGGAACGAGTTGTCGCGAACAACCGGACTCGTCGGGTGATGTGCCGGCCCTGCTCGACTCGCTCGAACATAAGCTGGCCTGGCTCGACTATCGTTTGGGGCTGGAAGAATGGAACTTACAGACCTCCGGCCGTGCCGATTCCCTGGAATTCTACCGCGATCTGTATTGCTACGTCGTCTCCGATGCCGGTGCCTTCAATACTCTCCGCCATGCCGGCAGTCGGATAACCGACGATGTTGACAGGCGCCGCTGGCAAATTGCTTACGGCAGGCTGGCCCTGGGAAGAATCGAAGGGGAAAGCGCTATCTCCGGCCTGCGCGATTCTCTGGCCGCCGTCGCGGGCAACTTCCGCCCGGAGTTCGAGGGCGCGCCGAGTGATGCCGCGCTCGTACGGCAGACCTACCGCACCGACCAAAACACCACGCGCCGTGAACTTGCCTATCGGGCCTGGGTTTCGGTGGGTTTTGAAGTCGCCAACGGGCTGGAACGCCTGATGCGCCTGCGCAACCACGAGGCCCGCAAGTACGGCTACAATAATTTCCTCGCTATGGTCTTCAATCGTCTGGACCTCAAGTCTTCGGATTACCTGGCCTTGTTGCGGCAGCTCGACGCCTCCACCGAACGCCCGTATCGCGAAATCATTGACTCCCTCAAGCGCGCCCTGAACATGGATTACATAGAGATATGGGATGTGCCGTTTGCCTTTTCAAACATCGACCGGCAGGTGGATGCTTATTTCCCGGCCGATTCTCAGTTGCCGTTCATTCAGCGGTCTCTGGCCGCCATAGGCTTCGACCTGGACAAACTGCCGGTCTATCTGGACCTGCAGACCGGCCTCGACCGACAGGAACTGACACGGGCTTTCCTGATTAAGGCTCCCTACGACGCCCGGATCGCCGCCGATCTCGCCGGCGGTCACGACAGAACGGCCGCCCTGATGCGGCAGATCGGTCGTGCCATCGGCTTTATCCATATCAAACAGGAACAGCCTTTCTTTAACATTCATGTCGATGACTGCTGGTCGGAGGCAACCGGTGATCTTATCGCTTCTTTGACGGCCGATCGTGCCTGGCTTGAAGAATACGCCGGCATACCCACGGCGTTGCTCTCAAAATATCTCGAGGCCCGCAAGCAACAGGACATCATCGACCTGCGGACGTTGCTTCTGCGGCTACATTTCGAATACGAAGCCTACACTAACCCCAACCGCGACCTCAACCGACTCTACTGGGACCTCTTTGAGAGATACCTCCTGCTGCCGCGACATGATGACCTCCAGCCCTGGGCCGCGTTAGCCGCCTATGTCACTCAACCGGTTTATCTGCAGAATTATTTATATGCCGACATGGTCGTCGCCCAGACCCTGAGCTTTCTCGAAAAAAATTACGGCAGAGTCACCGACAATCCCACCACGGGTTCGTTCCTGGTTCAAAACTACCTGCGTTTCGGCGGCCGCTACGACTGGCGCGAGCTGGTCAGGCGCGGCACCGACGAAGAACTCAACCCGCAATACTTGACGCAGCGGCTGGGGATATAACCCGCCGGTCGCTTACAGGTGGATTCCCAGGCTCAACCGGAGCCCGATGCAATTGGCATCGAAGTCCACTTCGTAATTCCCGACGAAACTCTTTATCTCCGCGCCGTCGGTGAATACTATCTGGTAGTAGACCTCGGTGCGCAGACTCAGCCCTTGTGTAGTATGACGATATTCACCAAGGCTTACTCTCATGAAAGGCCGCGTGTCGAGTGACACACTGACACCTGTGCCCCCGATATCCGTGACTTTGGCGCTGGCCAGCCCCAGAGTTAATCTCGCGAAAAAAGAGGCACGTTTTTCCGGTCTGAACCGGTACAGCCAGCTTCCCGAGTATTCAAGGATGCGGATGGCATTGAGATCATCAACAGGCAGGTCTTTCCAGATGATATCTGCGTTAAGCGCAAAAGCGGATGCCGGACGCGGGTAGTACTCCACTCCGAGACCGATTCCGTAGAATATCTTATTTTTGAAACCGGACTCAAAATCATCTATTGCATCCGAGGCCTGGCCGATAACGGCGCCTGCGCCCAGCCCTGGCACTATGGCGAAGCCATAACGTGGCGGCTGCCATGGTACCTCCTGGCGATCCCTGGCTTCCCGCTCTTTCTTGGCTTTTTTGCGGGTGGAACCTTCTACCACCGATGCGGCCAGTAAAACCATCAACATCAGGCAGATTACTCGAAACGGAATTTGCTGCTTCATAGTTTCCCCTCTACATGGTGTTATAAGGACACTTTAACATACACGATAGGCCGGAAGTTGTCAATAGTCGGGTGCCTTTGGGCCTGATTTTTCAGGACCGTGATTTCCCTTGTCGAAATCCGCATCAATGCTTAGTTTTCTGTTCACTTGACACGGAGAATTGTACGCAGGCTAAACAACGGCCCCTGCTAACCATAAGCGGGGCTTCGCTTCCGAACTATGAATCAGCAGGTCGACAACATCACCAGCGGCCCCATCGTGCGAACCGTCTTTTCCCTGGCCTTGCCGGTCGTAATCGGCATGTTCATGGAGTTCGCTCTGACGAGCACGGATTATTACTGGGTCGGTAAACTCGGCACCATCGCCCAGGACGCCGTGACATCCTCGATGGTTATTATGTGGACGATGTTTGCCTCGGCGTCGCTGATTAGTGTGGGTATAACGGCTATCGTGGCGCGCCACGTGGGTGCCCGCGACTTCAGGCAGGCGTCCCACTTCATAAAACAGGGGCTCACTCTGGCGCTGGCGGTTGGGTTGGTATTCTCCGTGGTCGGCTTCAGCGCCGCCAGGCAACTGCTGACTTTTATGGGCGCCGGCGTGGCCACGCTCGAAATCGCCGTGCCCTACCTGCGCATCTTCTTTATTTCCGGGGTCCTGTTCTTTATGGCGGATACGACCTACGCCGTTTTTCGGGCCTCCGGAGACACCAGGACGCCTATGAAAGTC
>Ga0224495_10001209_pt1 | contig 18652 bp, 14 predicted proteins | sample SF_Jul11_sed_USG_FD_168128 | JGI IMG/M metagenome (GOLD analysis project Ga0224495, IMG submission 168128) | Sediment microbial communities from San Francisco Bay, California, United States - SF_Jul11_sed_USGS_4_1 | ecosystem: Environmental > Aquatic > Marine > Sediment | place: USA: California... | reverse complement strand
ATTATCCTGTCCGCCAGGTTCCCCATCATCTCACGGAGGAACTGGTCCTCACTTTCCGGCTCCGGATTCTCATGATTCGGACGGCCTTCCGGTCCGGTGTCTTCAGGGAATTGACGACTTTCTGAAAAAACACCTTTTTACCCAACAAAGCGCCCCGAATCACGTCATAGATACTACAATCTCAAAGTGCGGATCTACCGGAAAGAAAGGAAAGTCGCTATGAGGTTAATACGGTTTCTGCCGATTCTGGCATTGGCAGTCTCTGGAAATTTGGAGGCTGTTACAATTCACGAAGCGATCGATCAAGGAGACAGCGCGGCTGTTGCGGCCATGCTGGATACGAATCCGGCGCTTCTGGATGACCGGCTACCGAACGGCCGGACGCCTTTGCATACCGCGGCGTATGGGGGCAAACTCAATATCGTGGCGCTCCTGCTCAGCCGCGGCGCTAATACCGACGACACCACTAACGCCGGAAGCTTGCCTCTGCAGGGTGCGGCCCTTGCCGGCTACACAGAGGTGGTAGGGCTACTGGTGGAGAAAGGGGCCAAGGTCAATCATACTAACCAGGCCGGTTATTCGCCCCTGACCAATGCGGCCATCAGCGGCAGTGTTCCGACCATGAAATGCCTGATGGACGCCGGCGCGAGACTCGAGCCCATGACTCCGGAAGGACAAGTGCCGCTCATCTGCGCCATATTCAGCGGCAGCCTGGAGGCGGTCGAGTTACTGCTCAGAGCAGGCGCCAATCCCGATTGCATCTCCCCTGAAGGACAAGGTGCTGTTATGGCCGCCACCCTATGGGCGGCCTGGGAGCCGGCAAGGGCGGAAGTCGTCCACGATATTCTTCAGCGCCTCCTGGAACACGGAGCCGATCCGAACCGTACCGTGCCCAACGGCCGGACGGCCCTGATGAGTGCGGCGATGGCCGACGACACAACCATCCTTAGGATATTGCTGGACGGAGGAGCCAACCTCGACGCTGTTGCGGATAACGGTGCGACTGCGTTGACAGAGGCCGTGGAATTCGGGCGTCTCAATTCGGTAAAGTATCTGATAGCCAGAGGAGCCCGTGCGGATGGCGCGGAAGTAGGCACTGGATTCACTCCGCTTCACTTTGCTGTAATAGGCGGAGAGGTGCCGATGGTTGAAGCGGTGTTGCCCGCGACAGCAAATCCGAATATGATCGATAGTACCGGCATGACGCCGCTTGATATCGCTGTCCGCCATGGGCACACCAGGATTTCAGAACTTCTCCGAAAGGCCGGCGCTGAAACCAGAACGAAAAGGAGCGGCCCCATATCTTCCGCCTATCTGGCGCAACAGCCAGGCGACGGGGAAGCCTATCTATGGTATCTCGGCAACTGCGGCTACTTGATAAAGACGCGCAATCACTGCCTGATTTTCGATTATTGGACGCGAGGAGCGCGGCCGGCTGAACCATCCGTGGCTAATGGCTTTATCAATCCTTCCGAGCTTGCATCCGAGGACGTCGCCGTGTTTGTTTCCCACGAGCACTCGGATCATTACGATTCCACAATATTCGGCTGGGTAGGAAGAATTCCCAGACTTCAGTACATTTTTGGTTTTCAACCTGATTCGCTGCAGGAACAGGCGCAGCAGGGATATAGCGGTCAGCCTTATGAATATGTCGGACCGGGTATGAACAAGACAATCGACGGGATGCAGGTGATGGCCGTTCGATCCAATGATGCCGGTGTGGGTTTTGTCATTACCGTGGATGGCCTGACCATTTATCATGCCGGCGACCTGGCCGGGTGGCGACCGAATGAGAGGGAAGGGTTCATCTCCCAGATCGACTCCATCTACATAGCGGTCGACTCGGTCGACATTGCACTGGTCAATGTTACCGGATGTCATCATCAGGACACGGTCGCATTGGCCGAAGGGACCGTGTATACTCTGGAAAAGCTGCGTCCCAAGTTGGTGATTCCTACTCACGGCAATATGCGGGAGTACTACTACCCGCAGTTCATGAGTAAATTCAAAGGACAGTTTCCGGATCTTCTGACATTCTGTCCGTTTTATCGTGGCGATGCCGCGAGGTTTACGGCCGGCGGGAAACCGTCCGGAATTGAACTGTTGTAGTCGATGGCCTCATCTTGTGAAACGGCTCCCGGTTGGCTACGACCAATCGGGAACCGTTTCTGAGAGTATGGTTTAACAGGAGCTGGCTATCTGGAATCTGGCGGTTATATGAGGAAAGCGACAAGAAAGGGAAAATTGTTGGTCTGCCTGGCAGCCATACTTCTGGTTTACGCCTCCCATTGCCCGGCTCAGGACGATAGTTCCGGTATCTTTGCCGATCCGCGGGACGGCAACGTTTACAAATGGATCAAGATTGGCAATCAGGTTTGGATGGCCGAGAATCTGCGTTTCGAACCCGACAGCGGTTCCTGGTGCTGGGAAAATCTGGAACAAAACTGTATGACAAAAGGCCGGCTCTATGATTGGAAGACAGCCATGCAGGTTTCTCCCCCGGGCTGGCATCTTCCATCAGATAGTGAATGGAAGGAGCTGGAGATCGCCCTGGGATTGACGGCGGAGCAGGCCGATCAGGAAGGATTGCGGATAGACAAGGACAGCCTGTTGGCCGGTAAGATAAAATTGCGGGGCGCCTGGCCCGGTGAATATGAGGGAAAGCCCTTAACTATTACCAACGAAACCGGATTTTCTGCAGTAATAACGGGATTCTACGCACATGACCAGTTTACTCATGAAGGGTATACTTCGTGGTGGAGCAGTACGGATGTCGATGAGAAAGCATGGTTGCACCATATCGGTTTCTTTGCGAATTTCATCGGCAGGGTTTTGAACCCGAAGGAATTTGCCTTCTCGATTCGCTGTATAAAAGACCAGAATAATCCTGAGGATTCAGCCGATAAGTGATATCAGAACATAGGAACGATATACATTCAATCAATTACGGCTATCCTGCATTTGCTTTTAAAAAGCGGCCCCGACCTCACTCTCCCCAAACTTTTGTGGAATTCGAGTTCGGAACCCGATCGTATTGTGCCACAAGCTATTGAGGCCGTTGGAAAGCAAACAAATAGAAACGGAATGGGCAGGTCAGTTCGCGCTCTCATGAGTTAGCGGCGTAGGCTCGCTGCTGCAGCCACATGGCTTATGGTAATAAGGGTCGACATTAGGTCCTTTGGGATTGACGGCGCTGTAATCAACAGATACATTGGTGATCGAAGGACAAGTGGAAAGCGGGTTGAGAGGTAATGCCCTACGAGACTGACTCCGCTTGGGAGAAGGAATGTCACACGGATAGGAGATTCCCGGTTTGCGCCATGGCAGTCAAAGCATGATAGACCCACTCAAGGTAGTTTTGGTTCGCCGTCCGGATGAGTCATTTGCGGTTGATGATCCCATACTCTGGGGTTATCCTGAGCGACCAGACCTGTCTAGAGCACAACAGGAACACGACGAGTTTGTCGGTATCCTCTCGGGTGCCGACGTGGAGGTTCTTTATCACGAAGAGCCTCTGGACGATTGTGCGGATGCTATATTTGTGCGTGACCCGGCTATGATAATATCGGATGGGGCCATTATCTTTCAAATGGCTAAGAAACTCCGACGAGGTGAACAAGACGGAATCCGACGATGTCTGGAAAAGCTGGGTATCCCGATTCTCCATCAGTTCTCCGGAGATGTATTTATTGATGGAGGGGATCTGGTCTGGATCGACAGACACACCCTCGCGATCGGACAGGGGTCACGTACCGGACAGGCGGGGTTTGACCAACTGCGCAATGTCCTGTCCGGCCACGGGATAAACGTGCTCCCGGTCCCTTTTGAAAACGCTTTACATCTCTCATCGGTTCTCTGTATTGTCCATCATAATATCGCCGTCGTACTGCCGCGCTATCTACCCGGGTCATTTACCAGATATCTTGAAGGACTCGGATTCCGGCTTATCACGTTGCCGGATGAGGAGGACGATTCGCTCGGAATCAGCATATTGACTTTATCGCCGGGCAGGTGTCTTATGCTGCAGGGTAATCCTGTCACGGCGCAACGGTTGAGATCGGCTGGTTGCGAGGTTATGACCTATCAGGGAGATGAAATCAGCGTCAAAGGAGGAGGGGGGCCGCTGTGCTTGACTCAGCCGGTTCTGCGCGAGCCAGAGTAGCCCTTGAATGCCGGCCGGCGATTGTGTAACTGGCCCCTTCCCAAGGCGGGACAAAAGTTTGATAGAATATGAAACCCGCCCTCGCGGAGGAGGGCGGGTTTTCTTCGAGTCTCAGATACCTTCCAATTCAAATCATGGGCACGGTTTGGGCTCCGGGCCGGTGGGTATGCCGAACAAGTATGCCAGCAGGTACGACACATCGGAGATGTTAACCTTCTCATCCGGGTCGCCGTTGGCATTGGCCTCGGCCGGGCAGCCCGGACGGGGACCCGAAGGTATACCGAAAAGATAGGCCAGTAGATAGGACACGTCGGAGATATTGACCTTATCATCAGGGTCGTTGTTGGCATTACCGGAAAGGCCGAGGCAGCAGCAGGCATCACCGGGAGGAACGCCATCACTGTCTTCCTGGCCGGGATTCGGCACAAGAGGACAGTTGTCATCGGCGTTTTTTGAGCCGTCTCCGTCGGAGTCAGACCAGTAAGCCATGAGAAAGGCGGAAATGAAGATGTCTCCCCCCCATTGCCAGGCGCCACCGTTGAAGGTTTGATCGTATGCGTTCGCTGAAGCTGGAAAGTCGGCTGCGCCGGTTGCACCGCCGATGTAAATATAGCCCGAAACGTCGCTGGCAATTGATCCGGCATTGTCAACTCCATTGCCGCCGAGAATAGTGCCGAACAGCATTGTCTGCAGGCTTGAATCGAAGCAGCAGACAAAAACATCCGAGGCATACTTATAGCCGGGGATGGCGGTGCTGTCAAATGTTCCCGGTGAGTAAGGGAAGTCGGTGGAGTTAGTACTACCTGCAACGTAAATCCGGCCTTCATCGTCGGCAAGTATACATTCACCGATTTCCCAGCCACTTCCGCCAAGGTAAGACCCGGCAAGCACGGTGGTCAGGTCCGGGGTCAGTTTCACGACATACGAATCATCACCCACATCAGGCGCTCCGCCGCAGTATTCCGTGTCGTAGGCCGACTCGGTAACCGGAAAACCGATGCCTGAGGCGGTGTGGCCGGTAACCAGGATGTTTCCCGATCCGTCCAGTGCCATGTCATATACAAAGTCCCAACTGCTGCCTCCGATGAAGGTAGATGCCACAAGCTCCGTCATGTCGTCGCTGAGGTGAGATATGAAGCCGTCAAATGAGCCAGAGCCTGTATAACTTGGGAATAGCACACCGGGAGTTGTCGGGAAGCGCGTGGATTCGGTCCAGCCGCCGACAAAGACTCCGCCCGCCGGTGCGGTCACAAGACATTCCGGCATGTCTGATGCCGACTCTCCCAGGAAGGTGGATGCCAGAAGAGTCGTCAGCCCGCTGTCCAGCACGCTCACAAAAACGTCACCACGGGTGTTTCCGCCCCCGCCATAAGTCACATCGAAAGCTCCCGCTGTAACGGGAAAGTCACTCGAGGTGGTACAGCCGGCGATGACAATTCGGCCGTCTTCCAGTATAACAACCTTCTGATACCATTCCTTCCCGGAGCCTCCAAGGTACGTGGAGGCAATCAGGGTAGTGAGGTCATTCGAAATTCTCGAAATCGCCATATCAAAACTACCGGTCAGAGTGTCGCAATATGCGCCGGTTGTCATCGGGTAATCCCAAGAAGATGTAGACAACGCCACAATCAAATTATCCTGATGGTCAAGAACCAGATCGACGCCCGGCCACTCTCCTTCAGGCCCGCCACCGCCAAGATAGGTACAGGCAAGCAGCGTGCTCAAGTCAGGCGAGAATTTGGCTATAATCACATCATACGTGCCGTCAATAGCGTTGTCAAATGCCCCCGGGCTGGTCGGCAGACCGATAGAGGAAGTTCGTGTGGCCACGAAGACATTTCCGTCGCCGTCGATAACGATTGGCGTTTCATTATGACCATCCTGGCCGCTGCCGCCGAAGAATGTCGATATCATGACCTCGCCGGCCTGAGTATCTGTTCCTCTGGCAACCGGCCCCTCGGCCATGCCCGACATCGGGACCAGCAACACTGTCATAAATACGATTAACAGCGCCGTTGTCAGTGAATTCACGAATTTCGTTGTTCCATGTTCCTGCATTGTTCCTCCGATAATGGTGCGAGACTAAGTTCCCGTGTTTGACATAAGCATAATACTACAAATGACTTCCTCTCACTCCACGGATGAACGAGCTCGTTGACTACCATGTCCCGGCATCAGAACATTTCTTACATACATTTGAATGGGAGGTGCTTTATATGTTTTTAGCTTTCATGACCGATGGTTGCAGCACTTCTTGACAATCAACATTATTGAGTCTATTTTTCACGGCAGATCCAGATAGAAAGAAAAAGAGCCTTGTCTATCAACGCCTTATATGAACACTCCCGCTCCGGAGACAAGACGGCAGAAAAACTGCTTTTTGAGAATCTTGCGGTAAGCTTTAGTGTGTTCGTGAGACATAGAACACAGAGCCCCGATGATGTTCATGAAGTAGTGCAGGAAGCTCTAACAACTATCGCGGCTAAGTATCGCGATATTGAATTTGAGACGAGCTTCTCGGCCTGGGCATACAAGATATTGGAACACAAGTTGTTACATTATTATCGGGCAGAAGGTCAGCGCCGGGCGCGTTTCGTAACTACTGCGAACCAGAGAAATGACGCCGCCTATGCAGACATTGACCCCACTCTGAGACGAAGGTTACTGGATTGTCTGAAGATGGTCAGCCAGACTCGACTCAGACACGCCCGCGTTCTGACACTGCATTTTCAGGGCTATTCAATCAAGGAAATCTGTCATAGGCTCGGTGTCACGACCAATAATCTTTATGTGATGCTTTCGCGCGCCCGCACGATGCTGAAGACCTGCCTGGAGAAGGGGGGGATTGAATAATGTCGTCCTGTAACGACCGCCGGTTTGAGCAGAAACTCTACGCCTATGAACTGGGCATGCTGTCGAACGACGAGCGCCGTGAGGTCGAACTTCACCTGCTCGATTGTGATTCCTGTAACGCAAAAGTTCGCGACTTTGAAGCGGCAGCAATCCTGCTGAGGCACGATAAGTCCGTCCACAGTGAGCTTGACAATCTGGCCCAATTCGAGATAGACGCAGCATCCGAAGCAGAAAAGAGCGAGCAACGCCGGAAAGAAAGTAAAACCAGAAGTACCAGTGTCTCGTGGACCAGAGTGGCGGTGGTGGTAGCAGCTCTTGTCGTGCTGCTGCTGGTTCGTCCCTGGCGTATTGAGTTTTACAGTCGGGACGAGTTGGTTGCAGCGGAGAATCGTCTGATGATCCTGCCGTTTGATGTTGCAGATCCTCGGGATCGGGAGGAACGTCTTGGCGAGATGGTCGCTGATCTGCTTATAACAGACCTGTCGGAATCGGAGTATGTGCAGGTACTCTCGCGACAAAGAACAAATGAACTATCGCAGTTGATCGGTAAAGACGCGTTCGAACTGCCAGACATCGATGCGGTAAGGACGCTTTCCCAGCAAGGCCGGGTGAGGTGGTTTATCCAGGGTACGGTTTTTCGTGACAGAGACAGTACCGTGATAAGTTCACAACTGGTTGATGCCGCCAACGGCGGTGTTATCGCCAGCCAGCAGATAGCAGGAGATCGTGAGGAATCGATTTTCACACTTGTTGACAGGTTAACGGTACAGATTAAGAAAGACCTGGCTTTACCAGACGATGCCTTTACCGAGCCTGATCCCCGGGTAATCGATGTTACAACTTATTCTCCGGTCGCCTATCGGTTTTACCTGGAAGGTCTTGAACAAGCTTCCAAACTGTACACCAATGAAGCCATTGCCGCTTTTGAGAATGCATTGAAGTTTGACAGCAATTTCGCAATGGTCTATTATCATCTCTCCGACCTCAAAGACCGGCTGCTGATTCAGAAAGCAGCTCAGTTGATCGATCGGACCAGCAAGAGAGAGCAATATTACATTCAGGCTCGACTGGCTGCATATAACGGGGATCTTGAAGGGGCTATCCAGAGCCTGGAAAACCTGGTGTCAAGATATCCTGATGAAAAGGCAGCCTATTATCAACTGGGCGCCTATTATGAGGACCAGCAGTTATTCTCCAAAGCAATCGAGTGCCTGAATCAGTCCATCGCCCTTGATCCGCTACATAAAGCCTCTTATAACCGCCTGGCTTATCTCTATGATCGTCTCGGGAAGTTCGACCAGGCTCTGCGGGTGGTCGACAAATACATCGAGATCGCTCCCGATGAACCAAACCCTTACGATTCCAAAGGCCAGATCTGCGCCTGGAACGGCCAACTGGAGACGGCCATAGAAGCCTACCGGAAGGCTCTTGAAATCAGGCCGGACTACACGTTTTCTTTGATGTACTTGAGTTATATGTACACATATCATGGTAATTACGATTCGGCGACGGTGCTGATGCGGCGATTTGCGTCACTTCCATCTCCGCAAATTCGTTCTGCGGGTAGACTTTATCAGGCCTATGTTCACCTCTACGCCGGTCGCCTCCGACAAGCCTTACAGGTTCTTAACGAAGGTATCGCCGCCGACACCATGGAGCACGACTTCTCGATTATTGATCAAAACTACATTCTGAAAGGAATTGTCCTTTCAACCCTGAATGATTGTGATGGTGCCATAAAGGAACTTCAACACCTCAAGGAAATTCCCGGATCCCTACACTCTAGTCGTACGGCACAGTTTGAGGTGCAGTTACTGGCGCAATGTGGAGAGATTAATACCGCTGTCAGAAAAGCTGACTCGTTGAGGCAGACGCTGGTGGATAACAACCAACCTTTGACCAACTATTGGTATGCCCGGGCGTCCATCGACCTGGCTTCGGGTAATCTTGATTCGTCAATACACTACTTTCAACTGGCGGCGCGCGATACCAAGGATTTTCCCTGTCATTACTGGCTGGCCAGGGCACTCTGGGAAACCGGTCAATATTCTGAAGTAGTCGAAATACTGAAGGCAACACTTTCGAGATACAGCTCTGAACGATTGTTCCATAGCATCTGGAGCATGGAGGCGGAATATTACCTCGGCCGTGCCTATGAAGAAACAGGGCAGATACAGGAAGCTGTTTCAGCATATGAACATTTGTTGAGTCTGAGGAAAAATCCCGATACTCCTATCGCAATTCTTGATGACGCCAAAGAGCGTCTGGAACGTCTGCAAAAAATTCTATAGCGGCAACCTGTATGTCGTCAAACAAGTCGGACACGGTGCACTTTATCTGAGGCGCACTTTGTCCCGTCGCAATAGCTTTTCGGTATGATTTTCTCCATTTCCTGATTGTCTCTGTCTTGATTCGCTCCTGCTCAGGCAAACCCTGGTCAAAAATGGCGGTCCTGAGGACATTGAGAAACCCGATTGTCACCGGCAGGTATGTCTGTGCCCGACACAGAGAGCTGAAGCCGGGAGAGGAGCGGTTCGAGGTGGAGGCCCCGATATCACTCTCCCCAAACTCTTGTGGAATTTTGTTTTGGTATCAGAATTGCCTGCCCCAAAACAGGTGGACTACGTTGGAAGACAATAGAATAGACTGGAACAAATTCGGCAATCTGTCGTAGCAGTGAATAAGTATTGAGTCAAAGGTTTTGGAATGACTAAGCATGACTCAGCCTTTTTTGTGGTTATTACATCATTTATTCTGCTATTATTCGCCGGAGCGCTACACGACGAATCCACCGCTGTAGCAGGACCTCACCCGGTGCCAAAACCTTGGGGAGGTCCAGGTTCAGAGGAACAGGCTGAGCAAGGAGATTCTCTCACATTGACCTATATCGCCAATATGGGCGTCCATATAAACTCATCCGATCACAGGGTCATGATCGACTGCCTTTTCGGCAGGTTAAGAAAGAGCCGATTTCCCGCACCCGAGACCCTCGACAGCATGATGAACGGGATACCGCCATACGATGATATCGACTTGGTGCTCGTAACGCACAGAGATCGTGACCACTTCGATTCGGCAGTGGTCATACAGTATATGCTGGCCCGCCGGGAGCCAATCCTTGTTGTGCCTGCGGATGCGGCGGAAAAAATGCGTGCCGTTGGATCAGACTGGTCCGAAATTGAATCGCGGGTCATGGTAGTCGACCTCGAGATCGGCGAGACACTTAAAACAGAATTGGCAGGCATTCCCATTACCGTATTCAGAAGCACCCATGGAACCTCGACTTGGCCGATGAATCTTATGTATCAGGTGGAGGTTAATGATTGGCGAGTGTTCCATGAGGGGGACGCTTCGGGGAAGGCCGACGATTATTTGGCATTCGGGCTGGACACAATGCACTTTGATCTCGCCATTATGCAGCACGGCTGGCCCATGCATCCGCATCAACCTTATCGCCTCTTCTTCCAAAATGATTTCAGGGCGGATCATATTGCTTTGGGCCACGTCGCGCTGAGCAGAGAAGGCACCGCGGAGAGTGAACTTGACAATGTCAGGAAGTACTATAATGATATTTTTGTACTTCTGCCCGGAATGCCGGAAAAGGTCTTTACGATGTGACGCCGCTAAGCACGCAGGAGTTCGAGTAATGAAGTATCTGTGGCTGCTCTGTACGTTGTCAATAATCGGAATCGGACCATCAGCGCAGGCTCAGAAACCGAATGAAGTGACTTTCACTCATTATGGCCACGCCTGCTTTTTAATGACGACGTCAAATGGCACTCGCATTCTGACTGACCCGATGAAGTTGGAGGGGTACCCAATTCCTGACAGTCTGGCAGCTGATCTCATCACCGTTTCACACCGTCATATCGACCATGACAATTTCGGTGCCGTATCCGGGAAACCGGTTGTACTCTTTGGCATCAACGGGCCTATGAACAAAGGGCTGGAACACAAACTGATCCCGATCGATACCAACTTCAGGGATGTGCGGGTTTATAATATTGCCTGCAATCATTTCAACCCGAAAAAGAGTTCGATCCTGAATTCCATCTTTGTTTTTGAGTTCGACGGCCTCAGGGTGGCACATCTCGGGGACATCGGGTATGACCTGAGTGAAGAGCAGAAGACAAAAATAGGCGCTATCGATATCCTAATGATTCCCGTAGGGGGCCATTATACGATTTCGCCGGTTTCAGCCGACAGTGTTATTGCTCAGCTCAAACCAAAGCTGATCGTGCTGCCGATGCATTTTAAAACCAATGCGGCTCCCTTCCTGGACTATACGGCGGAAGAATTCTTGAAAGACAAGGGCAACGTTAGGAGGATCTCCCTCGATTCCTTTGTGCTTGACCTTCGCCATTTGCCGCAAGAGATGCAATTCGTCGTTTTGAACTCTTCTGAAGAGTAACAGGACTGATAAAATCTGGCGGACTCTGAAACGAAGTGATTGCTACCCGGGAGAAGCGAACGATATGATAAACCTTCTCAAACGTTATCTGGTCTATTCAGTTGTATTTGGAGGGCTCCTGCTCCCATTATGCCCTTGCAACGGTCAAGTAACCAACCACAAGCATCCTGTTTGTGACTACCTCGGTCCGCCCCCTCCGGGCGATGAACCAATTGTCTTTGCCCCCGGCATTGTATCTACAGAAGCTGATCAGTACCGTTTGGTAGTCTCTCCAACAAAGCAGGATATTTTTTATTGCGAAGGACCGCATCTCTACCACATCGCGAGAAAGGCTGACGGTTCCGGGTGGCATGACCCGGTCATCGCGCCATTTTCCGAGGACATCGATGGTGAAGCTTGCTTCTCAGCCGATGGATCGAAACTGTATTTTTGTTCTCGAAGGCCATTTCCCGGAGCCAAAGTCCCCATGAATCTGTGGGTTTCAGAGAAGGTGAACGGCACATGGGGAAAGGCAACTCATTTTGAAGGACCGGTGAATGATCAGACTGTTCACACTCCCTCTGTGACTGCTAACGGCAATCTTTATGCCAGTGGGTTGATTAGATTCAAATTCGTAGACGGCACGTATCAAGCGGCGGAAAAGCTCTCTCCAGACATCAAGGGCACCCATCCATTCGTCGCACCCGATGAGAGCTATATTATTTTCGGAGCCAGAGACTCTGGCAGTTACACATTCAAACTGCGTATAACGTTTCGCAAGCCTGACGGTACCTGGACTCCGGGCAGAGAACTCAACGATAAGATCAATTCGACCGGGACAGAGGGGGCTGCCACCGTGACGCCTGATGGTTTATATATGTTCTTCACCAGGCAGCACGACATCTACTGGGTAAAGGGGGAGTTCATCGAGCGACTCAGAGCGGTAATGGTCGAATGAATGTTCGCCACTCAGCAAGAGCGGCGGGTTTCTGTCAATTTGTGTCCTGTGTCAAAAACTGCACAAAGAAAGCGGGGTTGGCGTTACTATACACAGAACTTTTGAGCTGGTCTTCGACATGGAGCAGGAGAAACCGGCCCCGATCTCACTCTCCCCAAGGTTACGTGGAATTCTGATTTGAAATGAAAAGATGCTATTCGACGGAGAGCGGGACGTATTGAAAGAGAATTAGTCAAAACAGATATCGAATCGGGTCTTGCGCGGGCATAAAAAAAGGGCGGGCTATTATCACCCACCCTCGGTATTATCGAGAACTCTCTATTTCAGCAGGATCATTTTTCTCGTTTCGGTGAAGCCCGCCGAAGATAATCTGTAGAAGTAGATCCCCGTAGAGGCATTCGAAGCATCCCAGGACACGCTATAATGACCGGCGTTTTGCTCGCCGTCAACCAGTGTCGTCACTTTCTGCCCCAGTACATTGAATATTTCCAGCTTCACGTTTGCAGTTGTGGGCAAGCTGTATTCAATGCTGGTTATCGGATTGAAGGGATTCGGATAATTCGACGAAAGAGCGTAACCACTGGCGGTATGAGCGGCTGCCATTCTTTTTGCACCGGCAGACAACTGGTATCCATCAGTAAGAGTGTGTAAGAATGCCACAAGGTCGTCTATCTCATCCGACGTCAAACCGAGGTCGCCCAGTTCATCGGTGTTGACGTTTATCGGTACTTCGGGCGGCGGAAAACCGCCGAGGTCGCGAGCGTTGTAGAATTCAACAACTTCTTTCAGGGTTTTGAAAATACCATTATGCATGTAGGGGCCAGTCATGGCAATGTTGCGCAGGGGCATTACTTTGTGTTTGCCCATTTCTTCTTCGATCCCCAGGATCCCGCCGAGGCCGAGATCGACAAAGTCGTATCCGTCAGGATTGAATTTCTTCGTCAGCGTGTAGAAAGGGTTGTCCGGGTTCCTGGGGACGCCAAGGTTATCATAAGTGAAGTCGGTAAACAGCGGGGGCTCTCCGCCGGGTCCCGGCTCACTCGGATGGCAGGCATTACACATCGCCTTGCCCTCGTAGAGTTCGAGCCCGCTGAGTTCCTGTTCGGTGAGTACGTCGTACCCCTGCAAAAAATAGTCGTACTTCGAATCGAAAGGAGCAAACAGGTCGGTGCTCTCGAATGCCCCGATGGCCTCGGCTACGAAATCGTAAGCTTCGTCGATATTCCGCCGAATATAGAGTGCGTCGTGGCCGAATACTTCAATAAACAGGTCGGCGTATCCGCCTCTAAGAATATCTTCTATGACAGTCCTTTTATTCGGATTGTTCATTTCCAGAAGATTCAGGAACGGCCCTTTGGCCTGCTCCACGACATTGGCGGCACGCCCATCCCAGAATTGACCGCCGACATACAGTTCTTCGACGGGATCATAATGGAAATCCGGACTAAGAAAGGCGTAGGCGCTCATCGGGCTGTTGCGGTTTCCCCACCTGCCCTTCGGAAGCACCCCCTGCGACACAGGTGCATCAGAGTCGGGATCGACAAAGAATGCCGACGGCATGTGACAGCTTGCGCACGACTGACCATTCGGTTCAGAAAGTGTCTCGTCAAAATACAAGAACTCTCCGAGCTCTTCAAGGGGAGTCATTGCCGAAGATTCGGCCGCCGCCGAAACAAGAGCAACAGCGATTAAGATCATTACCGTTTTTTGTAACATAAGTACCTCCTTAAGTTTTTTTGTCACTTAACTGGGGTAGGGCGATTTATATTCGGTTTACAAATTATCGCCATTTTTTCACGAGGAGGATGATACCAAGAAGAACCTCAGTCTCCGTCTATAATAGTAAACAATATATCCTGTTTAGCAAGCGAAAAACACTGCTCAGGAGAGGGGATGACATCTTGCAGCAGGTCAAATGGCGGGATTGACCGGACTTGTCGCTAATCCTTAAAAGCAATAGCATTGCGCGATGGAGGCACACGGCCGACACGAAGTCAGTGCGAACAGGAGCGGCCCCGATATCACTCTCCCCGGGCTAAATGTGGAATTCAGGCTTCGGGTGCGGCAGGCTACTCTATTGCGGGGGAATGCGTAGGAAGACAATAAGATAGGCGGCTGAAAGCCATAGTTACTGTCTATAAAGCGCTAGTATAATCGGTAAACTCAATGCTCTGGATAGCAGTCTCAACCTCGTGATTGCAGCGCTTTAGGGTAACCTGCTGATGAGCGATGGCCGTCGCCCGATGCATCGGGAGGAGTTGGCTCTTGTTGAACTTGGTGTAAGGAAGCACCAGTCCATCGTTGGTCACATCGCCGAGCCTGAGGCCCAGCGGCTCGGAGATCCGAAGTCCGCAGCTGGCCAGAAGCTCAAACAGGCTACAATTAGGTAGCGCCTTGATCGAATCTGCCAATCGGAGCCACATTGGCCCCAGGAGGGAGAGAAGCTGTTCACCCGCGACGGGCGGATCTACATTACGACCTACCCGACGATGCCACTCTCGTTCTTTTTCATCCCCACTCAGGTTCCACAGCGGCCCTTGGTTCCCCGGGGCGCTGGAACCTCTTTTCTTTTGCCCTAATAAATCAGCGAGGTACATTCCTAGCTAGGAATTGCTTCACCGTCGTCCATCGTATTTCTGGATAACGATCGTTGTCCAGCGGTTCGAGTTTGGCACAGCCACTGAACATATTGTGAAAGTACTGCATACCCTGCCAGGGCGGGTAGAGAGCCGCTTCTTGGGGAAACAGTCTCCGGAAAACCTTGGTCAGGAGAGCAAGTCTCCTCAAAGATCCTGCCCGGAGCAGTTTGAACTTATGGCCGGTAACGTCACTGGCCACATCGACCAAACCTTTGGCGCTAATTTGATCCCCTGCAATCCGCAGAAACCTTGGAGTCGAAGGATCGAGCGCTGCCGCAGCAGTAAACTCGGCAGTGTTGTCGATCGTTGTAAAGTCGAGAAGCTGGTCGGCGTTTTCCCAATAGATGACCCGGTGAAATCTGTAAAGGATCATCGGCGCCTCACCAGTCAATAAATGAGTGAACCCACCGTTGAGGATTGAGGTCGCTGCAAGCGGTGCCTGATCGAGCTTGTGGTGAAATTCGCGACGCAAATCGAGATTGCGATTTTGACCGGCAGGACACTTGGTGAAGTCTATTGAAAAATCAGAAGGGATAAACCGAGGTACTTCAGCCTTGACTGCAGCCTCAAGCAGAGAAGTCTGCGCATCGATGATGACCTCACGCAATCCGGCCAGAGCTGAGATGACACAGGCTACACCAGCACAGGCTTCAGTCAACGCGGAAACATCGTTGAAGTCAACTTCTACTACCTCCGCCCCTCGCTTCTGAAAATCATCAATCTTGTCTCGTCGACTGCCTTTACGGACAAGGATTCGGAGCCGGGTATCTCGGTCCAGCAAGAGGTTGGCGATTCGCCCCCCAAGGTCACCTGTTGCTCCGGCCAATACGGTTGTGGTTTTCGCCAAGGTTTGCCTCCATGGTTAAGACCGAAGTTGCCGTTTCATCCAGGCATCAATTTCATCCCGGTCGAAACGCCACTGATTGCCATGCTTGGATGCTGGAATTGATCCATCTTGCGCCATTGGGTAGAGCTTCGTTCACCCAAGCTTGAGATAATCGGCCAATTCGTCTATGGTGGGCCGCTTAGCGTTGGTCGTGGTTTCAGCATCCGTCACAAATAGATGACGTATGTCATCGGATGGTAGCGCATGAAAAATAGAAAGGCAAGCCCATTTGACTGCGAGCGTTGTTTGGGAACGGAGTTTGGCGAGAGTGAGAAAACCCCACGCACCAAGATTTTCTCTTACTAATTGTACATCAATGGGATATAACAAAGCGGGCCCGATATCACTCTCCCCAAACTCCTTTAAGCTTCGGGTTTTCGATCCGGTTACACTATTCAATAGTCAACGGAAGTCGTTGGCAGGTAGTGAGCTGAGGTGAAACTTGGTGCCCTGTTTTGCGTAATTGTAGACAAAAGACTAAAAGAGAGTCTATTAAGCTGTGAAATCCTTTGCGGTTTATGCGGTCATTCTTCTTTCTGCCAGTCTAGTCTCATGTGCCAATGGCCAGGAGGGTGATTTCCTGGTTCTCAATGGGCCCTATCTCGGGCAGGAACCACCCCGGAAAACCCCCGAAATCTTTGCGCCCGGAGTAATCTCGACTGATAGTGCACATGAATTTGCCATTACCTTTGCACCAAATGGCAAAGAGATTCTCTTTACGAGACGCATTGAGGGTGTCGTTGGAAACCGTATCTATTATATGAAATGTGAGGACGGGATATGGGAAAGTCCTCGGCTCTCGCCGTTCAGCGACGGAAACTCAGAATTGGAACCGAATTTCGCTCCTGACGGAAAGACTATATTCTTTAATTCCTGGAGACCGCTCCCTGAGTCCGCAGAAACAGGCAACGAAATGAATGTGTGGCTTGTTCGACACGAGAACGGGGCGTGGATAATCAGCGGAGTCCTGGGGTCTCCGGTAAGTGATTTGAATCCCGTGTTTGTGACACAGACCCGGGACAGTACAATCTACTTCACGGGCAATGTCAACAGAGGAATTTACAGGGCCGAATGCGAATCCGGTGAATATCGCATGTGGGAAAGACTCCCTGACGAAATAAATAACCGATACTGGGCCGGGCACCCTTTCATAGATCCCGATGAAAGGTATATCCTGTTCGATTCGAATGTCGATAGTCTGGGCACTAAAAACCTGTTTATCAGTTTCAGGACGGAGCCAGGCAAATGGAGTTCTTCCGTCAATGTCAACGAGCTTCTCGGCTTCCCCAATCATACTGCCATGCCCCACGTTACAATAGACCGTCGATTTCTTTTCTTCAGCTCTAATGGGGATATCTACTGGGTCAGTGCTTCATTCTTAGAAGATCTGAAAGAGAAACAGGTATACCCGGAATAAGAAAGAGCCCTAATTCATCGGGCTCTCAAGGTCTATGGCGGCCCCAACCTCACTCTCCCCAAACTTTTGTGAGTTTCCAGTTTTTTATCTGGAGGCACAATGTCCGGATCGAAGGCAGTCGTTGGAAGGAATAACCTGAAATGCAACTATACTTGTTTCCAGACGTACAAATGGGCAAAAAGCGACGTGCAGGTGATCAGACGATGAAACATAAAGCGATTTCCGTTCTAATTCTGATGTCAAGCCTCTTACCACCTCTTATTAATGCTCAACAGGGAGAATTCCCAGTCCTGAAAGGCCTTTACCTCGGTCAGAAACCGCCCGGTTTGATTCCGGAGATTTTTATGCCCGGAATTGTTTCTACAGAACTGAATGAACATGGTGCACCCACATTTTCGCCGGATTTATTGGAAATGTACTGGTCTCCTCAGTATATGGAGATAGGGGGGGGGCGCATAATCTTCATGAGTTGCGTCGATTCTCAATGGCAATCGCCGAGAACAGCTTCCTTTTCGCAGGAATTCAAGAACCAGAATCCTTTCTTGTCGTTGGACGGCCAACGCCTCTTCTTTAAGTCCTTTCGTCCTATCGATGCAGATGTCTACAGGAGTGGCGCTTTCTGGGTCACCGAGCGAGCGACCGAGGGTTGGTCTATTCCCAAACCTCTTGGCACCTCGGTCAATTCAGGGTCAATGGGACAACAGATCACAGAATCTGGCAATCGTAACCTATATTTCGCTGCCGAACGTCCCGGGGGGAAAGGGCTCTGGGACATCTACACGGTACCCTTTGAGCACGGTTCCTATGCCCAAGCACAGAACTTGGGGGATGCTATTAATACAGAATTCTATGAGTCATCGCCTTACATAGCTCCTGATGAAAGCTATCTTATCTTTAGTTCGTTATCCCGTCCTGATAGTTATGGCGGTTCAGACCTCTATATTAGTCTCAGAAAATCTGACGGTTCGTGGACAACGGTTTCCAATATGGGCGGTGTCATTAATTCAAAAGGGCATGAGGAGTTTCCAATTGGCTCGCCCGACGAGAAGTATCTCTTCTTCTTCAGAGAAGGCGATATCTACTGGGTGGATATGAGAATCACTGAGAAACTAAAATCGAATGATTCGGTGCAGAACGAGAATCCATAGGCCATGAGACAACTTCGTATGACCCCTCCCCGGCCGCCTTCTAGACGATATCATTGTGACCGGTTGCACTGCTATTTGCGGCCGGGTGGCCCACCATTTAGGGCTTGTTGAAAAAGTTGTTGTGTTTGAGGGATGGGGATTAATTCTTGGGGGTATGCAATCACGACGTCAGCAGAATCAGGGACGGCTGGTCCTCGTT
>Ga0224495_10001208_pt1 | contig 18654 bp, 22 predicted proteins | sample SF_Jul11_sed_USG_FD_168128 | JGI IMG/M metagenome (GOLD analysis project Ga0224495, IMG submission 168128) | Sediment microbial communities from San Francisco Bay, California, United States - SF_Jul11_sed_USGS_4_1 | ecosystem: Environmental > Aquatic > Marine > Sediment | place: USA: California... | reverse complement strand
CACAGATGCTGTGTCCGTCCTCCGGTTTGGAGCAATTGATCGACGTGAAGAGGTTCTTGATGTGCTGTATCCTGTTCTCTCAAAGCTTGCAGAGAGTGGACTTGGGGGCGTTTGGGATAGTGTTAGTCACAAATTTAAAGATCAACTCCTTGACAAACGTGTGGATCACTATCGAAAAGAGAAAGCAAAGAAAATGCGAAAAGCTCTTGCCGGTCATAGCGATCATATTTTACATAATCGCCTTGTGCGAGTTGTTGAGATCCCTAGTGGTCTAACATCGACAGACATGGGTACATATGCCTCTAACCCTGAGAATCTAAGATGGATGGAGAAAATCTAGAGGTTGCAGATTTGCTCTTGATGCTAAGTCAAGGTGGCATGCTAGGCATACGTCGAGGAAAAGAAACCGTTATGTGCAATATGGCTGCGAAGCTCTTCAATGGTGGAGGTCATCCATATGCAGCAGGAGGAGAGTACGGCCTCTACGAAGATTTTCAGGCTGTCTGTGATGATATCTTCCAGACACTCTCAAAGGACAAAGCTTGGGTGATAGAGTAATCACATCTTGCCAGAATTCATCATCTTTGCTAGAATCTCAGCAATATCCACGCCATTCTCCCAAAGTCTATCAAAGGTTGAAACTGCATCATCTATGAGTCCAGCATTTTTTCCTCTATGAATCAAGGCTGCAACATCCGATTCTTTTGCATGAGTAAGATAAAGGAGCATTTTATCATTATTGAGACTGACCATTCTATATGTCTGTACAGGCTCCCTCGCGAGTTTGACCTTAACATTTCCTGTATTCACTGCCTCAAAAAAGGGTCCTGAGAGCGTCTTGAGGAATCCCGCAATCAGCTCGGTGCTCATCTCCTGCTGCTGAAAAGGCGTTAGCATTCCATGTACCTTTACACCCTTTGATGCTCCTTGTATAATACGAAGTTCTGTCATTCCACCTGGCCCAAGGCCCTCTGCGATTGTACTTGCTGGAGCTAAAACTCTAACATAGTCTCCTGGCTTGGCTCCATCTGCAAACTCTCTAATCACCGTGCTCCTCACGTTCTCAATCCCTTCAATGATCGTTGACTCACTACCGGGAGAGATTCCGACAAGAGTGTTGTAGGCAGTGATTGCCAATTCCTCGGGATCCACAGTTTCTAGGAGTTTCAGCTGTCTGGTGATAGCTTGATGCTTTGACTTGAGTTCCGAGAGAGTATGTTGACTCTTTCTTGCCAAGGCAGAAGATAGTGTAGATTCTGAAATACTATATCGTTTTGGATGCTGGATTGCATCTACAACGATGAATCCCTCTTTCTCCAAGCTGCTTAATTGTCGATACACATAAGCCTTGGTATATTTCTTATCAGCAATCTTCTTTATTGCATCAACTATTTCTTTATAGGTGACAGATCTTGAGAGGCCATTTGCCGCAGTGATGATTGCTTTGAATACCATCATCTGACTTGAATTCATATCCACTCCGAGCTTTGTCAGGATTTCAATAGATTTTCTCCCTGTCATTCAATGTCACTCTCCAAATGAAGAGATTTCAGATCCTTCAAGATAGTCCCTGTCAAAGCTTTGAATTGCATTATCAACCAGCTCTGGATTAGCACTTCTCGGCAGCCATGTTCCAGATAGTGGATTCTCTGAAACAATGAGTAGAATTCCTTCAGAACTGCGTCCTACAAATTGATACGTCGAATCCTCCCTCAAGCGCACCCGTAAGCCAACCTTGTAGCCTTTCTGAATGAAAATCCTAAATAGCTGAGCAAATCGCTGGTAACTTTTGCCCCCCAGTTTTCGATGTTCCAATCCTCGTACTTCTACCCCCTCCTTTAGTATTTTCTCGATTATGTCCACTCTTGGTTCTTCCAATTCCTTTGGGCGGTCGTACCATTCCAATGTGAATCTGATGATATCGTTTTTCTTGAGGTTTCTATAGACTTTATCGTCTAGGAGCTTCACTATGTTCTGCCATCCTTGGGCGAAAAAAGGTCTTTCTGCTAGTTGTGTTCCCACTGCCAGTGCTACCACATCTGCTGCAAGTGAATTTGCATTGATTTCTGATATCACATGAATATCAACATCAAGAGCTTTGCTCTCTTTCGCAAATTCCGACAACTTTGTTTTTATTCGCTGTTTCAAGACCTTCTGCATCATACCTAAATTTGAATTGTACCCATGCTTGTGCCCGCTTCTGTCAACCTGAAGCAATCCAGCCTGTTCAAGCCATGAGAGACTACGATAGATGAGTGAGTCCTTCCCCTTTTTTCCTCCTTCATCTTTTGCAAGTTGCTCTCTCAAAGACTCAAAATCAACGAACGCTTTTGGCTCACTCTGTGATTTGAGAAGTGCGCCAAGGACTATCATGTCCTTCCTCTTCATATCAAAACCAACAGTTTCTAATACATCCCATGTCTCTTGCATCAGTGCTGCCCTCTATTCTCCCTTCATTCATGAATTATTTCTTCCTTTCTTTTAGAATTTACTAATTGACTCATTACTCCCCCGGGGACTCCTCCCATAGCAGCCATCTCCTGCGGTGTGAGATCGAAGATTGATTTGGACCGCTTCCAGTCTCTATCAAACGATCTCACGGCGTTGTCAATAAGATCTGGATTGAATCGCCTAGTAATCCATGTGGCAGTAACAGGATTTTCTGTAATGATCAAAGCCATATTATCTCTATTTAGCGAAATCTGATTGTATGTCTTTGGTCCGAGATAGAAACGGGCGTCGAACTTCTTGCCTCGTGCCCTCATTTCGATTAATTTTTGAAACAAGCCCACCATCGCCTGCAGGTTTGTTCTTTTTTCTTGTTCGTTTTCTAGTTTGAATATATCTGTAGAGATAAGATAGCGAATGTCTACACCTCTCTCGGCTGCTTCAAAGAATCTCAATATTCGTTCTCCTGCAGTTGAATCAATCCAAGGTCCAGCCCATAGTAAAGTCGCCCGTATGATATCTCCCTTTTTTGCCAAGTCGAGCATATTATACCTCAGAACTCTATGCAGCGCGTCAACTCCTCTAACGACCCGAGAGCTAATCTCTTGCTGCTGCCCTGTAATGTCTTTTACAAATTCCTGAGCCAGCTTGCCGCAGTCGAGGGCGCTCACTTCTTTAAGGACATCTTTCGATTCTTGTATCTGAGCCTCAAGTTGTTTGACTCTTTGACTCTTTATCTGTTCAAGACCTGCCATCACAGTATTCACATCAGCAATGTACCTCTTGCGGTGAGCTGTTTGACTATCTACCCGAATCAGTTGCACTTCAATAAGTGCCTTCAACACTTTGTGAATCCATGCCTTTGTCAGTCTAGCGCTTGAATCTTCCCTCTCAATTTCTTCGTAGATTTGAGAGAAAGTAAGAGGCATAGGTGGATTCGTTTGCAGTTTCAGTATCACACTGAGGATGGTTAGGAGCCGTGGTTCTCGTTGCTCTCCTGAAATAAATCCAAACAGATTGAGAGCATCTGTAAATTCCTTGTTGTTAAGCATAGACTCATTCACACTCATTATTGAGTAGTATGTAGATTCATCAAGTTACTAACTTGATGTCTGTATACAATTAATATATATTTAAGTATCGTTTGCTTTGCTAATTCTTGCAGCTGATTGCTGCAGTACTCCGGTGGTGGATAGCTTTACGGTAATCCACAACGGGCATGATACAGGGCGACCGGTCAAAAAACCGGTATACGAAGCAGGTGGGCGCGGGGGGGTGTCCCCTGCTTCACACTTCTTTAAGCTTACAGACCTGTCATAGCGATTGCCTTCAGGTATCCCACTCCGATTTTAGCAACCATTGGTAGGAAATCTGTCATGAGGGTCATGTAGGTCGCAACACTTGCATGACCTTGAATCAATTCATTGAGTGTCTTTGCATCTAATTGGCCGAGCACAATTTCTGCTGCCGCAATCGGGTCGTTGAGCATGGCATACTTAGATACTGCCCACATTCCTTTTCCGGTATTTGTGATATTTGATGCTAGTTTGGACTTTCTATACTCTTTCTCATATAGAAAGACACTCCTTCTCGAGAAATCATCAGAATCAACCATTCGTTTTGCGTGCTTTGCAAGCACCTGACCCGCATGAAAACATGTGGTCACGCCGCCTCCGACAATGGAGGAGACCTGACCTGCTGAGTTTCCGCAGAGTGCAACGCCCGCATCGGTGAACCTTGGAATAATACCCGCGCAGGGAACAACGCCGCCATTAACGGAAGCAATCTTTGCGCTCTCTGTTTCAGAATGTGTCTTCATATATTTGCGGAGCACATCCTGCATCGGAGGTAACTTACTCCATTTTTCCTTTGAAGAAGGCACTCGTCCTATGCCAAGATTGACCTCAGTCTCTGATCTAGGATAGAGCCAAAGATAACCAAGACCTATATCTTTTCCAACGAAGAAATAAGCGACGTTCGGATCGACATTCTTGCAGTTTGTGAGCTTGAATCGATAGCCATAGCTAAGAAGCCATTTCGGATGTGTAAAACCTGCAGTTTCAGATACCCTACTGAAAGATCCATCTGCTCCAACAGTAAGGTTTGCTTTGACTTCTTGGTCACTGCCATATTTTACACCAACCACTGCACTGCTCTCTTTAATAACAGATTTGACCCTCGCCTTATACCTAAACTCTGCACCATCAGCGAGAGCTCTATCGCGCATCAGCTCTTGGCACTTATCTTCATCGAACAAATACGAGTTACCTAGAAGGGTCCTATCAACAACAATGTTAGAACCTGTATCAAGGCTCTCTCCCACAATAGAAGTGAACTTGTTTCCTATATACTCCGAGTCTGATTTCACTCTCAGTAATTTCAGAGCCTTGTCTGTAACAAGCTCGCCCATCAGAGAGTCTGTCACAGCCGCGCGCTTCTCCAATACCAATGTCTTCAGTCCGTACATAGAAGCACGCTCGGCTGTCATGAGCCCTGCTGGACCTGTGCCTGCCACAATCATGTCATAATCCATTGCAAATTCACCTGTTCAGATTGCCGCTCGCTTTCAAAGTACTCTCTATATCTCTTTCTAAGAGGTCTGTTTTCTTGCTTCATTCCGTTGACATTTAACAAACTATAATACTAAACCAAATAAAAGAGAATTACCCGGAGTGTAAATTATGAAAGCAAGGTCTCTTGGATATACAATGTACATGGTCCTCTCTATAATGGTGAGTCTGACCATAGCAGCAATCCCTGCAATATTATTTTTCGGATTCTTTCTGCTGCATTTTACAAACTTCTTGAACAGCCTTGGCTTTCCGTTTGCTACACTCTATGAGGCGGCATTGCCACTCCTCACTGGAACCTTTGATCCCCTTGTAATCCAATACTTCTGGGTCTTTGTTCTCTTTGTTCCTGTTGGCTTAACATGCTATGCAGTGTTTCTAGGATTCTTACTTGCTATGCTTAAGCTCTCACGGAGAGGAATACCATTTCTTGAGGATGGTTATTATGAGGCTGAATCAGAAGCTTGGTTGCTTTACGAATACTATGAGGTCTATTACATCCTCTTTCCCTATTTTGCCGGATTCTTCTCTGTATTCCTTGACACAAAACCCCGGCATCAAGCTTTTGGCACAAAGATAGGTAAAAACACTGTAGTCGGCAATGGACGCTTATTCAATCCGGAACGCACAATTATTGGAGACAATTGCTTCTTTGGTTATGATGCAATTCTGAGCGGTCATGTATATGAAGGCAGACGCCTTTACCTCAAGACAGTGCGGTTGGGCAACAATGTCACTGTGGGAGCAAACGCTGTAATTCTACCTGGAGCTGATATCGGCGATAATGTGATTGTGGGTGCCAATACTGTGGTTCCTAAGGACACAACGATTCCTCCAAATACAATTTGGGTGCATGGGAAAGCAATCCCGCGAAAGCCCAGAGGCGAAGCTGAAATCGAACATCAGCCTATTGGCGGACCGACACAGTTCGATGCAGAGGATGAAGCGGACATGCCTGGAAATGGCGAGCGTCTGTAGAAAAACGATGAATCCATATTCATTGGTTGATTGATACAAGGGGTGATTTGTCCTTGAGGCTACTCATGTTTCACCTTGAGAGCTTTTGGTTTCGTCGAAATGAATCTGAAGATGCGAGGACCCAACTAGGGGAATCTGTACTTGTCTGGATACATTCAGAGGTTGCTGATTTATCAAACCATACGAGCGTGTTGCGTAAGATGGTCAAGAACATTAGATGGCTTTCTCAGAAGGTTTCATGTAATAGAATCATACTCCATTCGTTTGCCCATCTTGATGAGAGCAAGGCAGAATCTGATTTTGCAGCTGCTCTGATTAATGAGGTCGCAGACAAACTCCAGCAGCAAGGTTTTGAGATCCATATGGTTCCCTTTGGTCATTTCTTTGAATTTGACATGCATGTGAAGGGACCTTCACTTGCAAAAGTCTTCAAACAATTTTAGGTCAATTCTTAAGGGCTTTCAGATGGGTTCATAACACACTAGACAGATGATTGAGTAATGTCAAAGCCAAAACCCAAGTATACTCCACGAGGTTATCAATCCTATATTCTAGATAGGGTCAGTGAGCTGAAGGACACTCCTCTTCTTTTGGAGTTAGACTGCGGTCTAGGAAAACGATTCATTACACATCAGATTGTAGCGGAAAAATTCCCCGAAGCTGGGATTCTGATTATAGTTCACTCATCTTCTTCACTCGTTGAAACAGTGGATTACCTCAGAGGCGAGTATGGTGGTCTTGAGGAAGATCTTGGGGAGCTCTCTTCTCGTATCCAATCTGGAAACCGAATCTATAATCTTCGTGAGAAACGTGTGATAGTGGCAACGCCACAGGTTCTAACAAGCACGTTTCAAAAAGATGCATCGCTGTTCGACCGGTTCAAGATCGTGCTCATCAATGAGGTGGATACACTTGTTCGACGGTCTGGTGGGAGGACAGCTCTTGTTTACCCATGGCCTGCTCTTCTTACATTCCTAAAGGGAAAATGGGTCATCGGTATGAGTGGAACTTTGAGAGATGATCATGCTGTTTTTACTAAAGAGCAGATTGAGATTCGTGATGAACTAGCAACTCTTCGAGAGTACATACAAGGTGCCGAGCTCATAACCATGGAAGATCTGTATGGCACTGATGTCGAAGATTTTCTTGAACCAACATTTCTTTCCGTGAGCGCAGTAAGTGACACAAAAATACGGTCAATATCAAAAGTCCTTGATGAACTCATTCGCACTACCCGAGCTGAGATTATGAGTGAGCTCGAAGAGGATGGCAATCTTGACATTGTTGATGGAGATTCTAGAAGAGTGCATCTTCTTCTTGAGCGATTACCAATCTCTGAAGAACTGAAGGGACGTTATACGGCTCTTCTGATGCTCAGGAAATATGTCTACGCTATGCCCCCGAAGCAGTTCTTGCGAATGTTTTATGGCGACTACATAAAGAACTATTTCAATATCAGTGAACTCAGGCGAATACTACCAACGATCTCTGCCAAAGTGACTAGAATATTGAAGATAGCTTCTGAACACAACAAGACACTCGTTCTTACATCCTATCTCGAAATGGTCTCGCAAATCAAAGAAGTTCTCGAGAAATCTGGTTTCGCTGTTCTTACGATAACTGGCCAGTCACATGATAAAGCCGATGTTCTAAGAGCTTTTCGAGAAGATGATAATGCACAGGTACTTGTTATGTCTCCTGTTGGTGAACGTGACTTAGACATTCCTCATGCTGAAGTCATGATTGTGTGTGACACAATTAACACTACTAAGACGATGTATCAGAAATTCAAACGAACACGAGGAGGTCTTGTGATGCTCTTAGTCTATTCAGGCACCTCTGAGGAACTGAAGGTTCGTAGGCTAATGAATAACATCCTTCAAAGATACCCATGGTCTACTGCAATTCTGGAAACGTCTGCAAAGGAACTTGCATAGACCTGCCATTATCGTTATAAGAGTCCCATAGCCTCGCAGAGATTGAACCATGTTGAATGCGGACGCAGATTTTCTACAAGATGATAAATTCGGTATTGGAGTGGACATTATCGAAATAAAACGATTCAGAGAGTTGGATCTTGAGTCCAACTTTTTCAATCGCATCTTTACAGAACAAGAGATGGACTATTGCTCGAGATATTCAGATCCGTTTCCGCATCTCGCAGTAATATTTGCTGCAAAGGAAGCAACAATCAAGGCGATGACGAGAAGACTATCGCTATCGATGAAATCCATTGATGTTTTTCACGATGAAAATGATTCTCCCTATGTTTCGATTAGCAACTTGCCTGATATTGAAATAATTCTGAGTCTCGCACATAGTTCGCAATATGCTGTTGCAATCGCATGTGTAATTCCATCAATCCAATCTGCTAATACAATAGTATTTCAGAAATTGCTAAACGAGAAAGTTTCAGAACTTTTACCAGGAACGTGATTGAACATGAGCCGCGATGATGAGAGAATTTCCAATATTCTTGCACCTGCACGGGAAAATCCATCATACCTGAATCTTTGGAGTGCATACAAGAAAATTGAGGCACTCGGTATTAAAGTATCAAAGAATGATACTAATGCAGTTCGTATTGCAGTAATAGGTTCCGCAACACTTGAACCACTTGCAGCATGTCTTGACATTAAAACAAGAATTGTTGGTTTTAATGTGAAAACATTTGTTGGAGGGTTCAATACTTATCGTCAAGAAATATTGGACAAGAATTCCAACCTCTACAAGTTATCACCTGATGTGATAGTCCTTTCAATTGATGCATGGTCAATCCTTGATAAGCTGTTTATTGCTTCATTCATTCGGATGAATGAAAAGGAAAGAAAGAATATCCAGAAAGAGGTCATTGCGGGAATTTGTTCACTTGTAGACACCCTTGAGTCTAGTACTTCTGCTCTTATTCTGGTGAATAATTTCATTATTCCCTCATTCACTCCTTTTGGCATCGTTGATAACAAACAGAAACTTGGTTTCCTGCAATTCTTTGGTGAATTGAATTCATCCCTTGCCCAACGATTCCAAGAAAAATCCCGTTCTTTTGTTGTAGATCTTGATTCTATCGCAAGTGATTTTGGCAAATCACGAGTAATTAATTGGAATACTTGGTATCGTGGATCAGTTCCCTTTAGTGAGCAATTCACTCCCATCCTAGTTGATGAATATCTTCGTTACATCTTGGCTTTGCGAGGCAAGACAAAGAAGTGCATTGTGCTTGATCTAGACAACACGCTCTGGGGTGGTATCATTGGTGAGGATGGTCTCGAGGGAATCAAGCTCGGAAATACCGCTCCAGGAATCGAATACGTAGAGTTTCAAAAGACCCTGCTCAGTCTATATAATCGAGGTATCATTCTAGCAATTTGTAGTAAGAACAATTACGATGATGTAGTCAAAGTATTTCGTGAGCATCCCTTTCAAATTCTTAAGGAAGAGCACTTTGCTGCTTTGAGAATCAATTGGCAAAACAAAGTAGTAAATCTTGAGGAACTTGCCGCTGAAATCAACATTGGCTTAGACAGTATGGTCTTCTTAGATGACAATCCTGTTGAGAGAGCACAGGTATCACAGGTGCATCCCGAGGTTCTAGTTGTCGACATGCCAAAGAATCCGCGATTGTATCGCGATATGCTTGAGAACCTTAAGGTGTTCGATGTATTGTCCCTCACAAAAGAGGATCTAACTCGCGGAGAGATGTATGCCGGTAAGAGAAAAAGGTCCGAATTAGAGAAGAGTGCGACCTCAATTGAAGATTTCTTGCGAACACTTGAATTGAAAGTCACAGCGAATGAAGTGAATGATTTTGACGCCCCCCGAGTAGTTCAGCTGATAGGTAAAACAAATCAATTCAATCTGACCACCAAACGTTATACGGATGCTGAAGTAAACAATTTCAGACAGTCAAAAGAAGCTGCTGTATATAGCATGGCTGTCAAGGATAGATTTGGCGATGAAGGAATAGTTGGAGTGGCTATCGTTCGGAAGCAAACTAGTGATTGGTTGATTGACTCCTTCCTGATGAGTTGCAGAGTGATTGGACGGTCGGCTGAAACTGCGATGCTTGCCAAAATAGTGGCTGATGCGAGAAAATCAAAGGCTCAACGTGTACTCGGTGAATATATACCGACTAACAAGAATCCACCTGCCGCAGACTTCTACAAACGTCACGGATTTGTAATGCATACACCATCTGATGATAATGTCATAACTTGGATTCTCAACTTGGCAGATCAAACAGTTGAGGTACCAGAGTGGATTGAACTAATAGAGGAATGAGATTGACTGAAATCGAAGATCGCTTGCTTGACATCTTATCAAAAGTTCTTCTTTTGGAAAAACACGAAATTAGTGATGAACTAAAACGTAAAGATTTCGAACCTTGGGATTCAATGGCCCATTTTATTATTGTAAGTGAGCTTGAAAATGAGTTTGAAATATTCTTTGAAGATGAAGAGGTAGTTGATATTTGGTCTGTAGGTGATCTCAAAGCCCTTCTCAGGAAGAAACTTTCTCCTTAGTCTTTCTGGGGTTCCAATTTTTGAATCATCCGTGCTGGATTTCCAGCAAACAGAGTAAATGGTGGAATATCCTTACTTACCACTGATCCTGCTGCTATTATAGCTCCCTCACCAATTGTTACACCTGGCAGAACTATAGCACCTGTGGCAATCCATGCTCCTTTACCAATTACTACCTTCTTGGGTCCTTCATGGAAGATTTTATGATGCTGATGATACGGACTACCACCTGAATGTGCCATAATTTTTACTCCAGGTCCTATACTCGCCCAATCCTGAATCTCTATGTACTCAGGATATTCACCGTCAATTATGACTAAGAAACCCATGTATATGCCCTTACCAATTTTTACGCCACATTTTTTGTAAACACTCGCTCTGAATTGATAGGTAGGTGCAATCCATGCCAGAATTCGAAGAATTCTCCCGAGAAACTTACCCACTTCTTATCTCTCCATTTTTTACTATTTTCTTTTCCATATCACTCTTCTGAGATAATCTGAGAACACCCAATTATCGATATCTCCAGTTAGAAGTAGACAGAAAGAGCTGTCTCCCTTCCATTTCTTATGTGCTTTCCAATAATTGACCGCTTCACTTGGAGTAGTACACCAGGCACCGAGGCTATTCGCATGAACACAAATATCTCGAAGGCATCCTACAAACTCCGGTTGCCCCATTCTGATTGGATGAAGATCAAACATAATGACTCCCTCTGTCCTAGAAGCTTGAGTAATAGATTCCTTCAATGTTTTTGATATCACTTCAGGGCTCATTCCATGAACATCAATCATCAAGTCATCACTCCAAATATTTAGCGGGATGTATGTGACACTCGAAGGTCGATCATTGAGATTGAAGTTGAAGAAATGAGTCTTTTCTCTATATTCTGTACGGTAACCAAATCCACCGTCCCAAACTATTTTGTACTTCTCAAGTAATGCTGGCATATCATCTGTATAATTATCATAAGGAGCTCGGAAACCCTTGATCTCGATACCCAGTTTCCTGTAGGTTTGAAGGCTGAGGGCAAAATCTCTTTCTCTATCATTCGCACTGAGGGTCGGATATCTTACGTGATTATATCCATGACTTGCTACTTCATGTCCTTCGTTCACTATTTCACGAACAAGATCGGGTCGCATCCTAGCAATTGCAGCTATGGTTGGAAAAGCAAATCGTCCATCGCCATCTTCTAATGCTCCGAATATATTTTGAAGAATTGTCTGAAAGGGTGTTCGATGTAGTCGCATCATGCGAAGCATCTGTTTTGGTGCTCTTCGACCCCATCTCTTCTGAAGTTGCTTAATATACCCGATACGCAACATTTACTGAACCTCAATATCCTAGGGTATGGCCGTATTCTGTTCCTGTCATAAGACTTGTGGGATTGACAATAGCTATAATAGATATGGACAGAGTTTCATATTTTACATTGCTCTTCTTCTTCGCAACATTATGTTATCTCACATAAATTGTTGAGTCTGCGAACTAAGTCTCTGCAACAAAAGTGTTTGAAAACAATTCGAAGAGAGGTTCAATGAAGATCGTATCAAGTTTACTATATACATACTTACACATGTCGATGAAGCGTCCTGCACGTTCATCAGCAAATTCGCCAATACCTATTACTGATTTTGTTCTCTTCGTGAGGTCTTTGACTACTCCTTTCCAGTTCTTGTCTTCTCCGAAGACTTTTGCAGTCTCCTGCTCGATTCTTTGAAGGACACTCTTGACTCTGATATCCGAAATGTCATCAGCTCCAAAGCTCTTGACTAGATCCATTAGAACGTCCAATATTCCATTATGAAGACCTGCTACTAAAGCTTCGATTTCAAAGGCTGTGAAGTTTACGGTATTTTCTCCACCTCGGAGTTGCCATTTCAAATCGCTTGTTCTACTAACGACAATTCTTCTTTGACCTATCATTATGGTTTCATCATAATATCTTGAATCAATACTGCTACGAATTGCAGTCTTCAGGAGGGCAGCTTCAGGCAATCGTAATCTAATTGAGTTGCCTCCATTTGTGAGCACTAGACATAATCCATTTGATGGAGTAATCTTCTTGACATAATCTGAGGGCGGTGCTACCTCGACTGGTGGCAAATGTCTAAGTTTCTCTGCTAGTTCACGAATTTCTGGTTCTGTGCAGATGTATGTTTGTCTATCTCCTGAGATTGTGATTGTTCCATCATCAGCACGCATGAAATCTATCTTATTTCCACCTCCTACATTTGTGGTCTTGAGATAGGTCTGTTTATGATTTCTAGCTGTTTGGGCGAGTTTTTCAAGTGCAGCGGCAACCATATGGGCCTCGCCAAAGCCCATAGTGATCTCTGCATCTCCCTCTGTACCACGCCCGATACCGAGAGAACCATCATGGCGTATCTTGACGTACATACTTTCCACCGATACAAAGACACTGCATATGCAGAAAACTATTGCCCTTACCGTTATGAATAACAAAAGAATCAAAAGATAGAGGTCAAGGAGTAAATAGAATAGAGATGTCTTGTGAAAACTCTGAAGAAAAGGAGATAAGACTTCATAAGAGTGAAACCCAAATCCATGTCTGTCCGTTTACAGAAAAAAGAGGTCAAAAGATAGGCAATGTTCTGATATCTCTGATGTGCTTTGTTCCTCCCTTACTCATTCTAGTCTTTCTATTACTATCTATTATATAGAGCGTTCAATTATATAGACTGCAGAAGACTTTCTGTCCTCTGCATTCCTATTTTCTAAATTGAATCAGTAACATCAAAGGCGAGTTTTCCAACTTCCTTTGTGGTCAGCGAAATGTCTATGGTATGTTCTCCTTCTGGAAGAGCATCCCCCTTAACATGGATCGAGATATCAAGACCAACTTTAATGGGGAAAGAATTTCCCTCAGAAATCTCGCTGCCAATGATTTGACCATCAGCAGAGCTGATAATAGTGGCATCAAGTGGGTATTCATTCCCATTCACTTTGATGGGTTCAATACTAATAGCTGTACCTGATGATATCGAGTTCTTTAATTTGAACGAGAAACCATCGTCGACATTTTCGAGACTTCCCTTGATGTAGAGTTTTCTTAAGAGAAATGTAGGTATCTGCATTTTTTGGGCCTCCAACTGACTTTGTTGTCTAATCTGTGAATCTTTTATAAGTTCCGAAGGTGGATATTGAGCTATGTGGTCGTAGTGAGTTTGCATATTTCGCGCCTTTTGCACTTCTACTTACCATTGTTAAGGAAATTATAGCGAGATAGTCCTGATGACGAATAAGCCAGCCACAATTACTCAGTACCGCTGTGAGAAGTGTAATGCACCTTATCCTCTTGGTGCAGATGATGTTATTGCTACTTGTCCCTACTGTGGATACACATTTACAATTGGGGGAAAAGAGATTCGTCACTTTATTCTTCCAAATAGACTGGATAAGAATACCATCAAGACTACGGTGATGAACTGGTTGGAATTTGCAACAAAGAAAACGGTAGGTAGTAGTGTAGTTAGAAATATTGAGCTGGAAGAACCGCGACTACAATGGATTCCTATTTTTCGCGTGGAAGGTAAATTCAAATCATATCACTTCGGTTACAAGACAGAAGGTTCTGGCGACTCTAGAAAATATCGCCGATTTGAGAAACACGATTCTGGGCATATGATAGAGTGGGTCATAGCTCGGAGACACGCCGCTACTTTTGGCATAGAAGAGCTTCTCTCTTCCTTTGAAGATTCGCAAACTCAGGACTTCACAATTGAAATGACAGATACCGCTCCAGTACTCAACTCTGAAATCAGTGATGAGGATGCCATTAAACGTGGACAGAGAAATAAGAAGGATCGCGAGCGTGCTGAACTACTAAAGAAGATGGACAAGCTGCTTGATCATCATCTAGAAATCACTCCAGAGTCAAGTGTGTACACACATGCTCCTTACTGGCTTGTGCGTTATTCATACCAAAAAGGAACTTTCAGGATTGCCGTATCTGGTGCAACAGGTGAAGTACTCCTTGGTGAACTCCCTGTCACAAAAAGGTACAGGCTAAAGAAATGGCTTGTTAGTTTCTTCTTGCTAATATCAGCGAGTGCGCTCTTTCAGATTCTTCCCTATATTCTCATATTCTTCCTTCATGCTGATTCCGACGCTGGCGACCTATGGATGATTCCAATTGTTGCTGTAATATTATCCTGCGTTCTTTGGGTCGGTTCAATCATAACTGTTGGTGGTGCCCTCAAGTATGAAGTCCAAGTCGACAAGAATGGTGAGGAGCGTAGGAATGAGTTCTCCTTGGATGGAACAATCAGACGCCTAGGAGGTAAAATTCGTTGAGTGGAATAAAATGTCCCAACTGTGATGGGATGGTTGAAATCCCACCACAAAGCAGTACCGTTGTATGTTCCTATTGCAACACCACGATTCAGACCCGAACTGGTACCATTCTAAAAGAAAACTACATGATGCAGTTGCAATTCGGATTGGACGAAGCACGGGAAAAGATGTTGAGTTGGGCGATGAAACAGCTTGGTGCTCCCAAAGGATTAGAGAATGCTGAGATTAAAGAGAGTAAGATAATTTTCTGGCCATTTTGGGTTGTTGAAGTGGAGGCTCGAGCTGACTATCAGGGGATTCAGAAGAAACCAGATTTCAAGGGCGAAGACACTCGCCGGTCGTTGCATTATAACAAAATCAATGAAACTGGTCATCTGGATTTTGAGAGAGACATTTTCATCCCTGCAAATCCTGATACTCCCAAAGCTCTACTGGAGTATGTGATTCCAACAAGGCGAAAAGAATTCTTCAACATGGACAAGATCATTGATGTATACGGAACAACAATGCCTGTTCAAATGGAACAGGGAGAAGCAATTAAGAAAGCATCTGCGATTATGAAAAAAGCCCTCTACGAGGAAGCGTTGAAAGAAGTTGATACTATCCAAGAGATGAAAAGCGATTTGCAAACTCCCGCAGTGTTTCTCATCAGCATACCAATATGGCATATCAAATACACCTACAATGTGAGAACATACAATGCTCTTGTCGATGGCGCTTCTGGTCGAATAGTACACCTTACATTTCCAAGAAAATTGGCTTTCAGAGCAATGACTATGTTTAGTGGTCTGTTGCACCTCGTCGTAGGCGGCGGCATAGGTCTTCTCCTTGTCTATCTGGGTTGGAGTATGTCTGATTATATCTATCCAACAGTCTTTGGCATAGCCTTCGGACTTGGTATGCTTGCCATAAGTCTAGTATTCTTCAGAACTGCGGCATCACTTCGAGCAGGCATGGAAGAGGCTAGATAGTTGTAGATGCAAAAGATATAAGGTGTCACTTTCTGGCTGGATACAAAACACTACAATATGAGGCGAATATTAAGTGCAAATGTGGGATCCCTTTTCCATTTTCAACATCTTTGGAATGATGTTCATCATCGTTCCTATCATATTTGTTGTGATTGCCATTACAATTGCTATTACAGTCTGTCGCAGCGGGGCGCGTGTGGCTGGAAACGTAGCGCGTGGATTCTCCATGGAAGCACCCACTTTTGTCATTCCTGAACGGTATCGCGGGCAGACAAGATCAGATGGATCCCAAATGACCACCGTGCGTCTTCCAGAGAGGTGTCCGTCGTGTGGTGCATCCATATCTCAGGAAGGAATCGATTGGGTTGGCCCATTGGAGGCGAAATGCACGTATTGTGGTGGCACCCTTAGAGCCACCTTTGAACGTGTGTAGGGATGCACAAATTCGCATCATAATACCCATACTTTTAGGTAAGTAGTTTTTCTTAAGATATCCTAATAGAGTATATACGGTTTCATAGGCAAAGTATTTCACTAGATACAATCTGTAACTTTATACAAGCCACTACCCCTGCAATGCCATCTACTCGACTATATATCCTGAGGAACACCACATGGCTAACGCACTAGAGATGAATGAGGATGGAACATCAGAGTCAGTGTGCATCACACGAAATGGTCTAACTTCTGAACGTGTGATATGTGTAGTCGATGGTGAGAATAAGAACGTGTATCTTTGGCTTGGGAAAGAGGCAAACGTACGGAAACGCTTTGTAGGAGCTCAGACCGCAAGTAGGCTTCGAGATGAACAAGGTACTGGATTTCGAGTTCGTTCACTCGATCAGGGAGATGAACCTCCGCAGTTCTTCAACTCTCTAGAACGCGAAGAATGCTGATATATCGAACATATCCATAAGATTCTATAACCCACTGTATACTGCTCAACTGAGGTTGCACACTGTGAGAGCACTGATGAAAACTGCTAGAGGCCCTGGACATCTAGAACTTAAAGAAATCAACGATCCTAAACCAAAAAAAGATGAGGTCAAGATCGAAGTCGCTGCAGCAGGTATCTGTGGTACAGATATTCACATAAAACATGACCAGACATTCTATACCCCTCCTGTTGTACTCGGGCATGAGTATGCGGGACGAGTTGTAGAGACCGGACCGGATGTCACAGAGGTTTCTATAGGCGATTCTGTCGTATCTCCAGCAACAGCATACTGCGGGAAATGCTATCAATGCAAGACAGGCCATATGAACCGATGCACATCTGAGAAAAAACGAATTCTTGGGACTTCTTTAGCCAATGGAGCCTTTGCTAAATATCTCACGGTGCCTGAATATATCATCCATAAGGTTCCTCAAGGTGTGACCTTGGAGGAAGCAGCACTTGCGGAGCCAACAGCCTGTGTTGTCCACGCTATAATTGATAAATCTCCGATAGTACCAGGAGATGTAGTTGTCGTGCAGGGACCTGGAACAATGGGTCTTCTCTCAGCCCAGGTTGCGAAAGCCATGGGTGCAGGAAAAGTGATAATCACCGGTGTTTCATCTGATCAATGGCGATTTGACATAGCAAAGAAACTAGGCGCTGACCTGACTCTTGATGTTCAAGTTGATAAGGATCCTATCAATACTATCAAAAAGGAAACTGACAACCGTGGAGCTGATGTGGTTATCGAGGCTTCTGGAGCTTGTATTGCCTGCAACCAAGCACTTGATTTTGTTAAAGTAGCTGGACATGTCACACTACTTGGAATTCGTGGACGGCCTCTTGATATTGATCTCGATGCAATGGCGATTAAGGAGCTAACAATGTCAGGTACATGGGGAACACTTCCATCCTCATGGGTCACCACACTTCGTTTGATGGCATCTAAGAAGGTAGATGTAGCTCCATTGATTACACATAGAATCTCTCTTGAAGAGTGGGAAGTAGGATTTTCGCTAATGGAGAACCAGAAGGCCATCAAAGTATTATTCACAAAATTCGAATGAGATTACTATCTAGGTGCCCAAGCATCAAGACAGTCTTGGACTACAGCTACGTGAGAAGCCGCAGGTCCGCCACCCATAACAATGGCAACAGAACATGCCTCCATAATTTCTTCACGTGTTGCACCAAGAGTGAGCGCCTGCTTGGTGTGATATACCATACACTCCTCGCAGGGTGACAAGATCGATGCGACGATGCAAATGATTTCCTTAAATTTCGCTGAAAGGGCTCCATCCTTATGCACAGTTTTCTGTAGATCTGTGAAGGCATTTCGCGTTTCAGGAATGTCTCTGTTTAATGCACCAAAATGCTTCATGAAGCTCTTCAGAGTCTTTTCAACATCGTCTGTCATTTTACTATTCCTCGGCTATGATGAGAACTAGGCTGGCGTTCCTAAGTTCCATGAAGGCTTGCTATACTGTGAATCATATAAAGCCTGTGCAGTATGCTTCTCCTCTCTAGTCGAATGCCTCTCTTTTATTTTGACTCCGACAAGTTCTTCGAGGTTCCTGATAATTGCTGATTTAATATCCTTCTGTGTCGGACAGTCTTCTACCTCTTGCTTGAGATTTGTCACAGTGTCCTTCTTACTTTCCATGCACCGAATTCTAGTACTGTCTCTTAGGTAGACCTGTTGTACCTCGGGTGGATGAAGACTCTTCTGGAGCATATCCAGATCTGCATCTATAAGAAGCGTACCATGAATGAAGGAAACCCCATGCTTAATCCATCCTGCAGTACCAGAAATCTTCTTTCCATGAATTCTGATGCAAGAGCCCATAGGATCAAATCTAGCTGGTATATCAAGCGAGTTCAAGCTCTTAGTGATTATACCAATGAAGACT